>Ga0307511_10003552_pt1 | contig 15993 bp, 12 predicted proteins | sample 13_EM_MG_FD_200266 | JGI IMG/M metagenome (GOLD analysis project Ga0307511, IMG submission 200266) | Populus trichocarpa ectomycorrhiza microbial communities from riparian zone in the Pacific Northwest, United States - 13_EM | ecosystem: Host-associated > Plants > Roots > Unclassified | place... | reverse complement strand
AGCTTCAGCGGTGCCAGCCAAAGCAGCAACAGCTTCCAGGTCACCAACTCTTTCACTTCTGGTCTTGATATCGTTGTTACCAGTGCTTCCGGGAAGAAATTGACATTGGATACTCTCTACTTCGTATGGCAAGCCAACACTGTTACTCCTCTTTCTGGCGGAACTTTCAACAACGGACAGAAGGGAGCAATTGTCGAATTGTTTGGATGGCCCTACGCTGATATTGCCCAAGAGTGTGCCTTCCTTGCGAAGGCTGGGTATATGGGTGTCAAGATTTGGCCGCCGACTGAAAGTATCTGGGGAAGCAACTACTATGAAACTGACAACCAATTCAGGCCATGGTATTTTGTGTAAGTCAAATTACAATTTCTACCCAATGGATGTAATCTAACTCCATAAAGCTACCAACCCGTTTCCTATCGGCTCAACTCCCGCATGGGAACCCGAGCACAGCTCCGCACAATGATTCAAACATGCCGTGCTGCTGGGGTGAGAGTTTATGCCGACGCTGTTACCAATCACATGACAGGCCAAGGGAATGATATTCAGAATCATCGTGTATCTGGCTGCTCACTCTATTCCGGCCACAATGCCACCGCCGGAGCTCCTTACTATACTTCTGGCAACACGTACCTCCTTAATCTCCAGACCGACCAGCGCCCCGCACTTGAGTTCCCGGCTGTTCCATATGGGCCTACTGATTTCCACTGTGAGAGGAGTCTTAGCAGCTGGACCGATGGCCAGACGATCACCAAAGGATGGCTAGTCGGGTTGACTGATTTGAACACCGAAAAGGCGTATGTCCAAGACAGGATCGCAACATACCTTGTTGACCTGTTGAGTATTGGTTTCTCTGGATTCAGAGTTGATGCTGCGAAGCATATTGGGCCTGCTTCCATGGCTGCCATTCTGGGCCGTGTTCGTACCAAGGTTGGAGGAAGCATGCCCGCTGATTGGATCACTTGGCTGGAAGTCATCATGGGTGGTGAAGCCTCCCTCCTTGCTTGCGGCGGCGGGGAATGGTCATGGTATACCAATCTTGACAACCAACTTGCTGCGAACGGTTTCTCTACCACTGATATCGCCAAGGTCAAGGTTTGGTCGTCTGACTACCCTAAGGAGATGCCAATCTGTGGCAGCTGGATCATTCCTGCTTCTCGCTTTGCCATCCAAAACGATGACCATGATCAGCAAAACCCTGGCTCCTCCTCTCGCGATATGGCAGATAAGGGATCTGTGTTTATCAAGGACAAGGATGTTTCTAAGCACCGTGGCTTTGAAGTTCAGCTCTTCACTCGTACAGATGCAGACTGGCACATCAAGCTTGTGCTTTCAAGCTATATGTTCATGAACAATGGCGCTGCTGGATTCCCTGATGGATTGAGTGACTGCAGTTTGTACACCGGTTCGCAGGCTCTCTCGGGCTGTTTGGGTATCCCGAAGGATACTGCTTATGTAGGGAGCGCTTGTGGGTATAGTACTGCGGAGGGTAAGTATACCAGAGTGCATAGGGATGTTTCCATTATCAATGCGATGAGGTCTTGGGTGGGATTGGGTTCTACCACTGCTAGTGCTTTAGGGATTCCCGGGTGTGCATAAATGAGGCGGGGGGAAGGATTGATTCTTAAAAGGTTTCTTGTGACTTTGGATTCATTTTGGAGGGAAAACCTGCTCTCATGCTTAGCCTCGGGGAAAACGCTCTAGGCATAAGGGAATAGGCCGAAGATGCGGGGGTGTATTCTCGAGACTAGTGGGATGCATAGATAAGATTTTTCATGTATAGGGGGCTTCATCTCGGTCAACTCGAGACTTAGTAAGTCAACTAGACTTCTCGGGCTGCGAGGTCTGTGGGAGGCCTAACCAGAATAGGTAATAAATTGAGAATTCTATGTAGTGAAATTTAATATTAAGCTTACTCCTTATCTTGATGGTTATGCATTATTGAATATTTCCGTCTATTATTTTGATTGTTTGTTTACTTCGGGTTGTCCGGGGGTAGCGGTAGTGCCTTTCCCTTGGCATTCCACAGTATATAAACGGCCTTTCATGCAAATAGACACGGAACCTTCCGACAGCAAGCTCAAGGTCTTACGAGAGAATTTTCGTATACATGAGCAGGGCGGAGAGCAATCTCGTTTCTGCAAAAGGCAGCGAGCGCCCCGGCTTACATAAATCTTTATCCTATTATTATCAGAAAACAATATTCCTCCGAACCATCCCCAAATCTCCCGCGGGATACCCTTTCTCTATCCCACCCCCCTAATAGGTATATCGTTCCCCCCCTGACTCCCTCTTCGCATCCTCTCCCTCCTCTATCCCCCTGGCAAACACCTCCCATTTCTATTCCTAGGCCCTTGTGTGCTCTCTCGCTGAGCAGATCACGAACTCCAGTCAGTCCCAATCCATGCAGACTGTTGCCTGTTAGGTACAATATGTAGATGGAGCCTGAGACTGTCTTCTATGCAGGCGCTTTATTACCTACCTCTCGGTCTCACGCCCAACAATCTCAAGCCACAGGATGACCATGGCATCCGATAACGGTCTATTCATGTCTGGCTGGACCAGACTCATGCACCCACTATCCCCAAGAATTCATCCTACAGGCCAACAAACATACAACGCCTTACAATGTGACTAGGTATACGTGTCATACTCCCGGGAACCCTACACGCACAATCAGGATCAACTGGGAGGTAGCAGCAGAAAAATAAGAAGGGGAATATGTTTTACAAGCTGAAAAAATTTGACAAGCTGAGTTTTAGCTACATAACAATCAAGGGACAACTTCTCCTCCCAACCAACTTAGGGGACAGAATTCCTTTATGAAACAGCCAATACGGTACTGTACAGCAGAGGTGCACAATTACAAGTACTTGGTGGTGCAAGTTGTATTCCAGGAATGGAAAAAGCTATTCTCTGTCGACGTCGCTGGCTGGAACTTGGGCACTTTCCTTCGAGTCCTAGGATATCCTGAGTCCATCTTTCCTTGTACAGCCCCACGCGCCCAATTATTTCTCATGTAGCAATTACCCAATGAGACTAGGCTGCGGAATCCCAGAGGCAGGGGGTATCATTCATGCCCGGCGCGTTCAGGCGAGCGCGAGATTTGCACTATGGCCATGTTTTTAAATTGTCAGGGTAACTATTTTCAATCTACAGTTAAGGGGAATATTCGCTAGTCTAACCTGCCTAAACAGACATGGCTGCCCGCTGAACCTAGGTAGTCTGGTTCCTGCTACGTCAAATTGTCATTATTCTACCAGCCTCGTGTTCTGGACGAGCAGGGCCTGTAGCGGGGCTGTAGACATACATCTAGTGAAACCGCTTTTGAGTTTCTAAGTATTAATTTCCAAACCTTTCTACTATGTAGTACTACTTAAGATACCCTTTTTGTAAAACTCCTGCAATAGTATAGTACACTTCCACATCGTGAGACTCCTCATTTTTCTACATAACCGGCCCAATATGTAGTCTGGCCAGCCTAGCACTTGTGCTATATCTCCGAGCCAACCAAAGGCAGCTTCTACTGGTCTAGTCGTCCATTCCATCTTGCCCATGCCAGTGCTTAATCTGTCCATCCACCGTCATCCATCTGTCCCTCCTACTGCACCCTTGTACTAATCCACCAACGATAAACCTCAATGAAAACAGAACGAAGTAGCTGAACACAACGCTGAAAAACGTAGCATGGATCACAGAACAAAGGAGATAACTCAAATCATCAAATGTTCGCACACGTAGCCAGGGCAGCGATTCCAAGAGTAAGAGAATAACGGATACAAAGATGAATAAAAGAAGACAGTGTAGAGATGCTGTCGAAAAGATTAAACAGACCCTCTGAACAACTTAATACCGCACAAAAAAAAACTCAAATATTAACCAAACAATAAAGAGTAGCAAGTACAGAAAGCTGGTCTAGGGGAGCTACTACCAGCCCTTAACCGGCCGTTTCTTTTTCTTCTTTGCCGCATCAGCCGCGAGTAGCTGAGCCGCAGTTCTAGTTGCTGGGGGCGCTTCGCCTACCTCTAACATGGCAGCGTCGCGAATACCAATGAGTAACATATTACCATACCCACTGCCGTATCCGTCATTAAGGTTATTTTCAAAAAGACTGCGCATACTTCGAAACGCCACTGCTTTATTGACGATGGGTCTATCAGGCGCCACTGTTGTAGGGGTGGACACTGCTTCTTCCGAAAATATGGATGAAGGGCCGGAGGACCCTGAAGAATCTGGGGCCACTCCTTCGCCCGCTGGTCTGTGGGCCACTCCTTCGACCGCTGGTCTGTCGGCCACTCCTTCGGCCGCTGGTCTGTCGGCCGCTGGTCTGTCCGCCACCGCGCCAATTGCGGCCGATGGCTCGCGGGTGGATGGGGTACTATTAGATGAACTAGCATATGAGCTTGCCCCTAGACGCTGGTAAGGGTTCATCAACAGCGTCTGCTCAAACTCCTTCTTTCTAGCCTCGATCATTTGCTCAAACTCGAGGCTCTCCTGGTAAAACTCGTGAGCTCTTTTCTTCCCCTCATTGATTGAGTGTCCTCTCCTTATAAGTTTTTCCTTGGCGGCCGCAGTATCAGTCTCATGATCAGCCTTCTCCCGATGCAACTTTTCATACTGTTCCCACTTCAGATCTCTTTCAGGTGGTAAGTAGCCATTTGGGCCTAAACCGTCTAGTTTAGCCTCTTGATCGAGGAAATCAGCCTCGTGAAGAAGCAAAGCCAGCTGCTTGTCAAACGCCGCAGTCTTCTGCGCGGCCTCCTCCGTCAACTGACTAAGTTCGGCACGGATTTTCTCTTTCTCACGATCAAGCTGCCGGATGCATCTCAGGTGAGGATCATGCTGTTCCTTCGCAGTCCATTTTATTCGCTCTACTCTAGAATCACCATAGTGCTTCATTTGCTCCATGATACTGCTGATATGGGATTGTCCGTTGTCTTTGCCCTTGGAAGATTTCGCTCTAGCGTTTGGTCTTGGTGGTCTAGAGGGGTCAAGGGTTTGAACAGGTGGAGGAGGTGCTGTGAAGGTAAATGTTGTGTCGGGGGGGGCAATTGGCGCTATATATCGCATTGGACGTTGAGGTGTGACAGCAGCGGGGGCAGCACGGTTGGCCCCAGCTCTGTCAAGTTCGCGCAGAACAGTTGGGGGTGCTGCTAGTTTAACAATGAGACTGTTTCGTCGGCTGAGATTGTCAACGGCCTCACCAACAGCGTCAGTCATCTCCACATCCCTTGTGTGGTCCTCACCCGAGTCCAGCCCAGAACTGTTGCTTTGCCCACCATCAATAGCAAGACCATGGTCAATGCTATTATCCATGTCATGGTCCTCGTCCCGATTTGCAGCCACAAATCTATCATCTTGTTCAATTTCAGTGCTGACCCTCTTGTGGTTCTCCACTAATTCAAGGATTGACTCGGTGCTCAAGACGATTTTACCCTCAAGAGGCTGTTGACCAGCTTCAACCCAGGCTTCGAACATAATCTTTGAATGTGAGAAAGTCATGACAGTGATCTCATGTAGGAGCTTCCGCAGCCGCTGATCCAAGCTTAATGTAAGACGATCAGATAGGAAATACTCGTCAATCCTGCCTCTCAACAGTACGCCAGGGGTGATTCGATAGAATTGTTGGCTGATAATATATTGACTGGCTTCTTCATACAACATGAAAATTGTAATTTCCAGTTTACGGACCATACATTTCAATTCCTCTATGGATATTATTAGCTAAAGTTTAGGTATTGGTAGTGGAAGGGTGGGGGGCTTACCACGGGGTATCAATAATGGGTCAATACATTTGTGGAAGAACTCATGATTGACATATGTACGATCGAGAGGCTGAAGCCGCGCTAAGGTAGGGACAATGGATTAGTATAGGTAAATCAACAAAGACTCCCGGAAGCGGGAAATCACCTCGCTCTCTAAAAATTCGCGCATATTTATCCTCCAGGTCCATGTATTCTCGCACAACACGCCCGCGAGCCCCGGGTATATTACGATCTAATTCCACTGGGTTCACTGTAAAGTGGCTTTGCAGAGGGGTAGTATCCACAGTCTCGCACGAGGGGGCTTTGCCGGATATGTTGGGGGACTCAGCTACCTTCTCCCCATTCTCCAATTGTCTGACATCGACGTCTTCTTCAAATGAAGTTTGCGCCTCCTCGCTAGCACCGGAAGGCACTGCTTGGTCAACGGCAGATAGTTGTAATGAAGGTGAGTCCACTCTTGCTTCATTTTCCGCAGAAACCGCAATTTCCTGTGTCACAGAATCCTTCATAATTATATCCGCATCGTAGTCATTCAGTGGCTCTGGACTTTTCTCAACCACATTCTCAGTTTCTTTGTTCTCGGATATTGTGGGCCCCTGGCTTGACAGGGTGGATATTGATGGCACGGGAGCTGGACTACTTTGGGCGGGTACATTGTCCGCATTCTCCGCGCTCAACTGATTCGCGGCCTCCTGCTGGGGCTGTTCTTCTATAGAAGGTGCTTCTGTGACAGGAAGGGGGCCTTCAGGTGTATTGCTAGTGGCACTTTTATCAGGAATTCCGACATCAGTTTCGTGCGACTTGAGTACAGGCTTTGGCAAACACCTAGCAGCAGGTATAATACCAACCCGTGATTGTGGCCTCTCGGAAATAAGGTTAGAGGCAGAACCAGGGGATTTGGCTGCCCCCGAGAGGGACAACCTTTCCTTAATACCCCTGACCCTCTGGGTAAAACTTGAGGCTCGTGGCGTGTATGTGCTCCTTTGCACCTCTCCCGTCGGTATTATAGCGGCTTCTCCGGCAGCTTCAACTAGCGCAACGGGTGTGGAGGGTGCCGGTGTGGAATTTTGCGGGGCCGCAGCCAGAGGAGGAACTTGGGGGGCCGCAGCCGGAGAAGGAACATGCGGGGCCGCAGCCGGAGAAGGATCATCATCGGAGTCATCAATGGTGATGACTTCAGTAGCAGCAATACTGGGGCGCCTGAAATTAAGAGTGCTTTGCACAGTCTTTTGTTTTTTTTTTAGCTGCCGTAACCGACTGTTGCTTTCTTTAGGTGTGAGTGGGGTTTTACTTGGGCCTGGCGGTGTGCTTGTCGCATCGGGCGGGTCCAAATCCACAATTGTGGGGCCGGAGTTTGAACGTGATAGTGTAGGGTTTGTTGCAGCAGCAGCAGCAGCAGATGCAGAGTTGTTAACCGTTTTCACAACATCGCGAGACTGGATTGCTGCTGGACTGGAGTTCGAGTTGGCGTTGGACTGTTTGTCCACAGTAGAGTTCTGCGATTTATTCACAACCGTGCTCAAACCAGAGGTGTTGCCAACAGCTTTCCCTGGCGGTGTACCAACCAAGTCGGAACGCACCATGTCGTCTTCACTCTGGTAAAATGGAGGACGCTTGCGTTTTTTGGCGACCTGAGCACTTTTGGTGGTACTCAATGATGCAGCCGACGTGTGCTTTCCTCTCGACGTACCGGCAGAGTCCGAGGAGTGATCTTCACTTGGACGTCGCAGCGCGCTCGTTGCCTTCCCCGAAAATAAAGGAGAACCATCTCCGATGCTAGCACTTTTTCGTGCAGTTGAGGCGGTTTTCTGAGTAACGCCCTTCTGGAGTAGCACACCCGACATAGGAATACCATTTGACCCTGGCGTTTTATAGTGGGTCTTTAACGGCGACTGAGAACTGTTGCGTACATTGTTGTTAAACATGGAGGGTTGCGTGGGGGCCGACGAGGTCCTGAATGACATTCAGCACGTGCTAAGATCTGGTACATGTATCGTATGGGCAACTAGGAGTTTGCGGAGCAATGTGGCAAAGGAGCGAAAAGAGTGGCATTTGTAGTACTTACTCCGCCTAGGTCAAGGGGCCAGGAGATTGGTCTGAGGATAGCAGGTCGATCCTCGCTACAAAGTCGAAAGATGATACTGCGAGTGGTGGTGGACCGGTCAGAACTCGACTGTCGGACGGTACCTTCCCTTTAAGGATTGTATCGCGTGAAAGATGTGACCAAAGTGAAAAAAAATTAGTTCTGGCTGTGGAGGGATGACTGCTCCGCAGGTGGAAATAATAAATGTATCGAGCTTGGACGTGGTTGTTGATGCAAAGTCGCCCAAATCAAGATGAAGTGTTTGGGTTCTGAGGATGAACGGAGGTAGGGAAAAAAAGAGGCGAGTGATGAGTAGATTATTTTGGGGGGGGTGGTTGGTGCACGAATAGACTTTTCCGGAGCTAGACCGCAGCCCTAAGAGCATCAGTGAGCAAACAAACAGACTACTATACATGTCGCACCCCCAGACCATCGGAGGAGCAGCGTGGTTCAGATTGGAACTGAGGATCCAGGCCTCTGTTCCGCGTGTCCAAGAAGGCCGAGCAGAGAGCAGAGTGCAGAGGGAAACGAACCTCTTGAGGTTTGCTAGGAAAAGCTCTCAACGTTGCCCACAAGGCAATGACCCAGGCCCAGGTCTGCTTCCTGGGTTACAGCTGGAACCAGTACAGGCTCTAGACTAGGGACGGTCCGGTCCGCTGGGCAGTTCGGCCTGCGTCCTGTATCTATCTCGAGCCTGGCACGGATTCCTAAAGGGCGGGCAAGCTGAAGCTGGGCGGTTGCAATGGGACAGGAGTTCCGGCCGAAGGCAGGACAGGATGGACAGGATAGTGCAAGGGCACGTTTGAGAAGTGACAAGATGAAAACAGCAGTGATATAACTATACCTGGCTTTCCCCGCAGCAGCGAGGGGATTCGCAGCGATGTAGGTGAAGGTGTGCGTTGCTTGCGTTATGATTATGGAGGGGGAAAGAGTAGGAAAATGAGCAACGGATCCGGCGATGATGGGCAAGGATCTATTGGCTAGGGGGAATGGGGGGTGTCGCGGATTATGTATGTGTGGCTAAAGTCACCAGCCTTTGGAAGCTATGATCATATTTGGTCCGATATATATATTTTATCCTTGACCACTTTGATAATAATTGTCACATACGTACGTAACCTCACCTGATCTCGTAACCTCCTCACCTATAGATATGCCAGTCTTACTACTACACCATGAACCCCATTTCTAGACAGCCCGGAGATCTTTTGGTCTTCGAACCATCCTGCAAACTATGGGATAGCAGCCTGGAGATGATCTTTGCCCATCGCCGAGGCAGCCTCGGGGGCTACTTGAGGGGTAGGTTCCAGTTGCACTGCAGCTGGCAATACTTTGGCGGCAAGGAGGGTCGGATCAAGGCTACTTTGGTGGGCCACTTTATAGGCTGATAACTTAAAATTTACTATGTTAGGGTTGTGCCCCGAAGTGTAACTTCTAATTCTTGAAAATACTACCCCCCGGAGGAATTAACCTCATTTCCGGAGTACGGCTATTAACTAAGCGCATGACCCCCGAATGGGTGATTTGAAAACCAGCAACATAGTCTGTGGAGTCTGAAATGTCTGTGTCCATGTGGCCTCGGGCCTGGGCCTGCCCAGGTCGATGTGACGGCCCAGTGGCAATGCTGATAAAAATGTCTAGTTCACAGGTATATTAATTGATCCTCATCAACTACACATTAACCTATACAGAACCGGCTATCTCAAGAATGGATTGGGCACCCATACCGGGTATGAGCAGTTTTGTATCGTAAGCTATGATGGCGTGGGTAGGTGTCGAACGCGCATGTGAATGGACGTTGCACGTCAGGCCTGAATTCTCAGTGTATGCCTCCAGAGCCCGAATACGGGTTTGCTTTCAGTGGCCTAGCAATGAGGGGATAAATATTTGCTTTAGCTCAGTACTGAGGCCTAGGAGGGCCGGTATTTGGAAGTACTGGCAATTATACCCTTTCAAACTGAGCGCGTGGGGCATAAAATAACCGTGCCCCAGTGCCGAGACAGACATATATGGTGACTTTGTTCGTCTCCTTTGTTAGGTCTCCCCAAGCCATACCTGGGACAATTGGTGGACAGACTCCTCTGTTGGCCGTAGGTGAGTCTTGTAGAGCAGCAAGTGCACACTGCTGTACAGCAAATACCGAAGGCTACGGTAGTCTGGTTAGGCTACGGCCATTCTAGACTCTTGGTCGGCCCTAGAAAGTATGTAGGGCCATGTGTACCTACTCGAAATTGTAAGCCGGTGAAGCCTAATGACAATATGTAAAATCGTATTAATCATTAATCGTGTGTCCACAAAACCTCCAAGATCTTGGACATTGTTCGATAGACCACACATGGTGATGCCTTACGGCCTTTATTGAGCTGCCTGGTCGTCGCCGAGCCTTGAGAAGTAAACACTAGTTGTAGCCTCCAGACTTGAGCAGCGGATCCGGGCCCGAAATACTCAAGTATGGGGATGTTTGCATTACACTCATACAGAGTTCAGTACTGATATCGACTCTGATCATGAGAGAGGGATGTTTGGAGATACTTCCTTGCCCCATGCCCACCAAGATATAGGAGTTCGAGCTAGGAGGGGCGGGGGAGCTTATGCTGTAGGGTTTGTGATATGAAAACTTGTAGTCTAGTTAAAAAAATTTGGTGTAGTTTTAGTGAGGAATGGGCAGCTTGGTGTAACTTCTCGGGACGGGCAGTCGACGTTGGACGGGAGTTATGGCACAAGACTCGAGTATCTATACCTGTTTTATGCCAAGCCCAACTACTTCTTACATAATCAAATACCATTATGTGCCTGATTAACAACGGAAGTTCTTATCTTAGGGCAATCCTCCTTCTTACTTTTTGTCTTAATCTGTCTATACCTCGTGTCGATGTTTTCTTACGCTCCACTCACCCCAAGTCTCCATCCCCCTCTGTGCAGCTGCAACCTCCCCCGGACCCCTAGGCCTGCAGGAGTACGCTCATAGCTCCGAATTCGTCACCAGCACGCACCAAACGCCTCATATAGGTACATCCTAACGCTTACGACCACAAACCGCCAGATACTCCAAACTTTGATCACGGCGCGCAGAAAAAGCACCTGCCTCGCTACTCATAATTATTATGGTCACCTAACCTCTCGGATGTTATAAAGATAGGTCAATGGCTGAGTTAATCTACATATACCTCAGTAATCTGCGACTTGGTGATGAAGGGAACCTCGCGAAGCCAACAGGCAATCATAGGAAGCAAGTAGACTCTATTCCAAGGACCGTTCCCGTTGTGAGCCAAGGCAGTAGTAGGCTCACGCTGGTGTAGTTACACTTCGAGTGCCCTGGGGGTAGGTTAGAGTGGGTACCTGGCAGTTCCAACATAGTCCCTGGGTCCCCACCTCCGCTGAGCCCGACTACTGAGGGTTTTACTAATTCAATACAGTATCCAGAGTTTACTTATGTAACTCGAGACTTTTCCTCTATGATCCAGATGATTCCTACTAATACTGAGCGACTGGTAGCTGCGAGTAAGTATCGCTGCTTGCTTCATTGTAAGTTTCCCCGAGGCTGAATTCTACCTGCGGCTGAACCTGTCCCTGGGCAAGCGAACCCCGCCAAGTCCCTCTGTGCCGATATCGAAAACAGGTGCATGTAGGTACATACCAGGATGTAGCCAATGAGAATGCGGGCACGTCTGGGAATCTCTCAGACTGTATACGTCTTGCCTAAGGGCCTGCCAAATGTGATAGTGAGTCCCCTTACACAATACAATCTCCGTGTTTCTGCAATGCCAATGTAGATAACTATATGAAGACCTAATAGTAATCAATTGACATCGGCTCAACCCACGAGGCACTCGAGATCACGATATGGGGAAATTATTAAATTTCACAGTGAACAGTGCCATTATTACCCTCAACTTAGCTAATGTCAATGCTCGACGCGATCCTGTGAACCCCGGCGAGAATCTTCAAACTAACATACGGGAAGGGCAAGAGCCTAGTACGGAGGTGCCATTTAGTTATATGTACTCGCGTTCCGAACCTTGCCTAGGTAGTACTGTACCGGCGCTACTACACATTGCCTGAACAAATAATGAAGGACTCTTAAGAGGACCATGGATGTGCTCATGGAATAATAAATAGGTGTCTTCTGATTGCAGAGATTGCATGAGCACTTATAGATATTCAGATTCCATGTCAGTTTTGCAAATGGGTGGCCCACGTACATCTATCAGCTCTGCTTGCAGAACCTAGTCGAGACATCTGCGTGCATGGGGCACATTCAAACACATAACACAATTGTATTTGGGCCACACTGGAGATTGAGATTTAGTCCACGCACTGTAGGCAAGACTAGTACTGGGAATAGTCTCTGGTTGCACAGCCCCTCGTAGTTGGGTGGTGCTTACTGTTCACAGTGGGAATTCGAATTCCCCTCATTGTCGCATGAGTAGGCCTATCTTAACTGTTGTTCAAAGTTCCCAATGCCCTTGGCACCGGAGCTGTCCTATCATGAGCCTATGATCTCCTGATTACGGGTTATGTAACCCGCTGCGGATAGGACTCTGTGCAGCATACCACAAAGTTATCGTAGCGTAATAAATATACAATCAGCATATAGTTGAAGGCACTAGAAGCTGGGCTGGGGCCCTAAGCAAAGACCCCACCTGCCTACCCTTCATGTATATGTGAGGCTTTGGGAGTGCTAGGGCTATAGTCAACTATTCATGAATAGTACTCCTGATCATTTGATAAAAAGCTACAAGTTGTAGGCTCTCCCCTTCATGGTCACTCAAATCATTGATAAAAGACAATGATGCTCCGTGAAGACATGCATAACCTGATCTAGGCTAACTCTATCAGGTTTCATCAATCCAAACCGAGTGTATGAGAGTCCTGACGTTGCGGATTTATATTTTATGGTCAACGATGCCCTGGATCGGTTCACGCTGTTTTATTTCAATATTTTCCACAATACGGGGAACCTGCTGAGCAGTATATTTTCGGATTTGGAAGACCTGAAGCCGTTCATTGAACCTTCTTCTACGTATTCTAAATTCCGCGGGGTTCCCTCTGCAAGAAATTCCGGAGAAGGCTGCACCGGAGAAATGTCAGTTGCCATCTACAACCTCTGGCCTTGGCAAACTTGTTAGCGAGTGGCACTTCCGAAAAAAAAGTGCGCTCTTGATCATGGAGTTCGACAGTTCCCACCTCGCCCAGTCATACTCGCAGCCCTTCACTGGCTACACCAAGAGCCCTCCCTGGCTCATACACCAGTTTGAGCCACGACTGGCCATTACACTGCTTCCACCGTCACGCCTACCCTAGTGCAGAGGACAATGTCGGCACCGGCGAAACGAAGCCTGGTGCTCACGATTGATGCATTCGGGACCCTAATCAAACCTCGAACACCCATTATTGGTCAGTATAAACAGGAAGCAGCCAAGCTTGGGGTGCAGTTCAATGTTACGAACCACCTTGATCAGTTGATGGCAAAAGAATTTAAGAAAGGTAAGCTCCATCCATGGATACCCATGTTCAGGCTGAGGGGAACGAGGGATGTGTACACGGGTTACTGTCGTCCGCAATTAGGGCTCTTGCTGATTATGGCAATTGCTAATGGTAGCTCGAAGCATACAATCAGTTACAACTAAAGTATCCAAACCACGGCGCTGGACAGAAGGCAATTGGTTTTGAAGAATGGTGGCGCATCGTATGTTGCTAATGTGTACCTCTCGTCTTTGGTGCCAAACCGAAATACTCCCATCTGACTCTGACTATTCTATCTAGGTCATTAACAAGACACTCGAACCCTTCATTGACCCCGGGAAACGGATCCCAAAGGGACTCGCCCCCGCCCTCCTCAAACGCTTCTCCTCCTCAGAAGGCTATGACCTCCACCAAGACGTCCTCCCCTTCCTCAAGTCCGTCTCCTCCAGTAGCCCACCCTGGAGGTACCCGCCACTAGTCACCATCCCCTCCAACGGCGCCCCACCCCCGGATACGCCCATAACCATCTTTGGTATCCTCTCAAATGGCGACCCCCGCATTCCAATGATCCTCGAGTCCTTGGGCATAGCGAAATACTTCTCCTTCCAGCATCTCTCATACATCACCGGCTTCGAAAAGCCCACAAGAGAGGCTTTCCGAAATGCCCGGCAGACGGGGCTGAGGATTGGGAAAGGGAATCCGAGTTACACAACGAGGGATCCTACATCCAGAGCTGAATTGAGAAAGAAGTGGTTTGGGTGGGATTTTGTTCATGTGGGGGATGATGTTTCCCACGACTGGTGTGCAGCGCGAAAGGTCATGGAAATGCAACCGGTATGGCTTGACCGAGCCGAGGCGGGCTTGTGTCAGGGGGATACGATGGCGAATTTTATCAAACGCAGTACAGATGAGTACCCGGCGCAAATGATTCATATGGCTGAGGGAATGAAGGATTGGGGGAAGCAGAAATGGACAGATGATAAGAGATGGAAGCTCCTAAATACTCCCAAACCAAAGTCCACAGCACGCCCCACCCCCGAACAGCTACGAAATGAGCTAAAAAACTCTACCATCAATGATCTCACCGAGCTGCCTCACCTATTTCCACACTACCATATTCCACCGGAAACTAAAGACGGTAACCCAGTATCAGTAGCATTAACTGACCCAGATAAGTGGGGCGACGAAGTAAAGAGGCTCGGGAAAGAAAGAGCTCAGGCAAATCATGAGACTCTAGCGATGGTATCGCAGTTGAAACGGCCAGACAAAAAGAAGTACTGGGAACAAAGGGAGAGAGTGAAGAAATATGAGGAAGGAATGAAGGGGCAAGCAAAAGAGGGCCAGCAAATTCTGACGAAGTACGTAGCGAGGGATAGAGAGCGAGGTAGTTATTCACGAAGGTACAGTAATGGAAGAGAGGAGATATCTGGTGTTAGTATCGAGGGGGCGTCCCAGTCGGGGAGCGAGGAGATGCTTGGTAAAGCCCATTCGTGGAAGCTAGGGAGGAACGCGAAGAATGCTGGTGGTAGAAGAAACGTTTCAGGTGCAGAGAAGAGCAGAGAAAGGGCAGCGGCCCAGCGGAGAAATGAGGAGGTCAAAGGTGAGTCTCAGTGGGACTGGTACCGGCGGCAATAGGTCTTTGAGGTTGTATTCTAGGGTACGATGGAATTGGACGAGGGATACGTTGATTGTAATTGATACCGAGAATAGACTGTAAAATATACATCTTTACTAGATATTTATATGTAGCATGAGGTAAGTAGTGCCAGTGCTCCATAGACTACTAAGTAGACATATACATACCTATCACATTGCACAAAGTGATAATTATACTGCTCCAAATAGAAAAAAAACTCTGCCCTACAAAAAGGAAACTGGTTCGAATCGAACCTGTTCAGATAGCAACACCTCGTTTCGATCGAGGGCCCTCCGGGTTATGAGCCCGGCGCGCTTCCGCTGCGCCATGTTGCTTGCGATATTAATGTTCCAAAATTTTAGCATATAGACAGTCGCAGCACTACCACTGGTAAGTTCACCCTGAAGGTTAAACTTGGATTTGGGACCGCAGCAGCATGCTCTATAGTTTTGAAGGATGGTACATTGTTTGAAGCGCATATGGAGCAGCTGGCAGCCCAGCTGGCTACCTTACAGTATAGTGAGACTACCATATGAGACATTCTCTCGCTTACTAAGCGCCATATCGTCAAAGCAGCTCGCGAGACTCAATTCAAGCCTCCGCGCCAACCCGCCCACTCCCGAGACTCCCTCCGCCTTCACATCCGCCCCAGCATAAATCTGGAGACAGTCACACACAATGTCCGACCCCACACCATTTCCGAATATAAAATCCAAGCTCCACGCCCCCACGAAGAAATCAGCCTTCGAAAAAGCCAAAGCAGAAGCAGAAGCCAAACGACTTCGGGAGGAGGCCGAAACTGCAGCTGTTTACGAGGACTTTATAAAATCATTCTCACAAGATGATGTGCCAGCACAATCGAAGCCGATTGGGGGCCCTCCAGGGAGAGGTGGGTTCGGTGGGGGACCCGGAGGAAGGGGTGGAAATGCCTTGAGGCCGCCACCGCCCAGCGGGCCTGGGGCGGGTCAGAGGAGGCACTTCACGGCGCCGAGTACATCGGGGGCTGGTGCAGGGAAAGTAGGGGGGTTCTCGCTGGGGGGTAG
>Ga0307511_10003551_pt1 | contig 15999 bp, 17 predicted proteins | sample 13_EM_MG_FD_200266 | JGI IMG/M metagenome (GOLD analysis project Ga0307511, IMG submission 200266) | Populus trichocarpa ectomycorrhiza microbial communities from riparian zone in the Pacific Northwest, United States - 13_EM | ecosystem: Host-associated > Plants > Roots > Unclassified | place... | reverse complement strand
ACCTTGCGCAACAGCTACTGACAAAGTTTCCATACCCATCGGCGGAGCACTGGTTCCCTAGCTGGGCCCAACTCATAAAATACCCGGATATCACCCAAAAAGAGCCCCAGCTGCCTGATGGAATACCTCCACTGATGGATTGCTCTCTTCGATTGTACGGAGGACGCCTGTATCGTGGAATCACCCTCACCAAAATCACCGACCCTACACGTACGTCCTTGCGGGCCTACAGAGCAAGTGGAACCAACATTTCCGGTGGTCATGTGCCAAAAGTAGTTGAATTAAGGACGACGCACCCGTTGGTAGAATTAGACCTACCAATTGACTCAGACCAAACATACGTGGTAATTGACATCATACCTGCAGATACATCGCATACCTACTTTTCTGGCGGCCTTATGGAACGACTAAATCTGCGGCTAGTAAGGCCTGGGCGAGCTCGGTCAAGAAGTCCACCTCCGCGGCAAGAAAGTCTTGGGCGAGATCGGCCAAGAGGTTCACCTCCGCAGCGAAAAAGCTTTGGGCGAGCTCGGTCAAGAAGTCCACCAGAGCCACGAGGTCCGCTACATACTCTCCTTGTCTGTAGGGAGCTCTCACCCTGGAAACCGCCCAGTGGTAATTAGAGAGAAGTTGTACCTGCCACAGAATTCGGGGTTGCCTTGAAGGATCCCAATGCTTACCAGTATAAGCTCCGTAGGGTGGCAACATTGTTCTGGCAAGAAAAATGCGAATCCTGGGTTGAGCCCCAGTGGTGGTTGCCTTGGAAAGCCGATTTGTCTTCTCAGCCGCTTAGGATTGAGGGAGAATGGAAATGGTTTTGGGACCCAGCAATCGTGGTCACCCTACAGTAAGGCACTCTTCCACAGTTTTGTGGTGGGTAAGTACCCGTTGCAGGGATCAATATCCATGGGCTGCCCATAGCTACCAGTGGCGGCAATCGATATCACTAGTCCAAATCAATATCATTACTTCAACTCGCATTAGACCTTAAAGGATTAACAGGTCGCTCAAAACCCGAATTATTGCAAGATGAGCCGGCGCTTAAACGATCGGGGAAGACATACTCCTCTCTTGTCATCTACCTTGACGGCCCAACAGTGGTAGAAACACTGCGGATGGGTCAGGGGTCCCTCCACACCACTGTCTACAGATCCTGGTTCTGAGTAGTTTGATTTCCCACGCGATTATTTCACATCTGAGGGATTGGATGATTTTTTTCAAATTTTTTGTTCATTGGCGTGATTGATTGAGGAAGGAATTTGTTGTTTTTCACTTGAATGTTTAGAGGTATTGTTTTGTTTTCCACTAGCGTAGTAGGCTAGGGGGCTGTTTCCTGAGCATTTTTCCGTTGGGCTTTACCGGACTATAGGGTCCATCCCGCTCTCTCTGCACAGGCGTGCACATTAACTTGTACGTACTTACTTGAATCTACTGGGTGGCTCATTATATGGAACATGTGAAATGCCGTTCCTTATTGCTATTTCAACCTCATGTTATCAAAGCTTGAAGGCGAGTCCTCCCCAAGGAAAACGCGAGTGACGTTGACGTAAGCAACGACCGATGAGGTGATAATGGAAACGGTAAGCAGTTCATGGTGACGAGAACTTTGGTAATATACCAATTCGTCCAACTGGAGTATATGAGTGGGGCAGATACATATATATTGAAGCGAAGACGAAGTTGATGAAATATTTGCCATCTTTCCCACACCTACTAAGGGGCTTTTTGAAGTTAGAAATGGAGGAAATATCTATTCCTTCTAACTGAACATCGAGTATCACAACCGGGTCCCAATTTGATATTCAAAGCTGGGTACTTTCTGTACCGATGTATAATCACAACTTCAGTTTATATAAGTTCAAGGCTGAAGGTGGTTGTAGAATTTCTCTAGTTAAATTGCAATTTGAAGCACGGCAATGCCATTGGATTAATAGATAATAGATAGGTATAAATGTGAGCTCCAAAGGTTAATGCAACCTAGTCGTTTGAGGCTTCAGTCATAGAGTATATATCAGGGTAATACCATGGATGGAAACCCAACATATAACCCAAAAACCCAAGAGTCAATTGCAGCTGGGACTTTGTTGGTGGATATAATCGACCAGGGCTGTTTACACAGTGTTTTGAGAAAATATATCTCATACGGAGCATAAACCGCATGCTCTTTTCTCCAATCTACCGTTTGCTGTACATGGTTCTTCTATCTCTAGGCAATATCAGGGTAATTCTTATTCTTCCGCGGATCGGTTTCAAGAAGTAATTGCAATGCTTGCAACTACAAACAACCAAACTCCGGAGGATGGGTCTGGCAAGAAGGGGTATCTACCACTCCAGTGTTTCTAGTTATTTCTAATACATATACCATGATTATCCTTCTACTTTTGTAGATGGGTCATTTCCACCGGGGACCTGCTAAAATAGGGTTATCTTGCATAAGTACGCTCAGACGAAATAGTGAGTGAGCTTCGAGGCACTTGATTATAAAGCCAGCTCACTCTTCCAACCAGCAGAAAGAAGAAAAAAAGACCCCAAAGCCAATGGATATTGTCATGCGAGCGCTAGAAGTAACTATAACAATGTCCAGTATGAACGGCTGTCATTAACTTAGCTTGTAGGCACGGGGGGGTCATTGAGTGTGCGGTACTGTAATTTCGTTTTGGCCATTGTAAATATCTGGCTGGCCACGGTATACCAGCCACCGCTCTAAGCTATGAAATCTACTATGCTAACAAGGTTAATGAACACAACTATCCCCGTTTCTCACAGGCAGTATTCGCCTTACCTGGCATGTAAGAATACGAGGTTATGGGTATTAGAAATAGTGGGATCTTGATATATTCAAGAGGTACTTGCTTGAATGCTTGTGTTCCTATCGCTATAGGTAAGAGACAATGGTGGAATACTGCTCTCTAGAACAAAAACTACAAGATACAAGTGGAGATCCAGCGCTTATATGTCTTGTTTATCCACATTAGGATACCCTGTTTCCTATATTCGGCTGTCTCGTGATATTCCTCACGTGAGGGTGAGAGCACCGCCTCTTGAGTATATTTGAAATACCCCCCTTGGTTGTTGTAGTTTTTAACACTTCCAGTCAGTGTATGCTTGCTTGTACATGGTAGATTAGGAAAAGTCAACCGCTATCTTGACGACTATAGAATAAGACTTTTAAGAGGGGGGGTTCACTTGTATTTCAAAAGGGGTTTTGCTCAAAGGATTCGAGTTGATTGAACTCAGAGGAGGTGTCAAGTGTCGATGTCATGAATACCCATGGTTTGTTGGAAAGAGCTTCACTCTCATTGGCATAGCGTATGGGAATAAGGGTAAACATGATGAATCTAGTTCAACTGGCTTACTCCCCCGTTCCTTCTGGCAACAGTCTTATAGGCTTCTAAGGTCACCTACCGGTTTTAAGAATAAATAAGGATACATAAGGAACCTCATCTTGGGATACCAGTTTCCATCTATCTATACCCTCCTCCGCCCTTCCCCGAAATTCAAGGTATCGGAGTCATTAAATCATTCATCCCTCCTTTTAATCCCAAATCCCAGTCATTATCTGCTGATATACCTATCCAGGCAGACCTCATTCCCTCCCTTAGTTCTTCTCCCCACCCCATCCCAACAACCACCCCAGCCTCTCCTTCGCCTCCTTACCCCCAGGGAACCCCTCGTTCGTACAAACACTCCACCTCGTCGCACCACTCAAATGGTTCGCAGCCACCAACTCTGCATGCTCCTCCTTCACCAACTCCTCCAACACAGCAGCAACAAGCGCATTCGCAGTCTCAGCATTGGACTTCATGTTACCCATGACAGTCTCCACTGTTACAGGTTCCTCGTCGGTCTTCCAGCAGTCGTAATCGGTAGACATACAGATCATGGTGTATGCGAGTTCGGCTTCTCGGGCGAGTTTGGATTCGGGGAGACACGACATGTTGATGATTGCTGCAGTGGGGATAGAGGAGCGGTAGATGTGGGATTCAGCACGGGTGGAGAATTGGGGCCCCTCTATTTTCGAAAGAAAAAAAATTAGTTCTAGTAATCCGTATGATAGTGATAGTGATAGAATAGATGAAGAATTTATTGAAATACTTACCCATACAAATCAAAGTTCCACCCATGTGCAATCTACCCCCCCTCTGCCCCAACACCTTCTCTCCAACCTCAGCAACAATCTGACTCAGTCGATGGTCAAATGGCTCAGCAAATCCAACATGACCAACAACCCCTCCCCCAAAATAAGTCCACGGCCTCACCCCCTTCGTCCTGTCAAAAACCTGATCCGGAACAACGAAATCCCTTGGCTTAATCTCCTCCCTCAGACTTCCTACCGCAGAAAAGGCAATCACGCTGCGGACACCGATCGATCGTAGAGCAGCGATGTTGGCTTGATTTGGAACTTCGCTGGGGAGAAATTGGTGGTAGGCACCATGGCGAGCAAGGAAGGCGATTGGGTGTGTGGTGTGTGGTGTGTGCAGGATAGTGATGGGGGAGGATGGGCTGCCCCAGGGGGTAGTTGGGTTGAGGACAGCGACGGAGGTGAAGCCGCTGTGGGTGAGGGAGGAGATTCCAGTACCACCGATGATGGCGAGGCGGACGGGGTGGGGGTAGGAGGATGGGAGGTCGGTAACGTCAGTCATGGCGGGAGTTATGAACTGTAAACGAAGAAACTGTTAAAAAAAAAAAATTGGGTATCTCGGGTATACTTGGAGAGATGAGATGAGATGAGATGAAAATGTAAATTTATTGAAATTCGAATTGTGCCCGGGTTTCGGAGGTGGGACAGCTCCGCACAAAAAAAATAGCGGGGCACTGTCGGGAACCCTGGGGGAACTATTGCCCCGCCAATTCCATGCAGTCCAACGAACGACATTAAAGCATACTGCATATATATTCGAAATATGCTCGAGAATTTCGAATTCCAACGTACATGCTGATTACCGTACCGAAATACATCGTTGCACGTTGCACGTTGGTGATTATATCATAGGATTGCAATAGTCTGGTTAGTCGTGGTTGCACGACCCCTCGGAGAGGGATTGCAAAACCTCTTTCTTTGAACTTCCGTAGTTTCGGTAACATCACCTTATAATAGACCGGGAAGCAAAGCAAGATACAAGGACCTAGGTATGTTGGGTACGTAGAAATTTTTAGTGGTGATTAGAATTGCAATTGCCCCATCATTCAGGCACAATAGATCACCAGGTCAAGGCAAGTGGGACGTGGAATAGTGAACATAAACCATGTGCAATATTTGCGATAATCGTTGTCATCAATATCGAATACCAAAACCTAGAAAGAAAACAAAAACCAAAGCGCAAACCATACATCATTGCCTTTATATAGCTTGGGATTGCAATGGCTCGTGTGTTGAATATAGGTGTTAGGACTACAAACCAAGCCCAACTACAAACTAGTCTGGTTGGACTACAAACCTAGCTCCCGAAATCTCACTCTTTGATTTCAACAGGCCATGATCCCCCATACACAAATACAAAGAATTTTTTTGTTACTATCAATAACCTACCCCTATACCTTCAGACTCGTCACAAGGATATAGTTCTCAATACGACACTCCAGTGGGTAACGGCAGGCCGGGAACCAAGCTCCTCTAATCTCAAACGAAGTGAAATTCTCTTGGGTCCTCCCAAAACCAACCACGGCAAGGTAAGTGTCTTAATGGGATATATTGCTACCAAGTGCATGATTCTGACAACAGTCTGGACCAGTGAATGGAGTGGACAGAAGTTGAGGTGTTGGATCCTGGGGTTCAACTACTTGAGGATGAGGATCAGACAATCACTGATGCTGTAGTTTTTCCGGAGCCCTCGACAGCTTCGGCAGCCAGTGCGACAGGGGCGGGATACAGGGAGGAGAAAAACCTTCACGTTCCCCGACATCGATCCCTTTGCTGAAGAAGCAGACCCAGAAGATCCACAGATGAGGGAAGTCGACGTGATGAACCTAGAGGATGACCACTCAGAAAATGTCAGAGAAGAAGAGGTGCCTGAGGAATCCCTCCTCTACATGATCAAGGAGACAGGGAAAACCAGCAGGGAAAACCAGCAGGGAAAACCTACTACTACAACGTCCGAGACCAAGGGGAGGAGAGCCGTAACAATACCTGCTCCGAGATTCATCCAACGAAAAAGGAGCAAAACGGCGGAGAGCCCAAAATCAAAAGAAAAGAAAGACGGAAACCAGTGGCAGGCGGGATTGGAAGAGCCGAGAAAGATGATGGAGATGGAAACGAAGAAAATCCGGATGTGGACAAGCTGCAACAATCTATGTATACATCTGATCTCAGTTGAGACAGGATTTGCGCTCGCTCACTACGACTGACCCTATCAACCATCCGTTGCCTCATCCAGATCTTTTGGCATGCAGCTGTAATGAGGATATAAGCAGAAAAACAACGTGGTTTGCCTCGATGAGGTTAACCCGAAGAAGCAATCCTAGATTATCCATCCGACTACCATGGCGTCAAGTGTAACCACCGGGGGAGACTGGAAGCGGGAAAGGGATGAGACGTATGGTGTTGGGCCTGAGGGAGTTGGGGTGGGGGGTGAAGACGGTAAAGAGGCAGTATGCAGTTGATCGAGTGGAGGCAGGGTGGGGCCGAGTCAGGAAGGAGTTGGGGTTTTAGAGATTGAGGGTCGTGACAAGACGTGGGAACTGAGGCGACAAGTGACATGGATAGACGGGATTTTTTGGCTTCAGTGCTTCGCTTGCACATACATGTAGGTATAATAACGAGGCCAGGAAGAATTAATCAAATTGCTACCAACGCCCACCTAGAATCAACATGCAATTCCTCTAATCCCAAATCAGTTATTTCTTGAACCCCTAGCTTTCCGCCTTTTCCTTCTCCTTTTCCCTCTCCCTCTCCCACTCAGCTTCAATAGCGCTCAACAGCCCCTTCCTCCCCACCTCCTTCACCGCCCTCTCAATCTCCATCTCTTCCCCTTTCAGCATCTCTCTCCCCCTCTCAATCTCTCCTCTTAACCGTCCCTGATCCCTCCTTACCGCCCTCTCTCGCGCCCTCAATGCCCCTTCCCGCTCCCTCAATGCCCCTTCCCGCTGTCTCTCCTTGAGCTCTTTTTCCGAGAGGGACTTAGCTTCCTCGGGGAGAGTAGATAAATACGCTTGAATCACCGTATCTCTCGGGGGCAGGAGTCCCGAGGACTTCGTATCCCCTGGTGGCGACAAGGGGTACGCCGCGTACCTTACATCAGTTAATACCGTCAAGGGTAACCCATCAGTCTTTGTAGTTCTCGTTAGTTCCTTATTACTCTTTAGTAGTTTCTTGAGTTCATTCTCCAGTAAAGTCGGAGAGAGCTTAGTATGTGCAGCATATTCTCTATACATCTTCTCCCTATCTTTATCTGTGACTTTCGAGTCTTTCATCTCCTTCTCCTTCTTATGCTTGCGTTTAAACTCCGGCCAATAGAGTTTCTTGACTTCCTTTACATGTGCAGTAAGGAGCTCCCAGTATTGCACTTTCGGGTCCTTCTGCTCTTCTTTAAGCTTCTCTTCTTTAAGAATAGCGATTCGGTCTTTACACCATGCAGTGAATACTTCCTGGCGGTGTTTCGTTGTGTTTAGGACTGTGTACCGAGGATCATGCGCAAGTGACGGGTATGTATTCTCCCAGGTTCCGTAAGGGTTAGGTTGGAGATCTTCGAGCATTTCCCGGAATATTTGAACGGCGTCTTCAGTGGGGAGGTCATCTTCTTGAAGATCTTCTTCTTCCAGGCCGTATTCATCTGCCATGGCTTCGAGCTGCCAAGCTATATCCTCCTCGGTGAATTCGACTGGACCAGCAGGGGCACCGCCGTCAGCAGAGGGTTGACCACCATCCCATTTAGGTGCACCCTCGGGGGGCTCTTCATATTCTTCATATTCTTCTTCGTCATAGTCCTCCTCTCCTCCTTCACCCTCACGATCTCCATCGCCTAGATCTGCGGCTGACGCACTCCGTTTCTTACCCCTGGGACCCTCCCCAGTAGCACCAGCACCAACATTCTCTCCACCTTCTGCACCTTCCTTCTCCTCATACTCCTCATACTCACTCTCCTCCCCTCCCTCAAGCTCCTCCGTAACAGCCTCCGCCTTCCCCTTCTCCGCCCTCCGCGCCCTCCTCCTCACCCCACTAGCCCTCTTCTCCTCATCATCAACCTTAGCCAATTCCTCCAGCCCCAAAGCTTTCAGCTTCTCAACCGCCTTCACCACCTCCTCCAGAACATTCCCCTTGCCCAACCACAACGACTCCTTTGTCTTAGGGTTATGCACAAACTCTCTCCCCAATTTTGTCAATACCAACACCCAATTCTCCACACCTGGGAGGGGGCGTTTCCTCTTTGGGCGATCTAGTTTCTGCGGTGGGCGATGGGGTTGGTATTGGCGTCCTCCGCCCCGACCCCGTGGGAATTGCTGTTGGTGAGGATGGTGCGGGTAGTTTGGGGTGGTGGGAAACCCATGGGTGAAGGGGGCCCGGGGGGATTTGTTCCCGGTTAGGGCGGCGGCTGCGAAGGGGAACTGGGATGGGGAGGTGTGGGCGGGTGTGTGGTGCGGAACGGGAGCTATAGGAGGGGGGACGGGGCGGGTGTAAGTTGAGGTTTTAGTTGCGGCGTGGTAGTAGTAGGAATGGCCTATATTAATGCACTTATAAGTCAGCCATCATTGACTTAAATAAAGCTGGGTGGAGGAGGTGGTTGTTTACCCGTGGGAGCTTTATGTTCTGTCCATCCTGGGGGGAGTTGTGCTTGCGCTGCTAGAGCTGGTATTCCTCTGGGACTTGGATACGCGTAATTCACCGCAGTCGATTTAAGCGGTCGCGTGGGGAGGTTATGCGCCATCGTGGATTCCAAGTCCCGTAAATTCGCGAGCTTAATCAATCCCGGGGAATTCGAAGCTCGACACCGGTTACCAAAATATTCCAACTTCTGGTGTTTTCGGCAAGTTATCGGGTGCTGAGTCAGCACTATGTGGGGCTTGGCAGTCGTCGACAGCTGCTTGGTGGGGGAACATGCTGATAGCTTTACGACCTTACGAAACCCTCCCAGTTACCTCCGGACTTTGACGCGTGTTCCACCCAATACCTTTCATATTCATACCCTGGAGCCGCTGTCTCATCCATAGATATGTCTCGACGATATGATTCCCGAGTAGGTTTCCTTGCATGGTGGGGTTTAGCGGATGGTTTCATGGGAGCTGTTTGCTAACTAGTGGGGCCGGAATGAATATAGACAACCATCTTCTCCCCCGAAGGACGCCTCTATCAGGTTGAATACGCACTAGAAGCTATTTCCCATGCGGGTACAGCGTTGGGGATATTGGCAAAGGATGGGATTGTGCTTGCGGCGGAGAGGAAGGTGACGAGTAAGCTGTTGGAGCAGGATTCTAGTGCGGAGAAGTTGTACATTTTGAATGAGTGAGTGGTCCTTTGGCATACAGAACCGAATGAGGGAGGAGTTTTTGAGAGCTTGAGGATTACACCATGAGTTTAGAGGGCTAATGAAGCCTGGGATTGCTCAATAGCAACATGATCTGCGCCGTAGCAGGTATGACTGCCGATGCCAACATCCTCATTAACTACGCCCGGCAATCCGCCCAAGGTTACCTGGCAACCTACAACGAAGACATTCCCTGCGAGATGCTCGTCAAGCGTCTCTGTGATCTTAAGCAAGGGTATACCCAGCACGGAGGTACCACTTTACCCTACCCCCCCCCCCGCTCTAACCCTATGGACCATACTCACTTATTTCCCCACAGGTCTCCGCCCCTTCGGTGTCTCCTTCATTTACGCTGGCTACGACTCCCAGCGCGAATTCCAGCTCTACCAATCCAACCCCTCCGGAAACTACGGCGGCTGGAAAGCCACCTCCGTCGGAGCCAACAACGCCTCTGCACAATCCCTCCTGAAGCAAGACTACAAAGAGGACTGTGATCTCACAGAAGCATGCGCAATTGCAGTCAAGATTCTGAGCAAGACGATGGATTCTACGACATTGAGTAGTGAGAAGAGTACGTACCCATTATTATAATTGTTTTGCGTGAAGTGAGCTAACGATTGTGTAGTTGAATTCGCCACTTTAGGACGAACACCAGCAGGAAAGATCTACCACCACCTATGGACTGCCCCTGAAATTACAGATTTATTAAGAAAGCATGGGCTAGCGAAGGAGAAGACGGAAGAGAAGTGAAGGCACTCTTCGTGGGTTGGTGGTAGCTTAGGTGCTAGATGATCATGATAGCGATGTGTTACGGAAACATAAATATAAATGCAACGGTACCCAAGCTCAAGTCGATAGGTCTGATATTGTGATGACCGACATTTTACCAGGAAGAGAGACGGAGAAGTTAGCGAGTATCATGGACTCGAGTCTGAGTATTCGTGTTCTGCGCAGGTATGGGCCTCTGGTCCCACAGCTACTCATAGCAGCTACAAGGGCACGATGCTTGTGTGCCAGCCAAACTATCATGTGCCGAGACTATGGGAATTCTTCAGAATGAGGATGGACCAAACTGCCTAGAATAATGGGCTGAACTTCATAATGATTACCCTGGGTGGGTCAGTGAATCTTTTCTGCTCTGACGATAATGTTGCAGCTGAATAGATAAGGGCTAGTATTTAAGGGCCCTGTTCTCCTCATATCCTCCCCACTTTCCATCCTTCCCTCACATTCCTCTGCAACCAGAGTGCCAACCTTATACGAGAGGCTTATACCAACCAGGCAATACTTATCCTTCATCTAATGTACCAAGTATCCCAACTTTGTGGGTCTGAGTACAAACCTACTTTATCTCTCATCCCATCTCAACCTACTCTAACCTGACTAGCCCGAATTTCAAACGCCCCCAGACACTTCCCAAATTTACCACTCATGTCCCAAAATATTTATCCTCACAACGTCCTCCTACTTATAGCCTGCACAAGAAACCTTTAATCTATTATGTATCATAACGGCTCGATATGCCTGCTGTTAGGAGGGCACGAAGAACAATCAAGAGGCTCCCCCCTCCAGCGGCTCGATAAACAAAAAGGCGCTATTGCAGCTCAGAAGGCAAAGCCGCCAAAGAGCTTCTTAGTAAGCTCCAGATAGACAAGTTTAAGAAAATCTCTCGAAGCTCATAGAGGTATTTTCCAGTAAATTCCACCTCTGTGGCGGATCCTACAGATTGGCGAGGTTCTTCACCATTGGATTTGGGACAGATACAGCTTCCAACTTATCTACGGGAGGCTACTGTCAAACAGACTCCCTCTAGGGGGACAGGCTACAGCTGTCTCCTGATAGAGAGGGGGTCGTGCCAACCAGACTACTTCCTCTGGGGCAGACTACAGCTGTCTCTTGAATCAAGAGGGGGGTCGTGCCAACCAGACTATACTCTCTCAAGGGCAAAGCATCTCACACCTGAGATGTTTGCCTGTACTTTCACTTCCGGGTGCTCTGACTGGAGAACTAAACGGAAAGGATTTTACGTTCTTTGGGAGAAAACTCAACATGAACCAGTTCAAGTCAGCTGAACCTGACCTATACATGGTGAGCAACGAGTTCCAGAGATACAAGCTCTAGAAATATTAACATAGAGTATAGCTGTTAGTACTGCCAGAACGCGTACCACATTGAAGCTTTGCACGACCAAGTTCCATTAATTGCTCGGGACTATGTCCACTGCATGGTAATTCACAGAAGAGAAAACCCGTTTCACCCCGGATTCACCTGGGAGCCCAATCTTCCGACCACCAGTGCTGCCATCTAGAAGCTCTAGCAGCTCCGATAGACCAGAATGTGTGGCTCGAAGAGTGGGGAAGACACCCTACGACCAACCACATACGACAGGCTTGTGCGAAGCAGACTATGGGAGGCCAACATAGTACAAAGTAAATATTCCCTATCCAAGAAATAATCACTCATACTGATACCTTATTGTAAGACTTCCCAGGCAGGTCAATGTACCGTTATATAAGACCGAGACCCCTCCCAAAGTATCGTTTTGGATGCAAAATGAAACTATATCGCAATGCCTTTCCCATGCATGCGTGCTAAACAGCTATGCTCTGGGGATAGTGTCTAGTTCAGTAATACCTGACTATCGTTCTACAGCCGAACCTGTCTTATTGCAGGTCGGTTCGAGCTAGAAGGAATAGGACGATTGAGCCGAGACGGAGAGGATTTGAGGTACCAACTTGAGGGTAACATACCTGTAAATCCACTCAGTAAACTATGAAACCATAATTTGACTATTAACTATTTGTTAGTGTAGCATAACATAGGTACCTGATCACGTTTTGTCCTGCACTGAAACCAACTGCACCGAGTCCTTACGCGGGGCAACTTTACTCCCCGCAAGGCAACTGAACAGGTTACACTCTCCAACACTATCAAGGAGCTCTTGTTCCATTTATTACCTATCTTTAAAAGGGCTTGTTTTGAAGCGAACCTTGAATATAGAGAAGGAGAATTGGCACTATGAAGCTTAACATCGGTGAAACACCTGGTCTTCTTCTCATCATCCTCCCATCCATAGACTCAGTTCATCAGGACAGCTTCTCTTCTTCTAATATACTTCGTTTTGCTCATTCTTCAGTTGGCGGTACTTACTAGTGGGAAGTTGTGATTGGTTCAGTTGAATTCCCATTGCTACTCATAAGATTAGGAGTACCTATATTTCTGAATAAATAGAGTACTCTATATTGATTCCCACTTCTATGAAAACACTAGTCTGGTTTACCTAATTTCAAAGTGAAGGAAGAAAGAACACATGTCGGATTCCAGAGAAACATTTCCAGAGAACTTTCAGATTAACGGTAGTGTAACGATTGTTCCAACCAATAACCCAGAAGAGTGGAATAAAAGTTATTATGATCGTTCTATTTGGGAGAAGTTAGTGCCAACCAGCCCAGTAGCCATTGGACCTATATTGGTAGACCTGCACCGATAATAAACTTCCATAGCTCGTAAAGTGGAGGTGGTTAGATACAGGCCCCGTGAGGCCAATTGCAATGCTGGGGGGACTGTCCACACATGATGCAGGTGTGCTGGAGGAAGATGTGACTCCTATACATATCCTATACATATCGACCGTTAAAATACCGATGTCCCTAGTCTCGGTCACTTGGAGATGGAGAGATTACATAGGACAGAGATTAGATAAGATTAAATCACATGCATTGAGTTCGCCCTCAGCGTGAGATCAATTCGCAATTCGTCTCGATCAATGGCATTCGTAATTAATATTGCAAATGTCCTTCTAACCCCTCATCTTCCTCGCTGCTCTCACCCCAAGTCCCCCCTCATTCGTTCGAGCAACTGGATTTCGATTACAACTCACTGGAAGCACGCATTACAGTTTTCGGTATCATCAGAATTTCTTCTTTGAATCTCTGGACCCTGATCTGCACCCTGCATCTGCCACTCACGTCAAATTGGCGACGTGCACGGGAAGAAACAAATATTTGCGGTAAATACGGTAAAACCTGTCACTACACCCAAGTACCCAGGCCCCCAGGCACCCCCACAGTCTGATACCCTATTCTTTGTCTGTCACGGGGGGTGCTATAATTCACTGTTGATACAAGCTTGTGTCTAAATACCCTAAAGATCTTGTGCCATGGAGAAAGCTTAGAAGGCTGAGATTGCCTTGTTGTTTTGTATGCGCCCCCACCGAGAAACTGCACACGCTTTACATTTCATAGTTCGCGCATAGTTGCCAGCCTCGTGGAGGAGAGCCCTAATTATTGTATGGATGGGCAAGGGAAACATAACTGACGAATACGGATTGCACATGACGAAGTGACACATTTCGTCATTCACAGCTCCTTTGGATCATCAGCATGCGCCAGGTCAAACCCAACTGATAAAACGTGCATAAACTTCAAGAACTCCCCCCCCCCTCTGGTGAAATTGCAAATTTAGGTATATCAGCTTCAGGTTGTTTTTTTCGCCAGCAAACACTTTTACTGGTAGCAGGGATACGAGGTGTGGGGAAACGCTGGACTCCACAATCAAACGACACTTGTTCTGTCCCAAGACACCCGTGATTCCATTCTGATTCTATTGCGTCTTCCAAATCATGAGTACCCATCCCGACGGACCGTTGCATTGAATCTACCACATGCCAACACACTTTAGCCCGAAGTTTTCACGGAAAAAGGCACACGTGTGAACCAATATTCTGTGACAGCCCAGATCCATGGATTGTTCGATACATTAAACAATATCCCCGGAACCGGGGTCCTGTGGAGTTTCATCGGATCAGAGTAATTGCGTGGGGCTTAGGCGCACCCATGCGCGTGCATAACGCGGCGAGACACGTCTAACTTTTTGGAAGCTTTGATGTTGAAGGATACAGATACGGATATTTGGGTTTGGCGATTTCTGTTCCTCTGCCTGCATGCGCCCTTGTCATCCTGCCTCCGGGGGGGATACCTTACCTGCAATGATATACCCCCCCTGAAAATTAAACGGGACACTGACGCTGGCATACAGATACGGGTGATAATGAAGGTGGAGGGCACCATGGCCCAGAGGTGCATTAGGTGCATTCAGCTGGGGGAGCTGATACCCATATATAGACCTCCTCCCCACGCGTGTTGAGCATGATGTTTCTATCAACCAGTCCTCTACACCTTGCCTGACTCTATCTACCAGTGTCCCTCACTACCTACAGGCCATACGGAGTTACAATCCAGACAATTCAACCGATTCCCTTGTTGAGTCTGCGCTCGCCTGTCGGCTTCCTCGATATAAGTTTCTTATAATATCATTCCTACGAACATTTCCAACCTGCGCAGTTCTTGGGTCCAAGCCAACTCATCTACTCATACCAACCACTCTGACATCTCAGAGCTCCGACCTTCACAATGCTTCTCGCCTTCCTCCCTCTCGCTATCTGCATCCACTTCATCGCTGGCGCAATCCGCTGGGCAGAGAAATTTAAGACCGTGCTCGTCATTCGAGCTATCTACGAATAGGCATCACACATCCTCAACTTCTCAGCTCGGGCCTTGGATTCGGGTTTGAGATATAGTGGTCCTGGTCGGTTCGGGGCATATATCCCTAGGAGTGCAATGTTCGCGGCAACATGTGATGCGATCGCGAGTTTGCAAATGCGATCTGATATGACAGGGCCCTCCTTATATCTAATGCCGAAGTGGGTCGGCTAGACTGGGTCAGGTTAGATGGGGGTGGATGATTTACCGGATGTGATCTGGGGAGTGAAGTGGTAGACGGAGCCTTGGAGTTATCATGGAATTGGCGTTTTTGATATTTTGGTAATTTCTTTATTCCTAGGCGTCCGGATTGATTTTTTGGTGCATCTTTTCTTATATTATTATTCTTTGGTTTCCTTTTTATACCATATAACTTGGGAGGTACCATTCTTTCTGTCTTGTTTCTCACTTCGTCCCTTGCATTACGGTAACCTTCCACTCACTACTCTGCCGACTAATACATACCCCCATTCACTCAACTTCTTGCTAAGGTCTTCAATTATTATTTATCATGGCATTTTTTTCAATTTTTACATGTCCTCTTGCTTCTTCGGCGGGAGTTTGAAACTTTCTTCCTACGGGTTTATTCTGGCTTATCCATTTTTTGAGACTGCATATTTTTTTTCCAGCCTTGTCATCCTGCTTCTTGGGGTTATGGCGTTACTTTCCGGGTTATTCCTCTCCTGGAGGAGGGTACAGAGCATTGGGGGTGTCGCTACTTGGAGGCATTTTGTGCAGATTTAGAGATTAATCGATAAATAGATAATATATCATCTAGAATTTTGGTATAATACAGACAGCATGGACTCCCAACCAGCCAACCCCCACTACACACTACCGCATCATCTCCTGCACCACCTCCTTCCGCTCCGCTCCCAGAATCCCCCCATGCCCTCCCCCTCTCAACAAATGGTCCGCCAGATTAACCCCTCCCATTCCACTCGTCAAATACCTCATCGAGAACCCCAAATTAACCTTCTTCCCCAACTCCCCTTTCAACT
>Ga0307511_10003550_pt1 | contig 16000 bp, 18 predicted proteins | sample 13_EM_MG_FD_200266 | JGI IMG/M metagenome (GOLD analysis project Ga0307511, IMG submission 200266) | Populus trichocarpa ectomycorrhiza microbial communities from riparian zone in the Pacific Northwest, United States - 13_EM | ecosystem: Host-associated > Plants > Roots > Unclassified | place... | reverse complement strand
ACATGGCCAAGCGGGCCGACCGGCTGCTCGCGGGGCTGGACGCGGTGCGCGTCTCCGACAAGGTCGCCAAGCTGCGCTTCCCGGAGCCCTCGCCCTGCGGCAAGACCCCGCTCATGGCGGAGGGCCTGTCGAAGTCGTACGGCTCCCTGGAGATCTTCACCGACGTCGACCTGGCCATCGACAAGGGCTCGCGCGTCGTCATCCTCGGCCTGAACGGCGCCGGCAAGACGACCCTCCTGAAGCTCCTCGGTGGTGTCGAGGAACCGGACACCGGCGAGGTCATCCCGGGCCACGGCCTCAAGCTCGGCTACTACGCGCAGGAGCACGAGACCCTCGACCCGGAGCGCACGGTCCTGGAGAACATGCGCTCCGCCGCCCCCGACCTGGACCTGGTCGAGGTCCGCAAGACGCTCGGCTCCTTCCTGTTCTCGGGCGACGACGTCGACAAGCCGGCCGGGGTCCTCTCCGGCGGCGAGAAGACCCGCCTCGCGCTCGCCACCCTGGTGGTGTCCTCGGCGAACGTCCTGCTCCTGGACGAGCCGACGAACAACCTCGACCTGGCCAGCCGCGCGGAGATCCTCGGGGCGCTGCGCACCTACAAGGGCGCCGTCGTCCTCGTCACCCACGACGAGGGCGCCGTGGAGGCTCTGCAGCCGGAGCGGATCATCCTGCTGCCGGACGGCGTCGAGGACCTGTGGGGCGCGGACTACGCGGATCTCGTCGCCCTGGCCTGATCGAACCGGCTTGATCGAATGCTTGATCAACGGCGTATGGATCATTCGGCCTACCGGTGATCCACCATCTGTGTGAGATCTCCTCGTACCGAGGTGTGTCCTACATCAATTTCCCGGCCGAGTCCTTTATCGACAAGGGCTCGGCCGTTCCGCGTCTCTGACCAGGTAATTCGCGAACGAACTCGTTCGGCCGTGCGGACACGATCGTCTGGAATTCCATATTCCACTTGTGGGGACGCGCTCCTGTCGTCAAAACCTTGTCTCACGGACCTTGCCGAATGGGTGGCCATGAACGCTTGGAGGGGTGATCATGAGGAGACCAAGAGCGCACTTCCCATGAGGAGGCACGGGTGGCCGAGACTCTGAAGAAGGGCAGCCGGGTAACCGGCGCCGCGCGCGACAAGCTCGCGGCAGACCTGAAGAAGAAGTACGACTCCGGTGCGAGCATCCGAGCGCTGGCCGAGGAAACCGGCCGCTCGTATGGCTTCGTCCACCGGATGCTCAGTGAGTCTGGCGTCACGCTCCGTGGGCGTGGCGGGGCGACCCGGGGCAAGAAGGCTTCGGCCTGACCCTGGGCGGCCCATCGTTTTCGATGGTGGCCACCCGGTCGGACGACTGACCGGCCGGGTGGTTACTGTGCAGTCACTTAGCTCTGCTCTGTTGACCGCACACATCGGAGGCGCCCCATGGCTTCGCCCGAACAGGACGACAAGGACCTCGGTCCCGTACTCGACAAGGACGGCGTACGGCTCACCGTCGACGACGCGATCGCCACGGTGACGCTGACCAACCCGGCCAAGCGCAACGCTCAAAGTCCTGCTCTGTGGCGGGCGTTGGCGGAGGCCGGGCGGTTGCTGCCGGGCTCCGTCCGTGTCGTGGTGCTGCGTGCCGAGGGCAAGTCCTTCTCGGCCGGACTCGACCGGCAGGCGTTCACGCCCGAGGGCTTCGACGGCGAACCGTCGTTCATCGACCTCGCGCACAGCAGCGACGCCGTGCTGGACGAGGCCATCGCCGGGTACCAGGCGGGCTTCACCTGGTGGCGACGGAGCGACATCGTGTCCATCGCCGCCGTACAGGGGCATGCCATCGGGGCCGGCTTCCAGCTCGCCCTCGCCTGTGACCTGCGCGTCGTCGCCGACGACGTGCAGTTCGCCATGCGCGAGACCAGCCTCGGACTGGTGCCCGACCTGACCGGCACCCACCCACTGGTGGGGCTCGTCGGCTACGCCCGTGCGCTGGAGATCTGCGCGACCGGGCGCTTCGTCGCCGCCGAGGAAGCGGTGAGCACCGGCCTGGCCAACATCGCCGTGCCCGCCGACCAGGTCGACGACACCGTGCGCGAGCTCGCGACAGCCCTGCTGGCCGCGCCGCGCGACGCCGTCATCGAGACCAAGGCGCTGCTCCAGGGCGTCCAGGGGCGTGCCTACGACGACCAGCGCGCCGCCGAGCGCGCCGCCCAGGCCCGACGGCTGCGGGACCTCGCCGGCGTCGGCGAATAGACGTCGGTCGACCGCGGTTCAGCCGACCCTCGTGACGAGCACCGCCACGGTCGGGTGACCGGGCAGCACCTCGCCGACCCTCGCGCGGACCTCCTGGGCCACCTCCAGGGCCCGGTGGTCCGCGCGCACGGCGATCTCCACGCGCGCGTGCAGCCGCGCCAGCGCACCTTCGTCCTGCCGCTCCTCGATGTGCACCGCCCGCCCCAGCCCGCCCAACGCACCGGTCAGCCGGGTCACGCCCGGGACGCCGAGCGCGGCCGCGATGATCAGGGACTCGCCGCCGTCATCAACGTTGACCATCTGGTCATGGTCATCAACATGGTCAACGTCGGCGGCAGAATGATCCATATCGTCCACACGATCAACGTCGTCCATATGGTCCAGCAAGGCCGTCACCTGTAGATCAACCTCTGTCACCACCAGCCCGAGCCGCTCCGCCGCGGCTGTCGCCAGCGCCGCGCGCAACCGGGACGCGGTCTCCGGAAGGGGCTCGGTCGCCACGGCCGCGAAGTCGGCGGTGATCCGCAGCGGACCGGGCGGCAGCGCCCCCGGCGGGGGCGGTACGGCGGGCTCGTGCACGTCCTCCGGATCGGCGAGCGCGATGCGCAGCGCGCCCAGCCGCACGCCCCGTACATGTTGCGCCACGCCCCGCAGTACGGCCTCGGCCGCCCGCTCAGCGATCCACGCGCCGTCACGGCGGTCACCCAGGGGCAACAGCCTGCCGAGCCCCAATTGCTGCCGTACTACTCGCGTCCATGCGTCCGCCGTCATTCCTCCAGCCTGCCGCATCCCCGGCGCGAGAGAATGGAACCGCGCTTACCGTGGTCGAAGGACGACGACCGAAAGGGACGTACGGCGATGACCGACATGACGGAACGGAACCGGACGCAGGACCCCGACGGCGGGAGGGAGCCGCTGCAGACCCGTAAGACCCCCACCAAACGCGGCGGCGGCGACCCGGCGTCCAGAGGGCGTACGACCATCGCCGACGGGGTCGTGGAGAAGATCGCCGGGCTGGCCGCCCGGGACGTCCTGGGCGTGCATGCCATGGGCAGCGGGCTGTCCCGCACCTTCGGGGCCGTACGCGACCGGGTACCCGGCGGTTCGAAGTCGGTGTCCCGGGGTGTGAAGGCCGAAGTCGGCGAGGTGCAGACCGCCCTCGATCTGGAGATCGTCGTCGACTACGGGGTGTCGATCGCCGATGTGGCCCGGGCCGTACGGGAGAACGTCATCGCGGCCGTGGAGCGGATGACCGGACTCGAAGTCGTCGAGGTCAACATCGCGGTCAGCGACGTGAAGCTGCCCGACGAGGAGGACGACGAACCGGAGCCCCGGCTCCAGTGACCGGGCCGACGGCTGAACCCCTGAACAGCGGGCCGACGAACGAGCTGAGGAGCGCAGGATGAGCAGGGCCGTGGTCGGCATGATCGCCGGAATGGCGCTGGGCTTCGCCGGATACTTCGGCGGGTTCGGTGCGTTCCTGCTGGTGGCCGCCCTGGGCGCCATCGGGTTCGTCGTCGGCCGGTTCCTCGAGGGGGACCTGGAACTCGGCGACTTCTTCCGCTCGCGCGACGACCGGCGGCGGTGACGTCCGTGAGCGGCAGGGACGGCGCGGTCGACGCACGCGGCAGACCCCCGGCGGCCGTCCCGCCCGGCGAGCGGGGTGCCACCCGGATCGCCGACCGGGTCGTGGCGAAGATCGCCGCGCAGGCCGCGCGCGAGGCGCTCGGACCACTGCACCCCGACGCCGCACCGCCACATGCCACCGTCGTCGTCCACCACGAAGCGGTACGCGTGCGCGTGCACCTCGAACTCGACTATCCCTGCGACATCGGCGACCGCTGTCTTCGGGTGCGTCGACAGGTGGTTCAGCGGGTACGCGCGTTGGTGGGCATGGAGGTGCCCGAGGTCGCCGTCCAGGTGGAACGGCTGCATCCGGCACAGGCACACGGCGCGGCACAGGGGAGGACGCGATGAGCGAGCCCCAGGGCTCCGAAGGCACGACCCAACGACTACCGGTCATCGAGAAGGAGACCGACCCCGGACACGGCGGGTACGACCCGGCGGCGGACCGCGGTCCCGCCCCCCTGGTCGACGGCGACGGAAAGGACGGCCGCTTCTGGTCGGCGCGTCGCGTCCCCGCAGGCATCGTCGCCGTCCTGCTGCTCGTCGGCGCGGGCGCCCTGCTCTACGACATCACCGCGGTACGCGCCAAGCGGCCGGCCGCGCACTGGCGCCGCGAACTGACCCGGCAACTCGCCGAACGGCCCCTGGACGACACCTGGGTCCTCGTCGGCGCCGGCATCGCCGCCGCCCTGGGCCTCTGGCTGATGGTGCTCGCGCTCACGCCCGGCCTGCGCCAGGTGCTGCCCATGCGCCGCACCCACGCCGACGTCCGGGCGGGCCTGCAGCGAGCCGCCGCCGCGATGGTGCTGCGCGACCGGGCCATGGAGGTCTCGGGCGTGCAGTCGGTGAGGGTACGCACGAGCCGGACGAAAGCCGATGTCCGCGTGGTGTCCCATTTCCGTGAACTCGACGACGTACGGGCCGACTTGGACGCCGTACTCACCGACGCGATCACTGGACTCGGGCTGGCCAGGCCACCCGCGCTTTCGCTGCACGTCGGCCGTTCCGGACGGAAGGGGTGAGACCGGTGCTCAGGATCGTCAACCGTGTGGTGACCGGTGTCGTGGGTCTCGTGCTGGTCGTTCTCGGCGGCTCCGTGCTGGCGGTCGGGCTGGGTGTGAAGCCGCCGTCGTGGTGGATCTACGACGGCCGTCACGACGTCCTGCTGAGCGACGCCCGGCGGACCCGCTGGCGGCACGACGGCTGGTGGTGGCCCACGGTCCTCGCCGTGCTCGCCGTCCTCGTCCTGCTGGCCCTGTGGTGGCTCGTCGCGGTGCTACGGCGGCGCCGGCTCACCGAGGTCGCCGTGCGCACCGGCGACGGCGAGGGCGCGCTGCTGCGGGGCCGGGCCCTGGAAGGCGTCCTCGCCACCGACGCGGGCCACCTGGACGGCGTGGCCCACGCGCACGTGCGGCTCGCCGGCACCCGCACGGCACCCGAGGCCAGTGTCCGGCTCAGCCTGGAACCCCACGTGGACCCCGGAGTAGCCCTGGACCACCTGACGGCCAACGCCCTGGCCCACGCCCGCGACTCGGCGGGCCTGGACGCACTCCCGACGGAGGTACAGCTGACGGGCGTCAAGCACCGCGCGGAGCGGGTGAGTTGACGGGTCGAGCGGGAAGATCGAGTTGATGGGCCGTCAGAACCCGTGCCGCATCCCGCCGTCGACCGGCACCATGATCCCCGTCAGGTAGGACGCGGCCGGCGACAGGAGGAACGCCGCCACGCGTCCGAACTCCTCCGCCGTTCCGTACCGCCGCAGCGGAATCCGCGACTCGTTGGCCGCGCGGGTGGCCTCCGGGTCCGCGGAGAGGCCGTCCAGCTCGCGCACGCGGTCCGTGTCGATGCGGGCGGGCAGCAGCCCGACGACGCGGATGCCGCGCGGGCCCAGCTCGTCCGCGAGGGACTTGCCGAAACCGGCCAGGCCGGGCCGCAGCGCGTTCGAGATCGTCAGCCCGGGGATCGGCTCGTGCACCGAACCGGACAGCACGAAGCCGATGACCCCGCCCGCCTCCAGTTCCCCGGCCGCCGCGCGGGCGAGCCGTACCGCACCCAGGAACACCGACTCGAACGAAGCCTGCCACTGCTCGTCGGTGGTGTCCGCGACGAACCCGGGCGGCGGCCCGCCGACGCTCACGAGGATGCCGTCGAAGCCCCCGAAGTGCTCGCGCGCGGCGGCGATCAGCCGGGCCGGCGCCTCCGCGTCGGCGTTGTCGACGGCCACGCCCACCGCGTTCGGCCCCAGTTCGGCCGCCGCGTCGACGGCGCGCTGCTCGTCCCGCCCGGTGACGACGACCTTCGCGCCGTCGGCCACCAGCTCGCGCGCGGCGGCGTTGCCCAGTCCACGGGTGGCCCCGGTGACGACGTACACCCGGTCCTTCAGTCCAAGATCCATGGCCCCTATCCTGCCTTGTCGCCCCCGAACAGGGTGAGGGCGGTGTTCACCAGGCCGATGTGGCTGAACGCCTGCGGGAAGTTGCCCAGCTGACGGCCGGCCACCGGGTCGTACTCCTCCGCGAGCAGCCCCACGTCGTTCGCGAGCCCCACCAGACGTTCGAACAGCACCCGGGCCTCCTTCGTCCGGCCTGTCATGTGCAGCGCGTCCACGAGCCAGAACGAGCACGCCAGGAAGGTGCCCTCGGCGCCCGGCAGTCCGTCCACGGGGGTGTCGGCGGCGGTGTCGTAGCGGCGTACGAAGCCGTCGTGGCCGAGCGCCGCCCGGACCGCGTCGACCGTGCCGACGACCCGGGGATCGTCGGGCGGCAGGAAACCGAAGCGGGGAATCAGCAGCAGGGCGGCGTCCAGTTCCTGCGAGCCGTAGTACTGCGTGAACGTGTTGCGTACCGGGTCGAAGCCCTTCTCGCACACGTCCCTGTGCACCGCGTCCCGCAGCTCGCGCCAGCCCGACAGGTCCCCCGGGAGGTCGGCGTACTCCTCCAGAGTGCGTACGGCCCGGTCGGCCGCCACCCACACCATGACCTTGGAGTGCACGAAGTGCCGCCGCCCGCCGCGCACCTCCCACAGGCCCTCGTCGGGCTGCTGCCACTGCGCGCGCAGCCACTCCAGGAGGACGCCCTGCAGCGACCACATGTGCGGCTTGGGCGACAGACCCGCGCGCCGGGCCAGCCACAGGGAGTCGATCACCTCCCCGTAGACGTCGAGTTGGAGCTGGTTGACGGCGCCGTTGCCGATCCGCACGGGCGCCGAGCCGCCGAAGCCGGTCAGGTGCGGCAGCTCGAACTCGGGCAGCCGCCGCTCGCCCGCCACGCCGTACATGATCTGCAGGTCCGCCGGATCGCCCGCGACCGCGCGCAGTAGCCAGTCGCGCCAGGCCTCGGCCTCCTTGTGGTAACCCGCGGCGACGAGGGCGCCCAGGGTGAGGCTGGAGTCGCGCAGCCAGCAGTAGCGGTAGTCCCAGTTGCGTACGCCGCCCATCTCCTCGGGCAGCGAGGTGGTGGCCGCGGCGACGATCCCGCCGGTCGGGCGGTAGGTGAGGGCCTTGAGGGTGATCAGGGAACGTACGACCGCGTCCCTGTAGGGGCCCTCGTAGCGGCAGCGGGCCGCCCAGTGCTCCCAGTCCGCGACGCTGGTCCGCAGCGACTTGTACGGGTCGACGAGCGGCGGACGCGGCTCGTGCGAGGGATGCCAGGTGAGGACGAAGGCGACCTTCTCGCCGGCCTCGACGGTGAACTCCGAGAGGGTGCTGAAGTCCTCGCCCCAGGTGCGCACTTCCGGCTCGCTGCGCAGCCACACCGAGTCGGGGCCCGCGACGGCCACCCGGTGCCCGTCGGACCTGCGCACCCACGGCACGACTCCGCCGTAGTCGAAGCGCAGGCGGAGCGTGCTGCGGACGGTGACCTTGCCGCTCAGGCCCTCCACGACGCGTACGACATCAGGGGCGCGGTGACGCTGGGGCATCAGGTCGGTGACGCGCACCGTGCCCTCGGCGGTCTCCCACTCCGTGTCGAGGACCAGGGTGCCGGGGCGGTAGGCGCGGCGGGTGCAGCGGTCCGCGCCCTCGGGGGCGATGCGCCAGTGGCCGTTCTCCTCGTCGCCGAGCAGCCTCGCGAAGCAGGCGGCCGAGTCGAAGCGCGGCAGACACAGCCAGTCGACCGAGCCGTCCATGCCGACCAGGGCCGCGGTCTGTTCGTCGCCGATGAGGGCGTAGTCCTCGATACGTGGGTGCACGGGGTGCGGGTTCCCTCCCTGCCGGCGGGGCAATCAAGGTCCGGGGCCGGGCGGGTGAAGAGCGGTGGGTCAGACTGTTGCCGGCTCCGCCTGCTCCGTCTCCTGCTCCTTGGCCGCCGCCTCCCGGCGGTCGCGGGCCTCGCGCCGCGCCAGGACGACATAGCCGACCGGTACGGCCGCGGCGAACAGCCACCACTGGATCATGTACGCGTAGTTCAGCGGGGCGTCTTCCTTGCCCGGGTCCGAGATCTGCTCCGGGGTGCCGCCCTTCGCCTCGGGCGCCGTCTGCTCGACATAGCCGCCGAGCACCTGGGCGTGCAGCCGCTTCGCCTGCTCTTCACTGTTGATCAACATGATCTGGCGGTCGGGCAGGCCCTTGATGTCCTTGATGCCGCTGGCCGCGGTCGTCTCGTCGGCCATCAGACGCCCGGTGATCGTGGTCCTGCCGCTCGGCGGCGCGGGGATCTTCGGGAAGGCGGTCTGCGCGCCGTTCGCCGGGATCCATCCACGGTTGATCAACACCACCTTGCCGTCCGTCAACACGAACGGGGTGAGGACGTGGAAGCCGACCTCGTCGTCGTCATTGGTGCGGCGCCGGACGACGACTTCCTTGGAGGTCTCGAAGGTGCCCGTCGCGGTGACGGTGCGGTACTTCTCGGTACGGGTGACCGCGTGCCCGGGGGTGCTGATCGTCTCCACGGGGACCGGCTTGGCGTGCAGTGCGTTGGTGACCAGCTGGTTGCGGGCGCTGCGCATCTCGTAGCGGTGCATCTGCCAGATGCCCAGCCTGATCATCGTGGGGATCAGGAGGAGGGTGATCAACGCGAGGATCACCCACTGCCGGGACATCAGGAAGCGGTACACCCCACGACCGTACAACTCGGTCGTGGGGCGCATTGAGGGGGGTACCGGAAGGGGCTCCTTCGGGCCGGCGGCTCACACCTTGTCGATGATCCCCACCTTCCCCTCCGCCCGGGCACAGTGGCCGCCGCAGAACCAGTGGCCCTCGACCTCCACGCCCTGGCCGATGATCTGCACCCGGCAGTGCTCGCAGATCGGGGCCATGCGGTGGATCGCGCAGGAGAAGCAGTCGAAGACGTGTACCGCGCCCTGCGCGTGCACCTCGAAGCTCATGCCGTAGTCATTGCCGCACACTTCACATCTCGCCATGCGCCACAGGGTGAGCCGTCCGCCCGGCACGGGCGAGCGGGCGCGGGGCGAGTCGCGCCCCAATCACCCGTCCGTACGGCTCCCCGCGGCGCGCTCAGTCCGCCTGCTCGACATCCCTGAGCAGCTGCCCGAACGCCGCCTCGTCCACCACGGGTGTGCCGAACTGGCGGGCCTTGACCACCTTCGAGGTGCCCGAGTCTGGGTCGTTCGTGACGAGCAGGCTGGTCAGCCGGGACAGGCTCGTGGCGACATGCAGCCCGGCCTCCACGGCACGGTCCTCCAGGAGCTCGCGCTCGATGGACGTGTCCCCGGAGAAGGCGATCCGCATCCCCTGCTTGAGCGGCTTGCCGTCCTCGAACCGGCCCGGGTTCGGGTACGGGCACGCGGGTCGCTTGCGCGCGGGACGCCAACTGCCCGCCCCGTAGCCGCTGTAGCCGCCCCCCTGGTGTCCGATCCGGGGCGCCGGCCGGTCGGCGGTCCACTCGGTCAGCGGCCGGCACTCGTGCAGCGGCAGCCGTACGCCGCTGCTCGCCGCCGCCCGCAGGCTCGGCCGGAACGCCTCGGCGAGCACGCGCGCGTCGTCCAGCGCGTGGTGCGCGCGCTGCTGTACGACACCGAAGTGCGCCGCCAGGGACTCCAGCTTGTGGTTGGGCAGCGGCAGGGCCAGCTCCTTGGAGAGCGCGATGGTGCACAGTCGCTGACGGACCGGGGGATCGATCGCCACGCGCGCGTACTCCCGCGCGATCATCTGCCAGTCGAAGACCGCGTTGTGCGCGACCAGCACCCGGCCCTCCAGGCGGGTCGCGAACTCCTCGGCGATGTCCTTGAAGAGGGGCGCGCCCTCCAGTACGTCACTCGTCAGACCGTGGATCCACACGGGGCCGGGATCGCGCTCCGGGTTGACCATCGTGTACCAGTGGTCCTCGACCTCGCCGAGCGCGTCCAGCCGGTACACGGCCGCGGAGATTATCCGGTCGTGCCGGGCCAGACCGGTGGTCTCCACGTCAACTACCGCATACCCCTGGGGATACGCGGCCGGCCACGGAGTGGCCGCGGACACTGCGGGCGAGTGGTCTTCGAGCATGGTCACTGAGGATACGGGCCGTCACTGACAGCCCCGTCCCTCAGGTGCCTTGTCCCGTCCGCCCGTTCGGGTCCGCCGAACGCACGCGCGCGTGGCTATGGACCTTTTGCCCGCCCGGTGCAAGCGTGCTGCCCGCCTGACGGATGACGGCCTACGAAGGGCGGTACGGCGTATGGCACGCGTACGGTACGGCGCACGGACCGAGGCGGAGATCGCCGCCGCACGCACAGCGAGCGCGAACCTCCCCGACATCTGGTCCACCGGTGTGGTGGCCGTCTGGGAGAGCGACCCGGACGCGGTCGCGGCGGTTCTGCCGCCGCCCCTCAAGCCCACCGGGCGGCCCCTGGTACGGGTGAACATCAGCAAGGTCGAACTGACCGGATACCCCCTGGGTGCGGGCTCGTTCGCGGTCGCCGCCGCGCACGACGGCGTCGAGGGCTGGTATCCGCTGGTCATGCCGATGACCCACGAACGGGCCCTCACCGGCGGCCGTGAGGTCTTCGGCGAACCCAAGAAGCTCGGAGAGATCACGGTCGAACGCGTCGGCCTCGTAGTGCACGCGTCCCTGGCCCGGCACGGCATCGCCTTCGTCGAGGTGCGCGGCGCGGTCAGCGAGGAGTTGCCCCTCCCCGGGCCGACGCAGAAGACCGACTTCTACTTCAAGTTCCTTCCCGCGGTGGACGGTTCGGGCTTCGACGCCGATCCGGTGCTCGTGCACTGCCTGCGCAACGAGAAGGTCCGCCGCCTCGAACGCGTCACCGGAGACGTCGTCCTGCGCGAGTCCATGTACGACCCGGTCGTCGACCTCCCCGTACGCACCCTCGTCGACATCACCATCGGCGAGAAGACCAGCGACCAGCGCGGCAGGGTCGTCGAACGGGTCGACGCGCGGGCCCTGTTGCCGTACATCCACCAGCGCTACGACGACCCGCAACAGGTGCATGACGGGCCGCCGGAGGGGAGCGTCTGATGGAGCTGAGGGAGGGTCAGGTCGCCGTCGTCACCGGGGCCGCGAGCGGGATCGGGCTCGCGATGGCACGACGGTTCGCCGCCGACGGGCTCAAGGTGGTCCTCGCCGACGTCGAGCAGGGTGCCCTCGACAAGGCCGCCGCCGATCTGCGGGCGGACGGCGCCGACGTGCACGCGCGCGTAGTTGACGTCGGTGTACGCCAACAGGTCCTGGATCTGGCCGAGTCGGCGTACGACACGTACGGCGCCGTCCATGTCCTGTGCAACAACGCGGGGGTCGGCTCGGGCGCCGAGGGCCGGATGTGGGAGCACGAACCCAACGACTGGCAGTGGGCGTTCGCCGTCAATGTGTGGGGTGTCTTCCACGGCATCCAGGCGTTCGTGCCGAGGATGATCAAGTCGGGTCAACCCGGTCATGTCGTCAACACGTCCTCCGGGGACGGCGGTATCGCCCCGCTGCCCACAGCCTCCGTGTACGCCGTCACCAAGGCGGCCGTCGTGACGATGACCGAGTCCCTGTACGCCCACCTTAAGGCGGAGCACGCGCGCGTGGGCGCCTCGGTGCTCTTCCCGGGGCCGCACATGCTGCGCACCGGCCTGTGGGAGTCGCACCGCAACCGGCCGGCCCGGTACGCCAAGGAGCGCCCCCGCAGGACTCCTTACCGCAGCCTCGACCAGTGGGAGAGCGCTATGAAGGAGGCGGGCAAGGAGGTCGCCTTCACCCCCGTCGAGGAGGTCGCAGGCCTCGTCGTGGACGGCATCCGCGCGGACCGCTTCTGGCTGCTGCCGGAGAGCGAGCACAGCGACGCCCAGATCCGGGCCCGGGCGGCCTCGATGCTCCACCGGGCGAACCCGTCGTACCTCGAAAGCTTCATCCTGGACTGAGGGGGCTGTTGTGACCGACCAGGAGCCGTACCTGATCATCTCCTCCGACTGCCACGCCGGGCTGCCCACCGAGGAGTACCGGCCCTATCTGGACGCCCGGTTCCACCGGGACTTCGACGGGTTCCTCGCCGGGCGCGACCGGCGCCGCGAGGAGATGACCCGGCTCGGCATCCGCAACGAGGCGTTCGCGGCCAAGTGGTTCCAGGACAACGAGGAGGGCCTGCGCGGGGGTTGGGACACCGCGCAGCGCCTCAAGGAGCTGGACGGCGACGGGGTGGCCGCCGAGGTGGTCTTCCCGGACGCCGACGCGGTCGACAGTCAGACGGCCGCGCCCTTCGGAGTCGGCCTCGGCCTCTCCGGTGACCAGGATCCCAAGTTGGGCATGGCGGGCGCCCAGGCGCACAATCGCTGGCTCGCCGACTTCGTCTCCGAGCACCCCGAACGGCACTGCGGGGTCGCCCTGTTGCCGGTGACGGCCCCCACGGAGAAGGTCGTCGCGGAGATCCACCGAGCCAAGGAGTCCGGCCTCGGCGCCCTGATGATCCCCTCCATGTGGGTCGACAAGGAGCCGTACCACGACCGCCGTTACGACCCCGTGTGGGCGGCAGCCGCCGAGTGCGCGCTGCCCGTACTGACCCATTCCGGGGCCGCGCCCCGCCACGAGTACGGCGACCATCTGGGCATCTACGTCAGCGAGGTGACCTGGTGGCCCGCGCGGCCGCTCTGGTTCCTGCTCTGGTCCGGGGTCTTCGAACGCCACCCGGGCCTCAAGTTCGGTGTCGCGGAGTCGGGTTGCTGGTGGCTGCCGAACCAGCTCTGGTTCATGGACCGCCTCTACCTGGGCGCCCACGGCGGCAAGAAGCTCTCTCCGTTCGCGGAGCTGAAACGGCCGCCGAGCGAGTACCTCGACCGGCAGGTCTTCATCTGCGCCACCAACACCAAGCGCCGCGAACTGGCCCAGCGGTACGAGATCGGCGTCGACAACATCCTCTGGGGCAGCGACTTCCCGCACCCCGAGGGCACCTGGCCCGACACGCGCGCGTGGCTGAAACGAACCTTCCACGACATCCCGGTCGACGAGACCCGCCGCATGCTGGGCCTGGCGGCGGCCGACGCCTTCGGCTTCGACGTGGCGGCTCTGGAGCCGCTGGCCCGCCGGATCGGCCCCACCCCCGCCGAACTCGGCCAGCAGGACGACCAGGAGGCCGTGAGGGCGTCCTGGGCGCGCTCCCGCGAGGTCGGGCGGCACTGGCTGACCGACCACGACTTCCCGGTCCTGGGGGTGACGCCATGAGCGTCACGGGTGCGGACCGGTACACGGTCATCTCGGCGGACTGCCACGCGGGCGCCGATCTCCTCGACTACCGGCCCTACTTGGAGAAGCGGTACCACGACGAGTTCGACGGGTGGGCGGCCACGTACGTCAACCCGTACGAGGACCTGGTCGCCGACACGGCCGACAAGAACTGGAACTCCGAGCGGCGGATCGCGGAACTGGAGCAGGACGGGATCGTCGCCGAGGTCGTCTTCCCGAACACCGTCCCGCCGTTCTTCCCGTCCGGATCCCTCATGGCGCCCGCGCCGACGGCCGAGGAGTTCGAGCGCCGCTGGGCCGGCCTGCGTGCCCACAACCGCTGGCTGGCGGACTTCTGCGCGGCCGCGCCGGGCCGGCGGGCGGGTGTCTTCCAGATCCTCCTGAACGACGTCCAGGAGGCCGTCCAGGAGATCCGGTGGGCGGTCGAAGCGGGCCTCAGGGGCGGCCTGTTGCTCCCAGGCACCCCACCCGGGTCGGGGCTGCCGGAGCTGTACTCGTCGACGTACGACCCGATCTGGGCCGTCTGCGCGGAACTCGGCGTACCCGTCAACCACCACGCGGGCTCGGCCGCCCCGCCCCTCGGTGACGAACCCGCCGCCCGCGCGGTGTTCATGGTCGAGACGACCTGGTTCTCGCACCGCGCCCTGTGGCACCTGATCTTCGGCGGTGCCTTCCGCCGCCACCCGGACCTGAAGCTGGTGCTGACCGAGCAGGGCTCCGGCTGGATACCCGGGGTGCTCGACATGCTGGACTACTACCACGGGCGCCTGGTCGCGGCGGCGTCGAAGGCGGCCACCGCGGAGTCCAGGTTCGGCGCGGGGCTCGCCGCCTCGATGGGCAAGGGCCCGTCTGAGGTCTGGCGCGACAACTGCTTCGTGGGCGCCAGTTTCATGCGCCCGCACGAGGTGCCTCTGCGCGACCGCATCGGCATCGAGAAGATCATGTGGGGCAGCGACTACCCGCACGACGAGGGCACCTACCCGTACTCCAGGGAGGGCCTGCGCTTCGCCTACGCGCGGGTGCCGAGCGACGAGGTCGCAGCGATGCTCGGCGGCAACGCGGCCCGCGTGTACGGCTTCGACCTGGACCTCCTGGACCCGATCGCGGCGAAGGTGGGACCGACGGTGACCGAGATCGCCGAGCCGCTGGAGGAGCCTCCGGCGGACGCCACGAGCCCGGTGTTCGCACGGGGGGCGTCGGTACGGGTGTGGTGACGCGAGGGGTGGGATCCTCCGGGGTGTGACGGAACCGACCCATGACGAGGCCCATGACGAGGCCCACAACGGCACACTGGGCTCGCGGCTGAACTGGCTGAGGGCGGCGGTACTGGGAGCCAACGACGGCATCGTGTCCACCGCGGGCCTCGTCGTCGGCGTGGCCGGCGCCACGGACGACCGCTCGGCGCTGCTGACGGCCGGCCTGGCGGGCCTCCTCGCCGGCTCCATGTCGATGGCGGCGGGGGAGTACGTGTCCGTCTCCACCCAGCGCGACTCGGAGAAGGCCGCCCTGACCCAGGAGAAGCGCGAGCTGAAGGAGCAACCGGAGGCCGAACTGGAGGAGTTGACCGAACTTCTCCAGGACCGCGGTCTGACCCGTGACGTGGCCATGGAGGCGGCGGCCCAGCTCACGGAACGCGACGCGCTTCGCGCCCACGCGCGCGTGGAGCTCAACATCGACCCCGACGACCTCACCAACCCCTGGCACGCGGCCTGGGCGAGCTTCCTGTCCTTCACGGTCGGCGCGCTGCTGCCGCTGCTGGCGATCGTCCTGCCGCCGGCGGACTGGCGCCTCGGCGTCACCGTGGTGTCGTCGCTGGCCGCACTGCTCCTGACGGGCTGGAGCAGCGCACGGCTCGGCGCGGCGGACACGAGGCCGGCGATGCTGCGGAACGTGATGGGCGGGGCGCTCGCGATGGGGATCACCTATGCGGCGGGGGCACTGCTGGGGGCGGTGGGGGTGTAGCGGACCCACAACCCGGGCGCGGCAGGCCCGTTGGCGGAGATCGCCAACAAGCAAGCGCGTACCCCAGGAAATACTTGTGGGTAACAACGTCTAGTCGTGACCGATTCGCGGTCCTACGGTTCACCCATGCCGAACCTGCCCGATGCCGTGCTCTGGTCGATACCCGCCTTCGTGCTGCTCACCGTGATCGAGATGATCAGCGTGCGCGTCCACCCCGACGAGGACGCGGCGGGCTACGAGGCCAAGGACGCCGCCACGAGCGTCGGCATGGGGCTCGGGAGCCTCGTCTTCGACTTCCTCTGGAAGACCCCGATCGTCGCGATCTACACCGCGATCTACGAACTCACGCCGCTGCGCGTGCCCGTGCTGTGGTGGACGATCCCGCTGGTGCTGCTCGGGCAGGACTTCTTCTACTACTGGTCCCACCGCGGCCACCACGTCATCCGCATCCTCTGGGCCTGCCACGTCGTCCACCACTCCAGCCGCAGGTTCAACCTCACCACGGCCCTGCGCCAGCCCTGGACGACCCTCACGGTGTGGCCGTTCTACGTCCCGCTCGTCGCCCTGG
>Ga0307511_10003548_pt1 | contig 16003 bp, 9 predicted proteins | sample 13_EM_MG_FD_200266 | JGI IMG/M metagenome (GOLD analysis project Ga0307511, IMG submission 200266) | Populus trichocarpa ectomycorrhiza microbial communities from riparian zone in the Pacific Northwest, United States - 13_EM | ecosystem: Host-associated > Plants > Roots > Unclassified | place... | reverse complement strand
AGATAATTTACTTACGCTATGTTGTAGGTCTGACTAATTTTATAAGTTAAAAAAAATATTTATATATTATTAACATGTTTTCTATAACAATCATAATTTAAATTGTATAGAGATTGATTTGATGTGTTTCAATCAACTTGACAAGTCCAAAAACAACCTGGATAACCGTAAAATAAAAACATAGTTTGACAAACAAAAATTCAAAACGATAACCTTAAAAAAATATTAAAACGAAAACATATTGGATTAATTCAGGTCAACTTAGGTTAATATGTAAAGTCCACAACCCGAGTCGTAAGATTATGATAACCCCATAGAAAACAGATAACAAAAACATATTGAAGGTCAATCTTTAATCAACTTAATGTTGAAGAATAAAATTACAAAAAAAAATAATTACAAAATTACAAAAAAAAAAAACTTCAGTCAACCCGAGTTAACATGTTAAACCTGGATCATAAGGCTGTGATAACTCAATGTTGAAAAATAAAATTGAAAAAAAAACAATTAGAAAAGAATAAAAAAAAACCCTAAGTCAATCCGAGTTAACTTGTTAAATCTGGATCATAAGACTGAGATAACCTAATAAAAAGCAAATTATAAAACAAATTATAAAGCTCAATTCTCAATCAATCCAACATTAAAAGATAAAATTGAAAAAAAATCAACTAAAAAGGAAGAAGACTCTAGCCAACCAGGTTTAAGTCATCAAACCCTTGACTCGAGTTATGAGACCGTGATAATCTCATAAAAAACAAAACAAAACAAATTATGAAACTCAATTTTCAATCAACCTAAATGGTGAAAGATGAAATTGAAAAACAAATTCAATTACAAAAAAAGATAGAAAAAAACCCTCGAGTCAACCGGGTTAACCCCCAAAACTTGTGACTCGGGTTATGAGACTAAAATAACTTCATAGAAAGCAAACTGAAATAAACTATAAAATTTAATTCCTAATAAATATAATATTAATTGATGAAATTAAAAAAAATTAAAAAAATTAAAAATTAAAAAAAATATATTGTTTCAACTAATAGTTTCCCCTCCTCAATTATTGTTAATTGATATTTATATACAAGAATTTTATTTTTTTTACTTTCCTAGTACAAGGAGGATGATCTCATTCATTTTTAGCTCCTTGCATTGAAACAAAAGTTCAAGAATTTCATAGTTACTGATTTAGGATTGGAACCCAGTAGCTTTGAATTTGCAAAAAAAAAAAAAATTATATAAATTTTTTTAGAAATTTTTACATGAATATGATCTGTTAAACTAAACAAATGACAAGATAAAAACATGTTCATATAAAAATAAATAGAAAATAATTTTTTATTTTATTTTTGATAAATTTAAGCAAATTTAGTGATGGTAAAAGAAACTATTTTTATTATTGAAATCTCAATAAATCTTTAAATAAATAAATACTAATTAGATCTTGAACAAAAAAGAAATAAAATGACAGAGAATATGAAAGCTTGACTTTAAAGAAAGTCACAAGTTCAAAAGAATCAAAACCCAAGTCTACGACTAGAGAAAGGACAACTAACAATGTTCTATGAAACATGGTGGGTTGTGTAGTGTAATGCAACCCGAATTGAACTTCAAAATCTCCCAAGAATCATGGAGATAACTACCCAATGTACTAATGCCAACAAGTTGATTCCTTTTATCATCTCCCTGTATTTCCTTGGATCCTCTGTTCAGTCTCTTTCACCTCTACTGGGCATCCACCCTTTAGGTACCTCCCCCCGCCCCCCCTCTCTTTCTGTGTATATATGCCTATCCTTTCGCGTTTCTGATCAAAACCCACATCTTCAATTTTCTTCTTGCTGTTAATTTCATGTAAAGTCTTGATTTTTATTGTTGTTTAGACTAAAAGTTTGATGTTTGTGACTTGTGCAGATGAGAAGTACTTTGGTTCGCAGGTGATAAAGTGCAAGGATGGTTCAAAGTCATTCAGTAGAGACCGTCTTAATGATAATTTCTGTGATTGTCTTGATGGGACTGATGAGCCTGGTAATAGATTACTACTCTATATTCCATTTGTCCCATTTTGTTAAGAAGACTGGATTTGGCATGGGGCTTGACTTACTGACTCATAATTGATATGTGAGAATTTGAAAATATGATTTGATTTTGTCAGTATGGTAGTGTGACATATGACTGTAGAATGATAAAGTTTGATCCTTCAGCAGATGGGTCGAAACATTGATATTGCATATTTTACTTTGGGAATTCAAGAAATGATTTTAAAAAACTTGACACAAGTCCACTAAATTCGTTTCTGGCACTGAATGCGTCATTGTTGATGGAAACTATGACATTATGAAGTTGAAGCTGCAGTGATGTGGGAAATATGTGTCCTTGATAAACATTTGCGACAATAGATTGAGCTAGTGATTTGGGAATATGTGATTTTTCAATTGATAACTCTGAATTCCTATCGTTCAAAACCAGAGGGGCATCAAGTCATTCTTTAAGTAGATTCATGATGGTTTACCTTGCATATGAATTGTAACTTTTGTGTTTGCAACCACTGGACTGAAGTCTTTCCTTAGAAGTTCCTTTATAGGCAAGGAGCATTCAGTCATGTTTTTGTTCTCCGTCCTTCATTTCTTGTGGCTATTTTAATAATGTGTGCTCTTTCATGTTGGGCAGTCAAGTTTGGGACTTTCATCTTTGTTATTTCAACTTTATAGATGATTATACAGATTTTCCCAGTTGAATGAGTGATTCTTCCATCTTTATCATTCACGAGCCACCAAGTTTTGTTTAATGATTATGGGTTGGCATTCCATGCCATTTACTTCTCACCGAGATGTTTCGGTTGTGACTTTGATTTGTACTGCAGGAACTTCAGCCTGCCCAAGCGGAAAATTTTATTGCAGGAATGCAGGAAGTACACCCAAGTTTATTTTTTCATCCCGTGTAAATGATCAAATTTGTGGTAAGAAAAGGAGTGGAACTGCTTTCTTTGGTTTCCGTTCCCAATTTAAGTATTTAGTTAAGGCTTCTATGCTAGATATTTTCATCACACGCTAAAGATTTAAGCATCTTGCATTGATTTGTGATTGTCTAGTTACCACTTTGTGAGGCATTCTAGCGAATCACTTCTTTTGATGGTCTACTCGCCTTGTCAATACACTAGGCATGATTATGATTCCCAGTTTCTGCAATTGTATGACTTGCTAGCTAAAATCGCATCATATTTTCATGGTCTATTAAAGGATTAACTAGAGTTATGGAATAGTGATGGCGTGACTCTCATGGTGGAGGAAGTGTTCTTGGATTCCTTTTCTTTTTTGTTTCCCTCTTGCTAATAATTGGTTTCGGCTCAAATGGCCTGGCTTGCATTCAAGTTATCAAGATAAGAGTAGCACTGCTAAGTTCATCTCTACCCATTAATATATGCTACATTAAGGTTACCTTTCCATCTATTTAAATGGAACTTAGATTTGTTCTCATGTCTGCGAATATCAAATTAATAATCTGTAGATTGCTGTGATGGAAGTGATGAATATGGTAGTGGCATCAATTGCCCCAACACCTGCGTCATGGGTGGAGATTTGGAGTACAAAGCTGGAAATTATATCTCACATATTGATATGAAAGAATCGAAAAGGGGACTTATTTTGGAGGAATTATTCCAGAAGGCTAGAGGTATTTTCGGCAATGAGACACTCAAAATCATACCAAGGTGTAGTGAGAATAATGTAACAAATAAGCTTGTACTTGTTCTTACCAGGATTGAAGGTGATAATCATCCTACAGGTGGTTATCCTAGCCTGTGTAGTGATTTACAGAATATATTATCAGCGGATCAAGTTCAAAAGAAGACGCTACCGTTGAAGAAAACCACCACCATGCCTCACAAACCATCTCCGGTAAAGTTCCCTATCATGCACTTTTTGTTCTGCTTGGTAACTCAAAATTCTGAATTTCCATATCATGTTTTATGCATTTGTTTTTGTTCCCATATCACCAATTGCAGGTTCCATAGATTTGTTCAAGTCGTTATTGCAAGACCAGCCTTTGCCTACGGGCATTTTTTCTTTATACGAGTACAGTCATCAGTCGAGCTTGAGAAGATTCGAACATGATATGGAGGTTGATGTATAAATTATACTAAAGTGTACAAGAGCCTATGTTGCTGAAGAAGTAACTGGGTGTGTCAAGCAATCTATGGAGTTTTATATACTTTAAAATGGATAAGTTTAATACGTCAGGCAACACATAGCAACACAATACAGCTTACTGTGATTGAGGGAATATTACATCTGGAAAATAATTGCTTCAGAGTTATGTTTTTACCTATACAAGATATTTCTTTTATCAGCGCATATTTCTAGTTCTGGTTACTATGCTTTCTCATGCCTCTGTTGTTGCTCCCTGAACGCTTCCTTGGTTAATGAATGGACTTGAGCATCAATGCAGAGGCATGCCGGATTTGGCTGGCCCGCCTTTCCCATTTTTCACTTTTATCGGCAATGAATTGCCACTGAACTCTGAAGATGCTATTTCGCTGCTACGATACAATTTCAATAGTTTCTGAACCCAAGATGAGGCATGGAATACTGGTCCGCTGGATGGCTGGTGTAGTTTCCTCAGCAAGAATGAACCCACAGAAGAAAAAAAAAAACATCTGCCCAAGACGGTTAATATATTTGGTTTTACGTTTTAAAAATATTTTTTTTTCAAATTAAATTTTTTTGATATTATTTTATTATTTTAATGTATTAATATCAAAAATATTTTTTAAAAAATAAAAATAGTATTTTAATATATTTCTAAGTAAAAAAATAACTACAACTATAACTAATATCAAAAATAATTTTTTAAAAAATAAAAAAATTCATCTTAATATATTAAGCATTCTAAACCGTTACCGTTATCACAATCTCAAACACTCAAGTTTGTTTGGGATTGTGATAATTATGATGGTTTAAAATGTTATTTGCTTAGAAATATATCATGATGGAATTTTTTTATTTTTTAAAAATTATTTTTAATATCAGCACAATCAACAACCTGAAAATATTAAAAAAAAAATTATTTTAAATAAAAAAATTTTAAAATTTTTAATAACGTGGTGCAAACTAATATAGACAGACACCTGTGTAAAATTCAAAACTGAGCAATGCTGTTTTTTTCCTCTCTGGTTTATCCTATATATTTGAAAATCCTAGGAACTGTTCCCTAACAGGCTACATCACCAAAAATGGTTCGAGTTCAATGAACTTTACAGGTACAATATTCTTTCCTCTGGCAGCTGACAGCGACAATCAGTTTGATGCCAATTTGATTTGGATCATACATAAATGGACCATCATTTTGATGTCTCACTGCCATGAACCAGCTGTAAAATGAAGTGAGTCAGATACAGCGCGAAACAAACAAATAGAGGAAAACACTGCAGTGAAAAGAACACTAACGAGAATTGACATACCAACGAGCCAACTCGCTCATAAGCTTCCATTACTTTAGGATCTTCCTCGTCTTCGTACCAAAATTGTAATATACGTGGTCCATTCATAGACCAAAAGGCTCTTAGACCTGCCTCCTGCAATGTCATGGAAGGATAAGAACATAAAGCATAATAAAGCACTGAAAACCAAAATCTCTGATTCAAATGAGAAAAACAAGATATACACATTTTAGTACACTCATGTTGTAATTTTAACTGAACACTCGAGGGGAGGGGGGTGTTGCATTACTTGGATGGTGGTGCCTAAAAGTTACTATACCTCAGCGACAGTCTTGGTAATTTACCCGACAAAGATATCAACTTAAAAGCAAACAGATAATCAAGTCATAAAAGATTTGTTTACTTGTGTGGCCAGGAAACTAATTCAAAAGTTGTTTGAATATAAAGCCAGCCATTCAATGGGGGTCTAATGTGATGCTCCGAAGTTTGATTTGGCTATTTTTTAGCTATTCAAAGTCTTCTAGCTCATCGAATGGTAATATCATATTTTTACATTATATTACCATCTCACTTCCTGTCAGAAAAGGAAAAACAGAATAACTGTAATTTTACCTGCACTGTGATTAAGTATATAGATTCCAATGCTTCAACACGAATTTCAGGATCATCCCATGGTTCACGCTCAAAGGAGAGTACATTGCCAAGCTCAAGAGGCATTTTTGATGCATCTTCTTCACTATATATCTGGAAAGACAACCAGATTAATGAGCCTTTTCAGCATATGAAAATAACAAAGAGGGAGATGTATAAAAATAGTGATTCATATAGGTGAAGTACAATATCTAAACATAATCGCATGCATGATGTCTTTTACTAACATTTTGCTATCATGCATCTTTCAACTTATTATTAGGCACAAGATTGCAAATTAGAGTCAGTAGGTGCTACTTTTTTGTACTTCAATGGTTCCTATTCAAGAATCCAGTGATGAAGAGGTGGTGGACCTCAAGGGTGTGGCAAGTTTAATGTTAAATCTCTTTCTACAGGGCATCATATGGGCTTGATGAACTATTATCTCTGGGAAAAAATATTTGGCATATTAGCATCCAAAAGAAGAGATGATTTAAGATGGATAGCTAATAGAAAAATCCATATCAACAGGGATTCAAAACTGTCAACTAGTTTTGCATGTGTGCATATGATGCAGAGAATATAAATAAACTGTTGTAATGCAGCTTATAGCTATTTAATTATAAGCATGTGCTTAAACATAATTTCAAACTGAATGGGTAATAGCATAAAACAGTAATGAAATTGTTTCAGAGCTCAAAATGGACGCTTGGAAGAATGGCCCATGGTTGAAAGGGGAAGTTCCTGATTATTTGTTGTCCAATGTTTGTTGGCTAAATGACCCAAAACTACCTTGAAGTTTGGGTTGAACTGAACTTAGCCCTGAACGTTTTTTTTTATTTGAGTAACTCGACCTATTTTTTGGTAAAAAATAGACCCTTTCGTTAATTTTGACCACAGGTAATGGTCTAGAAACAAGATATGTGTCGTGAAAACACATGATGTGAAAATAAATAAATAAATAAATAACAGGGACAGAAACCTGGACAGAGGGGCCTTTTTTTACCAAAAAGTAGTCAAGGTACTCTAATAAATAAAAAATTAAAGTTTAGGGGCTAAGTTTACTTCGACACAAAGTTCAGGGTAGTTTTACGTCATCCAGCCATGTTTGTTCCTAGGTAAATAAAACTTTTAATTCAGAGTTGGGGTGGATCACATGAAGTTGCTGCTCTGGATGCCTTATATCCCAGGTTATGATAAGAGAGTGAAGAATCTTGCAGGTTGTGTGCTTCAACTAGCAACTATGTTCTGGGTCTCCTTGCACACTCTCCCTACACAACGGTTGAAACATGAAAAAAAAATAATTCATTACCTTCTTTTTTCAATTTCCCCCATTCTATCCTATAGTTGAAACATGAAATAAAACTTAATTACTTATGAAAAAGCATACATCACACAACACACATTAGTGTTTAATTGAAGCATATGACTCCTTAAAATGAGGGGAAAATGGTATAAAAGATCAAGAGAGAGGTAACATCGGCACCCTTTTACCAGCAACAGGAAGAAGTAGAGCTGGCCAAAGAAACTCAGATATCAAAAGCAAATTCTGAAGTTGATTCTCAGCTTCAAAACAACAGTTGCGGAGTGTTCCAAAAACCTGCAAGCAAATATAATCCCACCAAGCAATTCAGTTTGACTCTATTTATCTTGGGTGGTGTTTGGCTGTTTAAGGTCAGCCTGAACTAGGAAGGTGGCAGGTAGGGTACCAAATCTTTTGGAACTTGAATTTAAGGGCTTTAAGTATTAACAATCTCAAACCTATCCTAAGCCATTTAAAATTTTTCTTACGTCCTAAACACATTAATAGGAACAGCAACAGAAAACCACAATAAAAAAGGATGACTGCAAGTATGGAACAATTTTCTAGCAATCCTATGTCTTAAAGGAAATGATTGGTTAACAAATCTAGACGTGGAAGTTCTTGAACAAAAGAAAATATTTATAAATGCAAAAAGAAGAAAAGGTTGATATATATCTAAAGAAAATGAGGGTCTAAGTGGTGGCATTTCTCCTAAACATGGGTCCTACAGAGCACATGAATTCACAGACATATAAAACCATGTCAATTCAACAAATTCCTAGAAAATTGTGGTCCGAAAAAATTTAAATTTTGGGCAATTCATCACCAATAGAGGCACAAAGCAATGGAGGAATGGGACCAAAAGACATCCACATCTCATAAATTGCTTGCAAAATTCGTTCCCTGGATTTCTCTTGTATAAACAGCCACTACTTATGAAAGAACAAAACCAAACAAAACCTAATTGTTGAAGAGTACTCTAGAATAAATCTTCGTACTTAAAGAGTTAATAATTTATGTATACCCCTTTCTTCCGTAATGGACTTGTTGAATCAAATTGTCGGAGAATCTGCTTCAGCAACCCTCTCTTAGAGTCTAGTAACATCTTCCTTCCAGCTTCTTTCTTCGAAATGTTCACAAGAATGGAACCAACATGATCAAACGGATCATCTGCCATACGCATGGCATTAAGTACCCAAAAAAAAGGTAGCATACAAAAGTATACATAATATACAAGACATGAAGCCACATAGTAGATGGATAAGCTAAAGAAAAGACAAATTTCAAGGCTCCCAAAAGCGAAGCAAATGTTTGAAATTCAGGGTGGAATAACTTTTAACATGAGTTGGCAACTCTCTCATAAAGGGAGCATTAGAAAATAGCCTTGTTAGTTTTTTCTTCTTTTCTTTTCTAGCACTCTCAGGCTGCCTTTAAGTAATTTTCATGAAGCAAACAGGTGAGCTTCTGATAATCAACAACCTTACTCTCCATTTTTAAGTCTGATATGCATAAATTAGATGTACTACTAGAACTCAATTTGATAAGTCGGAAAAATATGAATATATGATTTTAAATTTGGGTACATATTCTGAACCGTATAATAAATTTAAGTAGATATGAAGCAAAACAAACCTCTAGTTTCGTCAGAGGATCTACAAAATGATCTCACCAGCTTCATAACAAATAGCCCTTGCATCTTCTCATCCTCAATCTAACAAGCAAGTGACAATACAACCATTTCTTATTACTATTTTTGATATGGTAAATCATGGGAAACAAAACCATTACACTCACACCTCAAGAAAGTGTAATGTAGAAACATATCCACAACCATTAATTTTCAATATCAAGGAATATAATCTAAAATAAATCGCCTAAAATGTACCTGAAGCAAGGAAACAATACCAGAATCCAATTGAGTAAGGTTAACTAGTAGCATTACCAGCAACCGAGTAATGCTACTATCTGGTTTATACAATACATCCATGGCTGCTTTAATCATCCCCATTTCAACCATCTTTGCAGCTAAATTCGAGTTGAGTGAAAGATTAATAAGAGCTTCTGCTGCAGGTTCAGAAACCTCCTGAAAAATATTAGATCAAATTCCATTAATCCAAAGCTTCTTCATTTCTAAGGCCAATAAACAAACCCAAACCTATGCTAACCCTACTAATGCAAAACTTTGCAAAACTGCAGTCGCGCAATCATCCGCACAATTCCCCCACATGCAAGGCCAGCCATGCATTGTAGTGCGGGGATGAATGCAGTTCCCCTTTTGCGACTGCACTTAGCGTCTTCCAACAAGTAAAAGAATGTACCTAAGAGGCTAAGAGCATTATAAACGAAACTCAAAACTTGCACCTAAACCACACAACTCAATTAAGTCCTTAACCAAAAAACACTAAATTATTAACAGGAAAGTTGACATACAGGAAATTTAACAAATTATATAACTTTTGTGATTTGCAAATGATAATTGATATTAACAACCTTTTTATCCTTAAGAAGCTGAGATAATGAAGGAAGCATAGTACTGGCATACTTGGAAAGAGACAGTAACCCATCCTCGGATCCAGTTAAGTCTCGAACTATTTCAACAGCTGCCTTCTTCACCTAAAAACATCATTATTCCACTAATTAATTTACATTAAGAGAAAAGGAAAAGGAAAAGGAAAAACAACCATGAAAGAAAGCAAAGTCAAGAGCAGAGTGAAACTTACAGGTGGGGAAGGAGAGGAAAGAAAGCCCACCAGTTCTTCAAGCTCCGTGGCCATGGCTGCTCTGCTGTTGTCTTTGCAGCTCTGCTGGGGAGGGAGGCTGTAGAATCTAATATGAGACACTGGGTTGGGCTTTCTTTTGCTTTGTAGCTAGTTTTTCATGGGCTTTGTCCCATGAGGGATTTTAATTATAGGGAAACTACAAATCAATTCTCAAACTACACATATGATTTCATTTAAGTGCTTAAAGTTAACAATTAAGCAATTTAGTCCTTAATTATTAGATTAGATTGTGGTAAAGTTATTTTCCCCTTCTTTTGATGAGTAGAGCATGATACCAACCCAAGACATATCACCCTCTACCCATTATGAGATTTTTACTAATATTGTGTCGACAACAATTAAGAAATTTAGTTTTTATATTTCTTTTTTTCCCATGCCTGTGTATTTCTATACATAAAATTAGGATAATTATCTCTAGATTTAATAGATGTTCATTTAAAATGACCTAAATAAGTGAATGTTTTTTTTATAGTTATTCTTACGATTCAGATTCAAGTATTAATAATAATTTTTTATCCAAAGTTATACTTTAAAGAGTTACAATTCAAATCTACGTGATATTGTCCTAAAATTTAAGATATATAACTAAAATGTTATTTAGTGTTTAAAATATAGGTTAATTAATATATTTAAGTGCTTGGATTTCTTTTTTTTTAATCTAAGGAACTCTAGACTTATAGTAGAAGCTTGAATACTTGGACTTAAAAACTTTTCGATGATAAAGTCATTATATTTATGAGAAATGTATTAAATGACTTAAAGCAATAAATGATTTAAAAGAGTCTTAAATTCAAATAATAAAAATATTTGAGTTTTAAGTTGATTAATGCTCTGAAATCTATGTATTTTTATCTCAAGAGATGAAAAGTTATTAACATTTTATTTTGATAGTTTAGGGGTTATTTATACCCCCTGAATCTTGTTGTTTTCAGAGAAGGGAAAGACTGGAAAGTATGGTAAGTCCTTTAAAAAACCTTGTATACACCTATAAGTATAGAAAAATTATTATCTTAATATGAACAATTATCCTAGATGGAGAGACATTGCGATTTATTATGTCTTTAATACTTATATTGTAGAGGATCGTTCAGAATCAGGCATACAACCTTAAAACTTGGTAATATTCAAGTTCTTTGAGTTTGACATGTTTATCCGATTTACGTTTCCTTAAACTTAGCTAACTACCAAGTCTAAGTTCTTTGAATTTGGCATATTCGTCAAACTCACGTTACCTTAAACTTGGCTGATTACCAAACCCAAATTCTTGAGGTCTGACATGTTCATTAAATCCACGTTTACTTGGATTTGGCTAACTGATCACAAGTCTAAATATTTCGGATCTGACATGATTGACAAACCCATTTTATTTAAAAAGATTTTTATAAATAAAAATCTTAACAAAAAATTAACTCATTACTACACCCATTATATGTTGGAAATTCAGTAATTGTTTCTTCTCATTAAGAAATGGTTTGTAGAATTCGTAGGTTTTGTTCTACGTCAGAGTCCATGGATATTGGAGTTCGATCTTAATATTATTGTTGTGGAGAAATGTTAAGGATGAACTGATAAAATGGAGATGAGGATGTTTCACATATGGTGTTGAATGTCATCTGTACATATCTTGGGTTTTGTTTGGCCAATTTCTGTGATTGAGTCCCATCTTTGATAGAGAAACAAGTTACAGCTATCTCTCATTTATATTTACTGCTGTAGGTTGATGGTTGCATTGAGTAGTCAGTGTCACTGTGTCCCCTACCAATTTCTTTTGGGACATCACTACTTCATTGAGCCTGCCACTTGATAAGAAGTAAGAACCTGGCTTTGTAATTAGGTAGCTGTATGCATCAATTATGCATCCAGCCTTGTTTTTTTTTTTTTTTTTTGTAGCATGTTGCTTGCTTATGTATTATGATAATTGTACGAAAGATATTCTTGAAAATTGCATAGCATTGCCAATGAAAGGGAAGTAGTTGAAAACTACATGGAATCAATTACCAAAGAACATGGAGAAAGAAAAATCCTGCCCTAATCTTTTATCCTCTACTTTATATGCTTCTTCCGTTATAACTGGGGTGCTTAAGTTACTTGAAATGACGAAATGAATTTTTTTTATTTAATGGACATTCTCCTGGATTTAGCTCATGGGTGAATGATCATTTTTAAAGTCAAATTACAAGAAATAACATGTTAATTCAAGATTTTTAATTGATCGTATATTAATATACACGTGAGTTAAAAAAATACAAATGATAGGATCCGAATCAGGAATGTATTCTACTCCTAATTGACTTGTAAAGTTGAGCTACTAGCTTCGACCAAAAAATTTTTAATCATTTTGATCTTCTCAGATTCAATCTTATTCTTCTGACAACAAGATGCTGTTCAAGTAAAAAATTCTGCTGATCCTGGAATTGTTTGAGGTATCAATCTAATATAGAAAAAACAGCAGAGAGATGAGAACAACACCACAGTTTTCAAGTGAAGAAGTGAAATATGGAGCATTGAAAGTGACATAGGAGGGGTTGAGGGCCAGAAAATTTTTGCTGCCTTTCCTCCACCCTCTTTCTAGCCTTATGCGTGTACACCAATATTGATTGTTCGATCGATATCCTTGCACAATTTTCCCATCTTCGTTTTTTGAGCAGTTTCAGCCAAGTTCGTCCACATTTACTAGAAAGTTTCTTTCTCACAGTATGCTTGTCAGGAGCAAACTCACTTAGCATGGGAGCCAAACTCGTCAAGGTTATGACGTTCATGCTGAAAGGGCAAGTAGGAGTTGTTTAAAGCATTGTGCTTTCCAGATCTGTTGTCGATCTGATGCGGAACTTGTGGCATCCTGACATCTGCATCTGTGAGACGTGAAGGGTATTAATTTTTGGTTTCATTGCAACTTGCAAGGCCAGCTTAGACTTAATATATACTAGCTAGGTTATTTTCTGCAGTTCTTCGCTGGAACCCATCTTCTTTAGCTTTAGACTCACGCGTTAACCAGTTGAGCTGAGTCTTGAAGATATTATAAGACGATTAAGAACATTTATTTGTTTTGTTAACTAGTAGTATGCTTGTGTGTTCTTGTGTAGTGATTTTCGAAACTATTTTTATTTAATTTTGCAATAATCAGAATAAATATTTATATGAATTCAAATAATTTAAATTATTTTAAGGTAAAAAAATATTATTTAGAAGAAATTTATTTTTTTATTAATGCATTTTTTTATGAAAACATGGATTTTTTATAACCATCATGGTTTTTTTTTTAAGAAAACCTAACGCAATTAAAATAAATATTCACAAGAATATTTTCTAATTAAATGATTTTTAAATAAAAACATAGCATTATTTGAAAAAAAAAACAATTCAATAACATTAATCATATCATGATAATTCTTACATAATAATATAAAAAGGTCATTATTATTATTTTGTTCAACGGCTAGGTTATATTTGAGTATTTAGCTTTCGCACATCAAAACCAATGTTTTTTTTTTCGATTAAAGTTTAAACTTGCCATTTATTTATGATTATAAAAATATATTTTTTTTCTTACAAATCTCTTAAAAAATAATATGAGAACAAACCTGCTAATTAACCAGCTTAAAAACCTCAAATTAACGATACAAGCTTTTGTTCTAAAGCAAGTTCTTGCCTATTGTTTATCTATGTAATAAAATTTTGACAGCTTGACAAGCTACGTACATTCATGCTTTCTTGTTATACTTAAATCACCATAATCGGTTGATATTTGCTAAAAACTTTTTTCTAATCCTTTGACATAATATTTAATCATCTTTTAATCGATGTTTACTTGTGCTCAAATGAGAGAGAGACACTTGGGTCATGAGTTACAAGTATTAATTCAAATTTATTTTAAAAATATTAAAACTATATTGTTTTAAAAAAATTTAGAAGACAATATATTTTTACCGGGTTTTTATATATTAATTTGTTTTTTTATTATTTTTAATAAACTCGTGTCTAAACTCTAAGTTAACTCATTAGACAAGTTCGAGTTTTGATATCCATGTAATAGATAAGCGACCAAACTATTAATTTTGTAAATACATCGAAAACATGATTTTTGGAATTTTTTAAATAGAGAGATTAAATTGATTATATTATTGTTTTGTGTAAAGTTACAAAAATAAATTTTAAAAAGATTTTGGAAACATTAAAATATAAATAATATTTTCAATATATGTAATTGTAATTCTTTTTTCTAGCATCTTTGAAATAATTTTTTATTTAATAATACAAACACAAGTAACCAAAAAAAATTTTGAAACTTTTTTTTCACACTACAAACATAAAAATCATCAGAATACCAAACAAACTAATAATTTTATTTTTAAAACTCGGCCCGGCTTCACAAGTCGACTCAAGACCTGGCTGATCGGGGCTGGAACCGGGCAGGGTTTAAGAAAAAATAAAGAAAGTTAAAAACCTGGGTGACTCGGCAGATTGACTTGGCAAGACCCGGTCAAAAACCTGGTTGTAAACTCGTTGACTATTTACTTTTTTTTTAACTAAAATAATATCGTTTTGATTTATAAAAAAAAATGGAGTTAACCCAAATGACCTGATGACCCGGTGACCTGGGTAAAATCTATCACCTGGATCTTGGGCCAAATCAACTATAAGGCCATTAAACTTGAATTAATAAAAACAAACATAAATTCTAGTTTGACATGGAGGGTTTCTAGAAGCTGTCTATATATGTGGCTAGCCAAATTATTATTATTAATATATGGAAATAGAATTAGGGACACAGTGCTCTACATGTGGGTATGGTTTGGGGAGAAAGCAAAGAAAGCTTTGAGCGTGCAAACAAATCACATGGTCTCCACGATCCCCTTTGCTAATAACTCTTCCACGATCCCCACCATTGCCCTACTCTTTATTAATAGCTACTGATTTCTTTTTTTACTTTTTTGTTTAATATAGTTAATGACAGACCAGACCACCCCCAAATTTAGGTTTTGTTTAGTTTCAAATTATTATTATTATTATTATTTTGAATCATTTTCATGTAATAAATAAATAAATAAAATAATACTTTAAAAAATAAAATCTATCATGGAAATCCTTTTACTCTACGAATGAAGCTTGCAACCAAGCAACGTATTATTGGATGACTCAACTTATAATATGCTTTGAAGTTCTTGTAGCATCACCTTTTACTCGTAATAATCACTTGCTTTTGTTATAATTAAGTTCCTACATCAACGACAATACATATGATTTTTAAAAAGAATAGAGAAAATTATTCCGAAAAAAATGATTAACCAAATGAAATCCGTAACTCGTGGAATAATCTTATAATCTTATAATAACCTAGATTAGTTTTCAAATCAATTCTCAAATTGAATCTAACCCTATAATGATAGTTAAACCTAGTCTGATTACATGAATTGACTTAAAAAGGTTGGAACTTCAATCTAATTAGACCATGTTTTTAATTAATCTATTATAAAATAACTTGGTAAAATCTAGTTAACTTGACCGGATTTTTAATAATCCAATTGACATTATTAAATTTGTTGAGCAACACCAAATAATTTTTTTTAAAAAAACAAAATAATTATTTAAATAAAAGTGATTTACCTAATAAAATCAGTAACTCAAATCTTTTTCGTGTCGATCTTTGAGTTGAGTTTGGTAAATCATAAAGTCCATCAAATTCTGAAAATCGGTAAAATCAGACCTTTTACTTTACTTTGGACGTTATATTAACCCTAACCTTTTCAATTTTTGATCACACATGGTTACTTCATGCAATTAATTATATGTGTATATGAGATGGACAGAGTTGTACCGAGGGATTATTCGTCAGCATGAATTGTATAGAGTCAATTAAAAATA
>Ga0307511_10003547_pt1 | contig 16004 bp, 16 predicted proteins | sample 13_EM_MG_FD_200266 | JGI IMG/M metagenome (GOLD analysis project Ga0307511, IMG submission 200266) | Populus trichocarpa ectomycorrhiza microbial communities from riparian zone in the Pacific Northwest, United States - 13_EM | ecosystem: Host-associated > Plants > Roots > Unclassified | place... | reverse complement strand
CACAGTGCACGTTCTGCAAACAAGAAAATAAGTATCCGGTTACTGTGCATGTGCACAGTAACCGGATAATTAATTAACTGGTTACTGTGCTCATGCATAGTAACCAGTACATGGTTACTACGGGCTGGATCATCAGCCTAGCCCACGCGGCTGGGTTGAGTCCATCCCTGTAGAAAGTAGGTCCGATTTCATTTTGGGCTGATTTCGACCCAGTTTCCTTTTGGACCGGGTCCGGCGTAGTAAAAAAATCCCAAAAAAAAAACATGTTGGAAAATTTGTGATTTTTTCGCGTATTTCTCTACTGAATTTTGCTTAATAGTGGTTTGTATTTTTATACCGTAAAGATACTAATCCGGTATTAAAACCTTAGATTTTATCAGATAATAAAACAATGCAACTTACCTTAGGTAAGGTGTATTTGGGGTGCTAATTAATACCTTTCCTTTATGCAACTAGTTCTCGTACCCGATCTCTAAGAGCAATTAGGGTTCCTAGTTGTCATAACCCATTTTTGGGTTCTTCCAAATTACAGTTTCTTTTCTTTTTAAAAAAAAAAACACTGAAACAGTAACGTTTTGAATGGCACTGTTCTCCTTCTTCCCTGCGCATGCAGAGGCAGGGAAGATGAAGATTTTAAATCTTTTTTCCCCCGCTATTCTCCTTCTCTTTCCCCTCCCACTTGCCCACAAGCCATCCCCCTTACCCTGCCACCATTAATAGAACCCATGCCCTGTAGACAACCGGCCACCTTGCCCTGCAGGGGTAAGGTAACCCTGTTTCCCTCCTGCGCCATGATGGAACAAGGCAGTGAGGACTCTCTCTCTCTGCTTGCCTATAAAAAGAAGAGGGGAGGAAACCAAAGAGAGGGGGGGCAAAATTTTGGAGAAGGAGAGAAGGGCAGTGACAAAGGGGGAAGAAAAAAGAGAAAAGGGAAGAGAGACCGGGAGAGAGAGACCGACAGTTTTTTTTAGAGAGAAAGGAGAGACCGAAAGAGAGAAACAATAAGTTTTCGAGAGAGAAAGGAGTGAACAGAAACGGACTGAAACAGAAGAAACTAGGGGGAGGAAGAAAGGAAAACAGGGGAGAGCAGAGGAGGAAGAAGAAAAAAAAAGGAGAGGGAGCAAGGAACAACCGGAGAGAAATATTACAGAAAGAGGGGGGACGTTTGGGGGAGGCAGAGGAGAGAAAGGGGAGTGACAGAGGAAAAAAAATATATACCAGAGAAGAAGAACAACCGCAGCTGCTACCGTGCTTCCTCTCCACCGCCACAGCACACCACCTAACCGCCGCTGACACTGCCATCTCCAACCGCCGCTAACAATCACGAAGAAGAGAAGATAACAGAAAAACAAAGGAGAGGGCTGAGAAGAGAAACAGAGGAGACAAGAGAGAAGGAGGGAAAACCGCCGTCACTGCCAACGTTTCCTTCAACCACCGCTGACGGCCACGATTGTGTCTCGCCACTTCAGGTAACCGGCTTCCCCCGCTGCCTTTTGTTTATATGTCCTCTCCTGTCTTCATTTTTTCATGCAGAACGTGACTCACGTTCTGCAGCAAAAATGAAAATAATTAGGTAGTTCAATAACTACCTCATTATTTTCATTTTTTTGCCTAGTTACTGTGCTCAGCACAATAACCAGTCTCTTGGCTGGTGGGCTAGAACATCAGCCCAGCCCACGCGGCTGGGCTGAGGCCAGCCTTGTAGGCCCAACCCAGAATGGGTGGGCCGGGCCCGACTTATTTTTTTCATTTTTTGTAAAAAAGAAAACTTCCCAAAAATATGGTTTGGGATTTTTACAATTTCCTCGTGCACTAGTTATGCTGTTTTTGATCAAGATCGACTGTATTTTTAAGTCATTAAAAATACCCAGTTTTTGTCAAAAAAAAAAATTTGTGCATTTGGCCAAGTCTCTCAAAGCCTAAAAAATCATATTGCATTTTTATACAACAAAGAAAACTTCAAAAAAAATATACATATATTTTATCATGCATTTTGGCTTTAATAACCAGTTTATTAAAGTCATGAGAACTTTGGCCAATATTTCAAAAAAACAAAAAAAAATATTTTGTTTTGTTTTAATATAGGGGATTACGAATTTATACATAAAACGTATTCCCGATATTAAAAGATAGTTTTTTTTTTATAGACATTAGAACGGTTAGGTTTTACCCCATGAGATAAGAACCTCCTCACCGAGGAGGGCTTTTCTTGAGCCATAGACGGACCAACATGATAAGACCTTAGATTTTTTATCAGACAATAAAACAATGCACCTTACCTTAGGTAGGGCATATTTGCGGTGCTAATACCTTCCCTTTACACAACCAGTCTCCGTACCTGATCTTTGAGACCAGTTAGGGTTCCTAGTGACCAAAATACTAGGTCGCGACTCCCATTTCTATATTCCACTGACAAAAAGACAAGAATTCCCTGTCTTCCCATATCTGCCAAGATAGACATAAATACCACACCTGATGATGAGGGTGGTGGGCAATCGCCGCGACACCGCACACGTGCGACACTAGTGACCAAAATACTAGGTGGCGACTCCCATTCCTGCTTTCCACTAATAAAAGACAAGAATTCCTTGTCTTCCCATATTTGCCTAATAGATACAATTAAAGAGTGAATATTTTCGCCGTGATGTCGCACACGTGCGACACTGATGATGATATCCATATTGAAGATTGTGATGGAACTGATGACTATTCAATTGACGACGACGAAGAAGAAAATTCTGACTAACTATCAGAATCAAGGAAAGTATAAAGTGTTAACTTTTGTTATTGTTTTGTGTGATGGGAAGTTTGTAATTTAAGTGTTTGCAGGAAGGTAAATAAGCAATACAAACATAATCTTTCATGCACAGTACACAATCATCGACATCTATACCGACGGACTACTCGTCCGTTGATATTGCACGGAGAGTTGCAAAATATTTACTGGAAATGCCACTATCACTGACTTAGATACCGATGGCTACAATCCATCGGCATTTGACAGAGAGTTGCACTAGAAATGCCACAATCACCGACGACTATACAGACAGATACAGTCCGTCGGCATGTGTCGGTAGTTCACAATTACTGACAAAATCACCGACAGACGATGGAAATTCCAAAGGGCGGGTATTAATGCATCTCTGGTCGCGTGCAGTTGCCGACGGAATTACCGACGGACTGCGAAAAATATGGAGGGTAATTAAAAAATTCTGGTGCGAAATTCAAAATTTACAGACAGAGTTTCGAAATATCATCGACAAAATAAATTAAAATTAATATTATTCAAATGTCCGTCGGTAATTTTGTCGAGAAAACTGCGTTATAAATCCTCGCAACCGCCCCTTCAGTTCATTTTTCCTCTCATTTGTTTCACAGCTCTTGTTCTGCTTTTTTTTTTTCCTCATTTGCTTCAAATCTCTTGTTTGTAATCTCTAGTTATATCTTCAACAAATTAAAAGGTATGTATTTTCATTTAATATGCTTAATGATTTTATTTATTTTTTATTTTCTTTGTTTTAGCTATTGTTATTTTTGTTGTGTTTTTTGTTTTGGTGTATTTATATAATGTAGATAAAGTCTTGAAATAAACACATTATTAAGGTAAGCATTTTTAATTCCTAAAGTCTATAGTTTTTTTTTTTAATTTGTTCAATATATTTTATTGTTATTATTGCCATAATAATTGAATACTTTGTTGAATTTTAATTGTTATTGTTGAATTTACCTTGTAATTAGTAATTGAATATATAGGAATAAATTTAATTATTTTATCTCAATTTTACTCTATTTTTGCAATATATGTGTTTAATTATTTCCATTAATTTTAATTGTTATTTGTATAGATGTTAGGTTATATATAAGATTTTTGAATGGGGTCAATTGATTGTGGCTATTGTCAATATATGCAGGTTTGAAAACTTTGGGTTGTCTCCAGTATAGGGGAGGTGCTACCCAATTGTTTTTTAACAATCGAATTTAATTATGTAAAATTTTATTCATATAAAATTGTGTAGATGCGTAGAACGAAATCAACAGCTCGTCGCTCACATATGGTCGCAACTAGTTCTTCTAGCAGCGAGGATGACATGTCTTTAGGTGCCGATCAAGAAGAGGCACCTGTGCCGACTCGCAATGCTGCCTCTTCTAGCGTGGTTTCACATCGCAAAGGTGGTGTGCCTTCACAGCGGAATCCATTCACCCGCAAGTACAAGGCATATTGGAAGGACAAACTTTTAATGTAAGTTTGTTTCGGTTTTAGTTTTTTTTAATTATAACATAATTGATGAACAATTAATCAATATTTCATTAATTTAATTTATTTTCAGGTTCACAAACATTAAGGCCGCCCTAGTAATATCATCGGCGTTTAAATCGTCGATGGAGATTCCATTATTTTAATGGAGTCAGGTTTCCAGACATCCTAAATAGAGACCTTGTATCGATGCATGGTTTGACAAATTCGAGGTTGATGTTAATTTTTAATTTCCAGCTTATTTTTAATAAATTAATATTATAATTGTAAATAAATTATTTATACACAAGACAAATTCGACTGGGACAACGCGCTTGACAATGTTGTGAGGAGGGTGTGGGAAAATCACGCGGCAACTAGGTAACATCGAAAACAATACGATATATTCCATTATTTGTTGCGTGATTTTTGGTATGAAGCACAAAAAAAGGCAAAAAAAAAACACAAGAGATAATAGTGTCCAAGGCTGAAACAACGTGGCAAGTTGGAGGGATTTCAAACCGCTATACATCCCGGGAAATATATGGCAGCAATATATTGAGCACGTGATGTCTGAGCAGTTCACACGACGCTCACAGTCCGGTGCTGGCAACCGAAATCGGCAAATTCATGGTTCGGTGACAACGCACACTGGCGGCTCTGTTCCGTTTGCTGCACATTTGAAACGGATGGTACGATTAATTTAAATGAAATATATCATCTCTTGGACGTGAGCCAAGCCCAATGGAACTGTTTGTAGAGACGCACGTGCGGAGTGAAGACCGCCAAAAGGGGGTGCAATAGTTCGTTGACAACCACGCTCAACACTTTGTGGTATGTTCCTTCAACCATTTTATTTCGTAAGTTATTATTTTTATTGAATTGAATATGATGATTCTTTTTTCATTTTTAGGAGACCTATAATAGCTAGTTGAGGGAGAGATATGGGGACGATCCTTCGACCCATCCGGATTTCGATTCGGATTTGTGGATGGAGGTAGGATCGTCCGGTAGACCCGATAAAAATCAGGTGTACAGGCTCTCCAACACTACGGCTGATAACTTGCGGGCGGCTCGTAGTGTCTCAACCGTTGGGAGTGTCATAACCCAATTTTGGGTTATTCCAAAAAAAAATCAATTTCTTTTTCAAAATAAAAATCAAAAAATAATAATAAAGGCTGGCAACGTGGAGAAAGCAAACCGGGGAATCAAGCTGCAATTTTGGAAGAAATTCAAGGCCTAGTTGTATCCCATTAAGCCCAAAAATGAAGAAAAAAATGCAAATTTAAGGTCAAATTAAATGATTATTGGACGAATTTGCATAAAAATTAAGTTCAAGGACATAATTAAATTTTTAATATGCCAATTTGATTTAATCATGGGCCAAATTGAATTTTAATTATGTTTAAGAATTAATTTGGGCTCAATTGAAGGATTTAATTATGTGCAAGGACTTAATTATACTTTAAATGGGTCAAATTAATTTTATTTGGGGCTTAATTGGTGAAAAATTAAGTTTGGGAGCCTAATTTGGTTTTAATTGAAAAGATTAGAATTTTAAGAGACCAAATTTAATTTTTACCAAGTTAATTAATTGAAATTAGAGGTCAAATTGCAAGAAAATAGAAGTTTTAGGGTCAATTAGGGGTTAAATTGACAAAATTAGCAGCCAAGGACCAATCTGTAAAAGGCGCCAAACTATAGGGGCTTAAATGACAAAAAAGAAGGTTTAGGGTTAATTAGGGGTACAATTGAAAGAAGAAGGACTCAATTGAAGTTCGACAAAACTCCTTTATTTAACCCAAAACGGCGCCGTTTTTGAATTAAAAAAAAAAAAGACCAGGCGACGCGTCGCCTGGTCACTATTCATTGTCTTCCCCGTGAATACTGCCCGGGTAGCAGTTTTGCAAGTGCATTTAATGCCTCGTATGTCCCCCAAAATTGACAACACATGCACCAAAATGGCCACCTGAAATCCCTCTATCCCCGAGCATTGTCAGTTCAGGCCTATAAACGTAAAAACTGCTTCGGTGACTGGCCTAAAGTAGTCAACTCGGGCAGCCTTGGACTGTCAAATTTGGCAGTTCAAGGTACACACTTTGAACCGACGGTTTGGATTCTTCCAGTCAAATCAAGGGCTGAAATTTTTTTCCCGCGAAGACAAAATTACCCTCTTCCGCCCCTATAAATAGGAGTACATTTCATGTTCGAAGGGAGAAGAAAATCGAGTGTAAAGTTGACAAAAAATCAGCCTTTCTCCCCTGTTTTCATATTTTTCTGCTTTCTTCTTCTCAGCCGCACCTTCAGCCACCACCATTCTCACCATCGTCCGTCCCACTACAATCTACATCACATTCAGACACTCAACAGCCTCACGTGGTGGCTGCATCACTTCTCTCTTTCTCTCTCTCTTCTCTGCGAAACTCTTTTACCCTCTCTACCACCACGACCCCAGCTGTAGCAGCAACCACCCTTTCCAACAACTTCCACCCTTACCAGCAGCAGCAGAGGCGGCGATTCTCTCCTCATCTACTCCAACCGTAAGCAACCCCAGCACCGACCGCGATAGCAGCAGCACTATCAACACAAGCAGCAACAACTTCGGCGGCTCAACTCTCCACCGTTGCCACTGCTTGCACCACGTCGTCCTCCTCGGTCAGACCACCCTCATGCCAGGTAACTTTCCTCTTCCTCTTCCCCTCCCTCTTCTTCTTCTTCTTCTTCACTACTGTGCACTACGTGAACAGTAGGTGTGAATTATAGGCGTGAATTATAATTCATGTCCTACTGTTCACATGAACAGTGGGCGTAAATTATAATTCACGCCCACTGCTCATGCAGTGGACGTTGGGTTGGGCCGTATCTAGCCCAACCCAAATTTTTGGGCCAGGTCCGGCCCGACCCAAAAAAATAGATAAAAATGTGTTGGGCTGAAATCGGCCCGACCTCTTCTATGGCTGAGCCTGGCCCAGATAGCGGGGTCGGCCCAGCCCATGTAGATTTTTTATTTATAATAATATATTATAATAGTTAAAATAATAATAAAAACAAAAAATAAAAAAAAATCATTTCAAAAAATTGTGATTTTCTCAAATATTTTTCTACCAATTTTGCATAAAATTAGGTTGTATATTTACACTGTAAAATACAAATTTGGTATTAAAATACCCGATTTTTTATGAAATATTTCAAAAAAATAATATTTTCATGCATACGGCCAAATCCTAAAAATTTTCCAAGCATATTTTCATTAAAAAAAATTGCATATTTCTCATGTTTTGAAAAAAAAATGGATATCATAACCAATTTATGATCATCCATTAGGGTTTGGCCAAAATATCAAAAACCTTTTTTTCATTTTTTTTTAGGATCCAGATGTAGACTTTAATATTTGTGGGTGTAAAATTACACGATAAAATATACTCTCAGGTATTAAAAATACAAGGTGTAAATAAATACGATGCTAAAATATAGACTTTAGAACGGTTAGGATTTAACCCAATAAGGTAGAGACTTTCTCATGAAGAGAGATCTACCTTGAACCTTAGAAAAGACCAACGAATAGAAACTCGACTTAGAAAACAATCAAACAACAATGCAGCTTGTCCTAGGTAGGGTGCATTGGGGGTGATGCGTCTTCCCCTTGCACAACGAGTCCTTTACCCAGACTCTCACGGACCATAGGTTCCTAGTTACCATAATACTAGGTGGCGACTCCTAAACATTAATCATAATTTTATGATTAAATCCAAAAAAACCTTTCCAACACAATACCTCACACAGGAGGCACGAAAAAAGCCTCCGTTGGGGATGGCGACTCCATTGGGGACCGCCTTGTTTGGTCGAACTAAGCTTTGTTTGTTTGATTGTTTGATTATCTGTTTTGTCTGTTTAACTTTACTGTTTCAACACTTGTATTTCCTATTCATGCATAAATACATCAAGAATAATGCATTCATGCATTTTTAATTTTGCAAAAGAGACCCAATTCTAGGATAGGTGGGGAGTAGCGGTCTGCCTCATGACTTTCAGTCGGGGTTCAGATTCGTGAAACATCCAACTATGAGCTGAGTGTTTACTCGGTTATGGCGGTCACACAATGCCCCAACCATCCCTTGTAAACCCCCATACTGCCTTCACAAAAGGTAGTCACTAGGCAATTTATAGACCTTTTGAGACCAGTTAGAAGACATATCCCTCATATAATAACCTAGAATTTGTCTAAACTCTACAGGATTTTTGAACTAAGAACATGACTTCCCTTACCTTTTAGGAATACGGGGAAAGATCTGAGATGATGCAATTAGTCGAAGGGGATTGCTCAAGAACCAAGGTTGAAGAATTACCACACATAACCAAAGTGCACTGCTCCGTAGCATAAAGAAGTTGGCCCCAATTCTGGGATAAATAGATGAGAATCTGTTTGAGAAGAAGTATGGAAAAATCGCTCATCTAATAAGAATGTTTGTTCAGATTTCAGCAGTCAAAGCCTTGATGCATTTCTGGGATCCAAGCTACAGATGTTTCACCTTCGGGGATATTGATATGACCCCTACTCTTGAAGAGTATGCCCAGATCTTGAGTTTTCCGAATGACCCTTACAAAGTGTACTTCAGGCAAAGAATTGAGAGTACAGTTGCAAAACTTCTACATTTGGACCAAGTTGATCGATACACGACATCCAATGAAGGGTTCAAATGGAAAATGATCGAGAATAAATTGAAGACGGATAAAGAAAAAAGGGAAGTTAGGTGAAGAAAGATATCAGATAGTTGCTTTCGGCATCTTTGGGCTGGTTTTGTTTCCTTTAGAAGCCGCTGGAATTATTAGCATTGAAGCTGCTAATGTATTCCTTGAATTTGAAGAGACAAAGAATAACCCTACTTCAACTATCTTAGTTGAAACCTTTCTATCACTAAATCATTGCAGACTGCATGGGAAAGGGGCGATGCAATGCTGTGTTCCTCTCTTATTCATGTGGATAGTTAGCCATCTGGAAACATCAAAAGAAGTCTTCAATAATTTCTGGTGGTTTAACATGAGGCCTCTTGAGTTGGTGCTGACTGAAGAGTGGAGTGATTTGGATGAAAAGGCATGGGTAAAGAAATACCAAGCACTTCCCCCAAAGTAATTTTAGATGGAAAGCTCTTTGGGTAAGTGGTTCATCCTATCTCATGAGTTGTGGCGACAAAGCATGGGCTCCATTGATTGGCTTAACTGGTTATATCAACTACTCATCCTCATTGGTGGCCAGACAGTTTGAAGGAGTACAATACGTGCCAAGAACTTGGGGGTTAGCCGAATATACCGGTCCGTTTAAAGAAGCTAGTTCTTTGGATAAGTTAGACGCCATCAGAAATGATTGGAAGCAGCCTGTTTTGGTCTATAATAGGAGCATAAAAAAGAGTTCTCACTTAGCCCCAATTATTCAATATGGAGGAGTAGCAATTCATTGGAAATACTTCAAGAAGCAAAAGAGCAAGGGGGAATCTAAGATAAGTCATCCATGACATTGGAGCTCAAAAGAAAAAGGGTCAACAACGAGGAAGATCTCCAAGAAGAACTGGATAAGCTGAGAATTGAGCTTGGCAAAAGCAAAAATCATCAGAAATTCCTGGAAAACCAACTCTTGAAAGAAGATGAGATGAAGGCCTCTCTAGATCAGCAATTGAAAGAAAAAGATGAGCAAATTGTTAAGTTATGAAAGAACTAGAACGAAGCAAATAAGCAACTGGAAGAAGGGAAGGTCAAGTATGATGAGTTGGTGAACAAGCATGTAATGATGGAGCAATAATTTGTGACTCTAAAAAGGGCCTCAGAAAATAGAAAGTTTGCTGACAAAGAGACAATAGCTTCTCTGAAGAAAGAAAGGGACTAGTATAAATTAAAATGGGAAGTTGAAAAAGAGAAGAACAGATTAGCTGATCTCACCATTGAAGAAGAAAGAAGTTTAAGAACTCGATATCAGGTCCAGGCTGATGATGAGAGAGAAGCAAGGAGGATAGCTGAGTCAGACATGAAGGAATACCTAGATAAAATCAATGCTATAAGAAATCGAGTTTATGTGATACAAGCCGAGCTTGAGTCCCGAGAGGAAGAAGCAAAGAAGATGCAAGAACAGTTTGAGGAATGGCAAGACTATATTAGTAGCCTTGATGTACAATTAATCACTAAGGTAGCCGAGCTTGATATAGAGAAGGAGGAATTACAAAGGGCTAGAAAGTAGATTCAGTAGCTGGAAAAGATGGTTCAAATTTTGGAGAAAAACAATGAATCATTAGCCGCTAGTAATGGAACATTGCTTAGATAACACCTTGTTCCATTACAAGATCGAACAAACTGACAGGCTAATTGACATCGTGGCTCGAAAGGCAAATGAGCTACGAGTGAAGGCTTCTAGGATTGCCAACAACCGTCATAGATATGAGGAGTATTTGAATGAAGTTTCCTCTTTCATCAGGAATGTAACCAATAGAGGAATATCATTTGAATAAAGACACTTTGTATGAACCATCTGTATTAGGCCTACTTTTGAACTTTTACAATGTGTATGTAATTTAATCAATCAAAGGACTTGGGTAAAACCTTTTTGAGTATATTAGACTTCGGATTCTACCTGTATTTGACAAAGGAAGTCATGGATTAGCTCTTTAATCCATATACATGCATTTTTCATTTGCATCCATATTCATACATTCATTCATTATAACACACATGCATATGTCAAGTCAAAATATAGGTCCCCAAAGAGTCTACAACACCCGACTCCGAGCAAGGAACATGGAAGATGAAGAGCGTGCTTATCGTGAAGCTCATTTCCAAGAAGAGTTGGATTCTCTAAAGGATAGTGTGCCTCGCCTCACCAGCTTACTCGAGCAAGCACTAAGGAATACCTCTGGTGAAGGCCCTTCAACTAGACCTGCCACTTTCCCAGCAAATCAACCTGAAGAAATAATAGGAGAACATGCACAGGAGCCCCGACACAATCCAACATTTGTGCAGTCAACAACACCAGCACCAACACCTGCAGTCGCAGATGCATTCACTAATGAATCCCACAAAACCAAGCCATCTGATGACATTGATCAAGACAAGATGGTAGCACTAGAGGCCAGGATCAGGGCCATTGAGGGAGTAGATTTATATGACCCGCTACGAGCCGCAGAAATTTGTCTAGTCCCTAATGTGGTGGTACCAAAGAAATTTCAAGTTCCTGAATTTATCAAATATACCGGAACTCAATGCCCTATTACCCATCTCAAATCTTATTGCAATAAAATGGTAGAAGTAGTGCATAATGAGAAGCTACTAAAGCATTTCTTCCAAGACAGTTTGAGTGGAGCGGTGTTGAGCTGGTATATGAGGTTAGATAATACCAGGATCCATACATGGAAGGATCTCATAGATGCTTTCATCAAGCAATACAAATACAACATGGATATTGCTCCTAATAGAACCAGTCTGTCTAATCTGGAGAAAGGAGACAAAGAAAGCATAAGGGAGTATGCTGATGCAACCATATTATTCGATAGTTTCACCCACATTTAACTAGTGTTTTGCCTATGTATTATATATAAAATGCCTTCATATTCTTTGTTTTATGTTTTGAAGGCACTTTTGGATGAAAGATGCAAAAAGGAGTAAATTGGAGGTAATTGGCAGATTTGACCTTCAGTCGATGTTTTGTGCAGAGCATGAGCTCTAGAGGTCGAAATGAAGTGATTCCAGTGGCATTAAAAAGTAACATCCATACCTTTCTGGAAATATAAGACAAGAAAATAAAATAAGGAAGAGCATGGAAATCACAGCCTTCAAAGTCAAATCTCGCAATCTGCCGGTGTTGACCTTCGGCCATTCCGACTTGAATATCTGGAGCTACAGAAGTCCAATTGATGCAAACTCAATTTTTTGGATTCCTAACTCAAAGGCCTATAAACGCTCCAAATTTCAGCCAAAAACGATGTCATATGAGGGAGATATGATTTTTCAAAGATGACAACTGAATTCTGCCAACAAACAGGTTTCGTGAAGAAACGAGTCCAAATTACGTTCCGAAGCATCTAAACCGATATCCAAGTTTTTATTTCAGCAATTTAGCTCCTCTAAGTCAAAGCTTGAAGATTTCATACAAGACTATTTCTCCTTTTTTAGAAAAATAGTTATTGAAGTACTTAAATGTAAACTGTCTACTTAAAGGAGGACTATTTTTTAAAATAGAGATTAGGGTTTCTTAGGATATAAAAAGAATGAGAGAAGAGAAGGGGGGCAGCCAGCCAAGAGGAGAAAAATGCTCCCCTCCTCTAAGAAACTGGAAATTATGCATTCTTCCTTTTTTTTGATTAGTTGTTCAACAAACATGCAAAGCTAAACATTTTTTTTTGGTTGCAAGGACACGGAAACCTTCGGATTTCAAGAACTGTGAGATTTATTTTATCTTTTGTTTTTAGTTTATATGATGAATATGTTTGTTCTCCTGTGCTTATTTTTCCTATGATTGTTTATTTTAATTGCTAGAGCGGACTCTAAGTTATTTTTGTAGACAATCTATTGCTAAGTTTGATATTAAAACCGGAGTTGTGGTATATGAACTTGTGAAGCAACTGAGTTTAATAATTGTGGCGGATCTACATTATTAATCTTAGGGAGAACATTAAATCAAATCAAACATAGACTGCAGACAGTTATGTTTTCTTGATTTATCAACTTATCTAGTTCTTAAGGCTGCCATTGAATTAAATTACTAGTGCGGACACTGTGGTTGTTTGATGGTTAGGGTTAGTTATACGGCGGATCCGTTAAGTAACCAATGTTAAGAAGGGATAAATATTCAGAATATAAATTGATGTTTCGTTTTCATGATCAGTTCTGATTTTTGTAGGTGGATGTGTGCTTGCGACCAAGGTTTGTTCTCTTGATAATTTTCTAATTTTGTTAAATTTCGTTTGATAGTTTTCTGTTTTCTTTTGCTTTAGCCTAGATAACGTCCAAACCCCCCCAAATTTCATATCATCTAGCATAAAAATCTGACTTGAATCTTCCTCGTGGGATCGACCCCTTGCTTACTCTATACTATCTTGTGTGTTGTGTTTGAAGCTAGGGTAATTAATTTGTGCGATCACGACATCGCAACATATGCCCAAAGATGGAGACATTTGGCAGCACAGGTACATCCCCCTCTCCAGTTTGCTAACACGCTAAAAGCGTCATACTATGAACACATGATGGGTAGTTCGGCTCAACAATTCACTGATGTTGTGGCAGTAGTAGAGCGAATACAGTAAGGAGTAATGAGTGGGAGAATCTCTGCACCCATAGAGAAAAAAGGTTTTGGAGTAAAAAAGAGAGAGATTGATCATGTTGAAAGTAGTTATAAAAGCAAGAAAGGCCAATTCCAAAGATATAACACTCAATCCTCTTCATCCCAAATTGCCAACACCAACTTCAACTTCCCGATCCCAGCCAGAAAACTTGAACCCCAAAACCACCAAGTAAAAAACCAAGCTGAAAGTTTCCCCAAAAAGAACAACCAAAGAACCCAAGAACAATTACCTCAATTGCCATTACTGACATGATCAAAGAGTTGATGTCTTATCCCAAGTGCAGGAGTGTCGAAGTAATAAATAACCCGGCAAGACCGGGGTCAAACCACAAGGAGGTCAACTATATAAATTACAAATAAAGAGAAAGATTTGAAGAGAATAATAAAACAAAAGGAGTTGAAGAGAGTTTTGGGATGTGATATTGGTGTAAGGATTAAATAATGATAAAATAGATGTCAAAGTTAGAGGATTCACTAATGATATTTCAAATAAATATAATATAAACTCTTTTTATTACTCAACTGGAAACCACACACAAAGGAGGTTCCAATCGGATGATTTATCATTATTAGCTCATTATAAATTATTAACATGATCATATTAATCATCTTATCTAAGAAACACCATACTTATAAATATCATCAGGCATTCATGTTGCTAGCTTATGTTAACAACAAATCAAGTTCCTATCATAATAACGATGTCGGCCGAAGACTATGAAGGATCAAGTAATTGATGTACCAAGTGTTATACAACACAAATCTATATTAACCATTTAACAAGCAAGGTATTAAGAATTAGTAAGATAAAAAGATAAAACATGTTAATAACAATCTTTCTTGGATATAAACATTAAAGTTCATGTTGAGTTTATATTATACATATTCTAACACCATCAGTGAAACTTTTTCACCTTGACATAATTAACTGAGCTAAAAATAATGAAGAAGAAAAACATAAATAAACAAGATAAGAACATAGTTATGATGAAAAGCTTAAACAAGAGATTAATGAAAGCAAAACTTAAGCATTACAAAAATATAAAGAAAGAAAGCAAGAACATGATCTTGATCTAAAAACCAAGATGACTAAATATATGGCAAATGCCTCCTTTTATAGGCTAAAATTTGGAACTATTGATTGGTTGACAAACTATTTAGTTGGTGGCCAACCATTGATTTGGTGGCTGGTTTTTGACATTGTTGGCTGGTTATTGACATTGTTGGCTGGCCAAAACATCATTTCTAATATCATAATTTGAGCCCTTTGTTCCATTAAAGCTATGGGAAATTGTCTTAGCTTTCCAAAAAAAAAAACCAGAGCTCATTTGGACTTCTAGAACTCAAGATATGAACTGAAAACCGAACAGTGTCTGAGTTGCAGGACAGATTCCGACTTCTCCGTTGTTGCTAAGATTTGAACTTGAAAACGGTAGAATTGAGTCTTGGACTCCACATGAAATTTTTAGGTCTATGTCTTAGCTTTCCAACCATATAAAGTAGACCAAAATTCAAGGTCTATAGCTCTAGTTATGATCCAATAACCGAATGGTGTTCCAGTTTGGAATTGAACCAACATCTCTTCTCTTAGTTTAGTCCTCTTCTTGTCTCTTCACTTTCAATAGTTAATCACATCAATCAATCCTTTGAATTGTGAGATATACCTGCATTCAAAACAAGCATTTACCATAAATTAAAGATATATGATATTATCAGACTTGTTATTATAAAACATGATTTAGTTAGGGAATTTAATGATACTTTGGTGCAATATGATGATATAAAGCCTTAATGAGAATGCACTTTTAAGTATTAATCACACCCCCCAACCAGCTTATTACAAGTCCCTAGGAATCAAAGCGTTAAAATATAAAAACAATTTGCAAGTTCCACAAAGCAAGGCATTCATCATTTAACTTCCATTAATCTATCCAAATAAACAAACTCTCATTAAATTTATATATATGCTTCATACTTCTTAAACAAGATATTAATAAACCTTCTTTTTGTGTTCAATAAATCAAAACATAGCTATGGAGCTTTTCATGGAAGAAAACAAAATTTTGTTCCAATGTTTAAGGTTAACTTCCTTGGGTTAAGATTATTATCTGTTTTTTTTTTAAAGGCAAGAATTTATAACACAATATATCTTGAACTCATGTAACGAGCTTTTAGCTAATGACTCCCAGACCAATTGGTCTTAGGGCATTAGGTGTTGAGACACCCCTACGAGCTTAGTAACTCGGGTTGCAGATACTGATACGTAAATAGTGCAATGTTTGATTCCCTTAAGCTTTTCTCCTTAACCCATGTAACAAGCACTAGGCCAATAGCTCCCAAGTCAGTTGACTTTAGGGTACTAGGTGTTAAAACACCCCTTCGGGCTTAATTGCTTAAGTCAAGGAGGCTACGAAACCAAACTTATCTACTTTTTTATTTATTCAATTTGTT
>Ga0307511_10003546_pt1 | contig 16008 bp, 8 predicted proteins | sample 13_EM_MG_FD_200266 | JGI IMG/M metagenome (GOLD analysis project Ga0307511, IMG submission 200266) | Populus trichocarpa ectomycorrhiza microbial communities from riparian zone in the Pacific Northwest, United States - 13_EM | ecosystem: Host-associated > Plants > Roots > Unclassified | place... | reverse complement strand
TTTTCTAAAATCAAATGCACGGGGTTTGTTCTTCCGAGCTCATGCATACCTAGTTTTTTTTTTTAATATCTCATTTAACATTTTTTTTTCTCTTTTTAGATCTTGAAAAAAATATATCTTTAAATAAATTTATTAAAATAAATATTTAAAAGATTATCTAATTATACCGTTGTTAAACAATGAATGAAATGGAAAGATTTTCACCAAGCGATGCAGAACAAATGGATTGCACTCAAATGGAAACGATGAATGTGGGGCCCAGTAAACACGTGTCTCGGATTAATATCAACGGACAAACACGTACGAGAAATATATAAGAAAACAGTCCAGCACGGATCATGCGTCATTAATACTTTAATTTTCTAAAAAGGATGAAGTTAGAAAAACGAGAAGTAGAACTTTATGTTCAAATATATTTGACATTCTCAGTAATGGAGTTCTACTCCAATATTAAAAGAAAAATAGAAAAATGAACGTGGAAAATTGAAGTTTGTGTTCACATACATTATTTTTACAAATGGAAAAATAAAAAAGTGTTTTCTCAATTTTTTCATCACAAAGCTTCATCAATGTTTCTCCGAGTTATTTGAGAGTGTGGTTGTAATTGTTTTCACTCAGAAAAATATTAAAATAATATATTTTTTTATTTTTTAAAAATTATTTTTGATATTATCATATTAAAATAAAAAAATATAAATTTTTTTAATTTGAAGCAAATAAAAAAATAATTTTTTAAAAAATATTTTAAAATTCACTTTTAAAACGCAAAGATAAATAGACTCGGACATCTAGAATAGTTTTCTAGTTTTTCAAATGTATATTGAATTTGAAAACTAAAGAATTAGAGGTTCATGTAATTTTTCTTTACAAGTTTTCCATCCTTTTTCAAGTTAAAAAAAATATGAACAATATATATTTTAAGATTATTTTTTTATATTAAAAAAATCTTTTGCATCCAATACAAAAAAACAAAATTACACACATTCAAAATATTGATTATTAAAATTATTTTATTGTTGTGCTCTCTAATATTCTCCACTACCAGAAATTGTATTTAGACAACTAAACACTTATTTTTTTTAAAAAAAAAAGACTTCAAACTTATTTTTTTATATAAATCTAATATAAAGATTCTTTTAGTTAGCAATATAACTTTTTTATGATAATTTTAATATGATTAAAGTAAAATTAATATTCTACAATTATATTATCATGAATATAAAATATTAGATAATTATTATAAATTATTTTTTTGATTTTTCATGAAAAAAAATTGAATCTTAATGTATTTTTTATTTTCTTCAATGAAAAATTGTGTTAATAAATATAATAACATTGCAGATCATCTGCTTTTAAATTGGTTCAATTGATAATCTAGATTTATATATATTTGTTTTTATAAAATAACAACATGCATTAATGCTAGAAAATTTTATGATTCTCATCTGTAACTATTGTACATGAAAATAATTTTTTAAAAAATAATGATAGTAAAAATAATTCTTATATGAAACAGGAATCAGTAATTACAAAAATAAAACCCGTCCTTCCATTTCAATTTTTTTTATTGTTTTTATTTTTGTGTTTAAAAATATTTTTGAAAATTTATAATTTTTTAAAAATTATTTTTTATATAATTTTAAATTATTTTAATATATTGATGTCAAAAATAAATTTTAATAAATAAATAAAATATTATTTTAAATTTTTTTTAAATAAAAACAACCTCAGTTCATACTACTTTTTACTGAGCACTGATTATTTTATTTTTTTAAACAGGCCGCTTCTCTAGAAATTCAAAAATCAATCTCCCTCCCCCACCTCTCTCTCCTACGGTCTACTTTTCTACCTCTCAAATCTGTCGCACCCTAAGCCCTAAATTCAGAATCGATAAATAACTTTTTTTTTTCCCACTTAGAACCTCATCGCAATGAATGAATCCGAGCAAAATTTCAGCTTCGAAGAAAAAACGCTAAGCCTCATTGATGTCTCCTTTGAAGACGATTGCCTTTATAACTCACCTTCCCACGACTTCCATGTCCGATTCTCAGGTCATCTTCTTAACAATCATCTAATTATTTCTTCTTTTTTTCTTCTTTTCTTCTTTTTACCTTGATTAAGCTGATTTTAGTCCTGCAAACGAGCTTCAATTTAAATATGTCTGTCGCGACGTGGAGGTAATTGATCTTGTTCTATTTTTATTCTTGAAATTGCGAATTTTAGGTTTTTTTTTATTATCATGTTTTTTTACTTGCTTAGTCTCTATATTTTCTTTAATCAAACAAAATAGATTTAAAATTGAGCATTTGTGGGTGATTAATGATGATAGATTTGTGTCTAATTTATATTAAATTGCAGATTAAGAACAAAATACTAGTTGCAGAATTCAATTTATGTTTGATCATCCACGGCGCAAATAATCTGTTAGCTCTAAATGTGCAGATACTAAGACAGGGGCCGAAAATAACTTGGGTTTTGCGGAAGCCAACAATACGCAATCCGTGCTGGCCTCCTTTGACGGGGGAGAACTAGGACCTGATCCTATTAAATCAATGGAACCAGAAAGGGTGAAAAAGAATACAAAGTATAACTTGCGCAAAAGCTTAGCTTGGAACAGTGCTTTCTTCACAAGTGCAGGTTTAGTTTCATTTCATGAAATTTGAAGATTTTCATTCATTCATTTGGTAAGTAACGCATTTTCTGGTGTAAGCAGGTGTTCTGGAACCGGAGGAGTTGTCTAGCATGATTGGATGCGAGAAACATATGTTACCCGGGATTGAAGAGGATATCCGTACATCTAGTGATTCTATATCTACATTAGCGAGTGATAATTTGACCTTGGTGAATCTTGAGGAGGCTGACTTGTTTGGAGATATAAGAGCTTCAATCCAGCGATCCACTAAAGGGCCTGGTATGGAAAATTCAAGTAGCAAAGTGGGTTCTCCAAAAACAGAAAGCAAAACCATCCGATGTAAGTCTGCATTTACTACTACACTTGGCCCGGGACAATTAAAACACTGCATCTAATTCATATCTTCTAACTCATGCAACCGTGATTCCTCTATCACCATTATAATTGATTGTTCCGTCTAAGTCTAGTGAACTATTACCTAGTCCATCAATAATACAACCACATGGCTAATTGTGTTCCTTTATCCATTTATTACCTCCTCCGACACTATTATACTGTCCTGACAAATTCTATCTCAGATACAACGTGCTAGTACCATTCAGCTGGTTTCACTCTGACAGTCTAAAATAACATTTTTCAATGTCACAAAATTTAAAATCTCCAGGTCACCTTGATTCTATCTAAGATGGGCATAATGCTCGGGTTTGCCAAGGGGACCAGGTGAAAAGTAAACATGCATTTCATGCTTCTAGATATAGTTGCTGGACTAATTCCCTTACAGAAAAGATGGTGCAGTTGTGTTTGATATACCCTGTAGGATGTTAAGATGCCATCCTCTTCCCTCTTGCATGTGTGCGCATGTTTGGATCTTGCAGAATATTTTCCGTTGTTTATTTGCTGTGAAAAATCTTTGTCCAAGTTCAGACTGATTAGGCTAGCATGTTCCCCAGTAACCTTGAAGATTTTGGCTTGAAAATTTCAATTAACTCATTATGATTGCATGTTTTTGTTAGCTCATCTTTAAACTAATAGAACTGTTCCTTTCAGCTTCGGAGAAAGTGGATGTTGCTTCTCGAAATAGGGTACCAGCTTCGGAGAAAGTGGATATCGCTTCTCGAAATAAGGTAACCTCAACAGCTAGAACTGTCATTCACTTAATTGTCTTTATTGTAAAGAACTTTGTACATTTTGATGCTTTATTATTGTAAATTTCAGCTAAAGGCCAAAGCTGCTCCCAACAAGCCAAATGCAATCATGCAAGGAACAGAGAAGATTGCAAAGCAGGTCTGTCTGTCCACAAACTTCATTGCATGCATTTACTTGATATTTGGCATATGTTTTGTTAATTATGCTGCTGTGTGGAAAGGAATCGATGTCAGTTATCCTGGCATTTAACTGGAAGTAGACATTGTTCATTTGATCTAGATATTAATTAATTAACATCAACATTAAAAATTAAAAACAAAAACTAAAATGTGGCTAATTTGCAGTATCTACATTCATAAAATACTATTCCTGAGTGTAGTATTTTGTGGTTTCTTTTTCTTTTTTCTATTTTCACCCTTCAACTTCTCAATATATTTTTTTCAATTTCTATTTTAGGAATTATGTTTTGTTATTTTTTTGTTATTTTTTTTCTATTGAGTTATATATTAGTTTCATGAATTTAATATTTTTTTTCGATTTCAACCTTTAATATTAAATATTATGGAAGTAGGACCTTGAATTTTTTTTAATTTGCTTTTTATAAATATATCATAATATCATGTTCGGGTTTAACAGGTTAACATGGGTTTACTTGGGATACTTTTCTTTGGACCTCTTTTTATAATTTTTACGATTTTTTTATGGGGTTATCCTGATCTTATGACATTTGTTGTGGGTTTGACAAGTTGACTCGATTTTTTTTTGTCTATTTTTAATTCATTTTTTCTTAATATTAGGTTATTTGACAATTTAACTTCATTATTTTGTGGAGTTATCATGATCTCATGGATATAATATTTTTTTTCTTCTCGATTTCAATCTTCAACATTGAATCTGTTGGAAGTAGAGCTTTCTAATTTTTTTTATTTGTTTTTTATAGGGTTATCCCGGTCTTATAACCTAAGTTGTAGATTTAACAAGTTAGTCTAGGTTGACTTAGGATATTTTTTTTGTCTTTTTTTTAATTTATTTTTTTCTCAATTTTATTTTTTCAACATCTGGTGTTGAGAATTGGATTTTGTAATTTTGTAATTTATTTTTTATGTTCTTATCTCGATTTCATGACCTGGGTTGCTGGTTTGACAAGTTAACCTATGTCTTATTTTTGTTTGTGTTTTATTCTAATATTTTTTTTTCATCTTTCAACATTAGGTTGATTAGAAATTGTTTTTTATAATTTATTTTGATTTGTTTTTATAGGGTTATTACGATTTCATAACTTAGGTTGTAGATTTTATAGGTTAATACATGTTGATCTAATATGACAATGTTCTAATATTTAAAAAAAATATAATTTAAAATGTCATTGTATTAATATTTTGAAAAAATATCATCCAATATATATATTATATTTTGTATTTGTGATTATTATTTTTTTATTAGAAAACAAGAACGCTTGGATATTTTTCTTTACATTAAAAATTGATCTGCACCCTAGCGCCGGTCGTTAATCTAGTGTTGTCTGTGTTATTTGGCATGCCATTTGTATACGTTAGGAGGGGAAAAAACATTTAAATATCACGAAATGGACCTGATTTCGGTTATGGTTTAACCAACATTATTCTGTCAATACAGTCTGTTCCTATAAATGGAGAGTCAAAATCTCTTTATAGGCCGCCCAAGATAGTTGGCAGAGTTGGTCCCATTTTAGCACCAGCCACTAAGAGAGCTTCCTTGGGTGCCAACCGTGTCAAGGTGGAAAGGGCCAAGGATAATCCAGAAAATGCAAAAAAAATAGCTGGTAAATTCATCCCTGATTTCTTATGATTCCTTTTGATGCGGAAAATCTGGACTGCTGATGTAAACGTTATTGTGCAGGTAGAGGGGCAAAAGTACCTGCTTTGAGTGGTCCCAGAAATGCTGTGCCTAGGCCGACATTGCCTGTTAAATCTTCATTGCGATCTTCATCAGCAATGAAGACTGCGCTAACGGCTTCTTCCTCTATCGATAGTTCTGGAAGCTTGTCATCAGACTGTAGCAGTAAATATCCATTAAATTCTGTGAGAAGAGAAAGTGACTCCAGAACTGGCAATCATTCTTCCTCTGGTTCAAATGTCAAAACCACATTGAAATTCCCATCAAGAATTAAAAACCAGTCAGCATGTTCTCATCTCTCACCTTATTTGAAATCTGTGGCCAAGCTCTCTTCCAGCATATCACCTGCTAGCTCTATCAGTGAATGGTCTTCGGCATCATTATCACCGATTTCTACCCTTAATAAAATGTCTAACAGTTCAAGATCTAGCTTTGACATTAGCTCTTGCAAAGATGCTTCTGGGGACAGTGATGCCTCCCAAGTTTTGGATTCTCAAAACCATTTAAATGACGAAAACTCTGTTGGGCCTGGTACCCAAGCGGGATTGCTGGGTGAGAGTGTAAAGAAAGTTCCTACAGGAAGTAGTTCAGTTCTCCATCCAGATTCGGTTAAACCCTCAGGCCTTCGTTTGCCATCACCCAAAATTGGTTTCTTTGACGGGGTCAGTTCTGAGTTTCCTTTCATAAGCATTTTAGACTAATTGGTTTGTGATTTTTCCAAGGGAAAGGAGACAAAAAGGTCATCACTTATAATGCCTAGGATAACCATCATTACAAAATGTTGTTTTCTTGAAATTTAAGCTACTAAAACGCCTCCCTTGTTCTTGATCATTGTTCTTCCAATTTGCATTTTTTCAGGGAATTATTATACCCACATGTGATTTGTCAATTATGCAGGCGAGACCAGCTGCACAAACTCCAAATAGAAGCAAGCAATCTCATACAGCTCTGCCCAGTGGCTTGCCTGGATTTAGGGCAGGAAGTGTTAGTCCAAGTGGAGGGTCAAAAAATGCAAAGCTTGGAAAGCTTCAGCATGCTAGAACAGCGCTTCGGGGTACCAAAATTAGTGATCAGGCAGCTGCCTTGGGCATGAAATCTAAATCTCCCTCACCTCTGCAGGAATCCTCAAATGCAGCACCAAGGGCCTCCAGTGCTTTGAAAAACGAGAAACACAGTGCTAGCAAATCTCTAAAAGCTCAGAACAGAAAGTCATTTCAAGGTGAAAGAAAAAGTAATTTGAAGGCAGAGAAAATTGGATCAGAAGAATGTGGCACGTCTCTGAAGGATACAGATAGTGGTTTTACTGAAGGGAATGGTAATGCCTGTTTTTTGATGGATAAAAACGAGACAGAGAGCAAGAGTGATGCTCCTGGAAAAGATACTGAGATTACTCTCGGCAATGGATTGCATGATAAGACTACCGGCTTGAGTTCTATTCCCAAGGCTGAAAGTATGACCTCATTAGAGAAAGTAGGTGAAGATGTGGTATGTAGCCAGAATTATATCAAGAATAGTTTGCCTTCTCTCCACGGCACTAATGAGAAGAAAAAAGCTTCTACTGAAGATCTAGTTGATGGTTTGACCAAACAAATTGGAGCTGTAGATTTTTATAATGAGTTGCACAAAGAAGCCATAGGTGATTCTCTTTCCCTTTCTCAAGATGATGTCGGTAGAGTTGCTTCTGGTATTCAGGAGGAATTCAAACAGTTGTCAAAGCCTACTTGCTCCCCAAATCCTGCTATGGCATCAACAATCGTGGAAGCAGAGAAGGCAGAGGCAGGAATTGAGAAAGCTTCTGTTGAAGACCAAGTTGATGGTTTGACCAAACAAATTGGAACTGTAGATTTTCATCTTGATATGCACAAAGAAGCTGTTGGTGATTCTCTTTGTCTTTCTCAAGATGATGTCAGCAGAGTTGATTCTGGTACTCAGGAGGAATTCAAAGAATTGCCAAAACCTACTTGCTCTCCAGTTCCTGCAATTGCATCATCAATGGTGGAAGCCGAGAAAGAAGAGGCAGGAATTCATAAAGCTACCGCTGAAGACCAAGTTGATGGTTCGACCAAACTTGGTGATTTTCTTTCACTTTCTCAAGTTGTCAGCAGAGTTGATTCTCATGTTCGGGAGCAATTCAAAGAGTTGTCAAAGCCTACTTGCTCTCCCACTCCTGTTATAGCATCAGCAATGGTGGAAGCAGATAAGGCAGAAGCAGGAATTGAAAAGGCTTCTGTTGAAGACCCAATTGATGGTTTGATCAAACAAATTGGAGCCTTAGATACCCATCCCAAGGTGCACAAAGAAGTTGTGGGTGATTCTCTTTCCCTTTCTAAAGATTATGTCAGCAGAGTTAATTCTTGTATTCAGGAGGAATTCAAAGAGTTGTTGAAGCCCGCATGCTCTCCCACTCCAGCTATGGCATCAACAACAGTGGGAGTACAGATGGCAGAGGCAGCCACCTTGCTAAATCCAGCAACCACACATGGAAAATCTGAAGATGGTGAAACATCCTAGCAGTAAATTTCTCAAAGGTACTACATGAAATGTGAATCAAATATGTCACCATTGTATTGTGCCATACTCTTTCAACTTGATGAAAGTATTAAATCTTAGATCATCAGTAATTATTATTAAAGTCGTTCTTTAAGTTTCCTGGAGTTCTACTTGATGCCAGATTGATCTTGTCTCACAATGAATGGCAGGCAGGTGTTTACATGGAGACAATTCTTAATTTACCATCTTATTAGCTGTTTCACTGCCATGTTTGAGAGGGATCTGACAGCTTCACTCCATGTTTCTTGTTAGGGTTTCCTGTTGGATGTAAATTGTACAAGTGTGTGCAATTCAGACTTACAGGTTCAAACATGCGATAGCGGGAGGACAGAGATCTTGTTGTTCGAATGTGCATTTTATGCCCATATGTCCATTTTTATATCACTGATAATTCATTTGTTTTTTCTTTCTTTTTCCCCTAGTTTTTGTCTAAAATTTTTGCAGCAACCTCTGGGGCTGTACATGTTAATGGTCAGTGCATGTAGCAGCTATATTTCCTTCTAGTGACTCTTGTATATTAAACACATGACTCCAAGACGAGAAAAGTGGAAACTAATGCAGGATGATGTTTTTTATGAGCTCGCGTAATTGTCAATTGCATCTATCAGTATTCGATCACGCTGATCACACAGAAATTGACGTTCGATCTATTTGTAAGCCCCACACCTTTTTTTTTGTTTTTTAATGGTTCTTCAACACCGGAACGTACTCCGGAGGATAGGGCTCAAGGCCTGGAAAGTGGAAACAGAAATGGCCTAATTGCCGCAGGGTCCCGAAAGGGTCCAAACTCCAAACTCATTCCTTTTCCACTAACTTTATGTTTTCAGTCCACTTCTTCTCTACGAAGCACCGAATATTTCAAAATTCACGTATGGCCGCTGCTTTTCTTATCAGAGACACGATTTTTCAAATAAAAACTCGGAAAATATTTACACCGTAGTTACACAAATATTTACATCTATTTTTTGACATAAATAGTTAATATTTATATGAGAATTATTGATTCCAATGAGATGATCCACCATACTAACATCCCCTTTTAGATTCATGTTGGTCAATCAAAAAACATCAATTTACATATTAGAAACTGTTGGCAGTGACAAATTATTGATTTTATAAACACATAAGCTATTTAAAGGTTGAAGAAGATATGCAGAAGAGAAATAACTTTAGTATATATGGCTTTCTGAATGAAATGATAATCCACTTCAATATGTTTAATACGCTCATGGAAAACAAGATTTGTAGCAACCTTAATAACACTCGTGTTGTCGGCATAAAGAGGAGTTATATTAGTATGTGGAAATCCAATGACAAATCCACTTCGATATCAAGAAATCAACAAGAAAAATACAACAACCTATGGCAAATCAACGTGTATTAAGACATGTCCATTTAACATCACTACATGCAATAAAACAAACAAAAGAACCATTTGGGAAAAATATACAATGACTAAAAAAGCCAATGAGATATTGAATGATGTGACGAACAATCACCAAATGTAAATGACACGGAGATTTCATAAATTGACTTATTTGTTAAACTGTAAAAGAGATATCAGGCCAAGTAATTGTAAGATAATTCAAGCTGCCAACTTATTGTCAAAATAAAGTAGGATCAAGAAGAAGATACTTCTCTCCATAATAAAACTTTACATTTATCTCCAGAGGAGTATCCACTGGAGAAGAATATTGAAGACCAAAACAATCAAATCTTGAGTATATTTATGTTAATTTAAGAATACACCAAAAGAATTAGAATAAATTTCCAATCCTAAAAAGTAAGTAAGAGAACTGAGGCCCTTCATGTTAAAACAATCTTAAAGATATTGCTAAAGGTGTCTAATCAATAAAGAATCAGTTCTTGTAATGACAATATCATCTATATAAACAAAGAAGAGAACAAAACCAGTAGATATCTTGCAAAAAAAATAAAAATAAAGAGGAAACATATTTTCAACCACACCTGGAGAGCCTCTTTTAAACCTTACATTATACACAATTGATATAGAGGAGGAGAACAAATCAGACGAAGGTGCCATATAAATATCCTGTTTGAGATCATCATAGAAAAAAACATTTTTAACATCTATCTGATAAAATGGCCAACCCTAAAAAGCAATAATGGCAATAATTGTATGCACTATAGTCATTTTTTCTACATGAATAAAAGTCTCCTCATAGTCCACGCTATACACCTACCTATTTTCAAGAGAAATCGTTCATGTGTTATATTAATCTAGAGTTTTATCAAAGCGGAGCTTACTCGAGTACACCCATTTACACCCAATGATCTTAACACCTAAAGGACAAGAAATAATTTCTCATGTATGATTATCTTGAAGAGCCTGAAGTTTATTATACATTGCTTTTTGCCATCACTCATGCTGGATAACTTATGAGTAATATGATGGAACATTAATAATGGAGAAAGTAGTAGAAAAACCATATTGATCAGGAGGATGAGATACTATCATAGATCGCTGAAAAGCATGTTCATGAGAAGGAGGCTTAAAAGCAGTTTTAGGTGGTGAATCGATCTTAGGAAGGAGTAAAGTTGGTCGATGTATTTTATAAATAATTCCAGGCTTGATCATTCAAAAAATGATATATCCTTAAAATTAGAAAGAATTGGAGCAATATATGAGGGTTCAACATAAGTAAGGAATACTTATTTATTTTTAAAGAAAACAACATTTCTAGAAATAAATAATTTTTAACAACTCATAGCATAACTAACAGAACCTTTGTGAGAAACACTAAACTAAAAAAAACACATTTAGCAAACTAAGCAGAAAGTTTATGTCATTCATGAAAAGGAAAATGGACAAAGCAAACGCAACCAAAAGTATGCAAATAATGATAGTTAGGAGACTTGTTTTATAGATCATAATATAGGGTATCAAAATCTAATAATTGCGATGTTAGTTTATTGATTAAATAAACTGTAGTAGACAAAGCTTTAACCTATAATTTAAATGGTATAGAAGACTTAATCAATATGGTTCTAATGATACCTAAAAGATAAAGATTCTTACGCTTAGCAACCCTATTTATTGTGATGTATATGGACATGACTATTCTGAGACAATACCTTTCTGATGTAAAAAATTATGAAATTCATGAGACATACATTCTCTACCCAAATAAGATCTTAATACCATAATACAAATAGAAAATTGAGTCTTAATATAGAAAAAAAAATGTCTTCAAAATAAAAAAGACCTCAAATTTTGAATGAAGAAAATACATATAGGTAAACCAATTATAATCATCAATAAATCTCATAAAATACTTGTAATGAGCATGAGAAATAATTAGGGTAATACCTCAAACATCATTATGAATAATATCAAAGCACTTTATAGAACGATTATCAAGAGGAATGAATGGAAGGATTTTACTCTTGTGAAATTTACATGTAGAATAGCCAAAGAGAACATCATAAGATGAAGATTGATTTTTATCTCATAACAAACTAGAGTTTACCAAATAAGACAACAATAAAATTCAAATGGCTTAAATGTTTATGCCATATTTCACTTTTATTTTGAACAATAGTACAAGCAAAAGATGAAAAATAAGGAATGAACGAGTGCAATGAAAATAATCTTCCAATTTTAGGCCCCTTCGCGATTACCGTTCCTGACTCCTGGTGTTGCAGAGACAACCATTACAAAAAACGATTGCATATTATAGTTATTATCCACCAATTGACCAATAAAAACAAGACTAGTAGAAAACTTTGGTGATAAAAAAACATTATTGAAAGTTGGATTAATATCCCCAATCTTAGTAATATGTATATGACCTTCATTAGCAATCTGAATTTATGATGAGCCATGATACTCACACATATTTTTAAGCATGCTAAATAAGTTGGTCATATGATTTGAGGTAGCAGAATCAACAAGCCAAATTTATGAATTAATATTATTACCTTATAGCCCTATGGCCGAAAAGGCTGAAATAATTATTTATTACACCATTTTAGGAGTAAAAATGTCAAGTTGAGTTGCTGTAGATGGACTGACAGACATTGCAACTTGAAAAGCATTGACATTTTAGTTTTGAGAATGAGTGTGGCACTCCACGATAATACGTTCTTGTTGTGTTCAATAATTACAAAACTTCTTTCTACAATTGTTAGCAATGTTTCTATATTTGTTGAAACTATAGCACTATATATTGCTCATATTCCTACTCTTTCCTTTTCATCGAGTCACAAAAGCAATTATAACAAAAACTTCTTGCTTGAAAGTGCTTTGTGTAAGAAGATGCTACTCTTCACGAAGTAATTCCCTAAAACAAACATCTAGGAAGGGAAAAGGATCATAATTTATTAAGTTTGAACGAATAATCTCAAATTTAGATCTCAATTTCATTAAAAACTGATCGGGCTTGCTTTGCTCATGAAATGTTGAAAACCAAAAAGAGATTTGACGAGTTTGTTAGCATAAATAATATCAGTAAATTCTACCCATAAATTTTGAAAACTAGAATAATAATCATGGATGGAAAGATTGCCTTGATAATAATTAGCAATATCATTTTTTAATTGAAAACGTCTATCATTATTTTCTTGATTGTAAACCTTTTTTAGATACCACTACATGGTTTGTGTTGTCTTATATAGCCTTAGATTAAGAATAATATGAGGGTTAACATACCCTAAAATCTAGGATATTACTCGAGCATTTTTTACCTTTCATTAAAGCAACTTTGTAGAATCATTAAGAACTATATCACTGACATTCATATGACCCCATAATTATTTTCTCATGACAAATACTTGAAATTGAAATTCATAGGTTGAGTAATTTTATCCAGTGAACTGAACACCAAGAAATAAAAAATGATGTCGTCTTTATGAAAGACAACCAATAAAACAAGTTTTGTTTTGTGTTTGGTGTGCTTTGGACTGGACTGAACAATTTGTATTATTGTGTGTTTGGTAGACATCAGACGGGACCAGGCTAATCTAAGGCTTGGGCTGATCCGAGTTTAAGGAAAAAAAATAAAGGAATGATTGATCTGACCTGACCTGGTCAAAAACTTGGGTTGATCTGCGATTCTATTGACCTATAACCCGGTCGACCTGAGATAAAACAATAGCAAAAAATCCATTGATTTTTGTTTTAATTTTTTTAGTTGCAGAAAGGTTGTTTTGATGTTTTTTAGGCCAACTCAAGTTGATCCTTCTAGCCCGTGACTGGGGCCTTACCATGGGTCAACACCCAAGTCAAGTTTTAAAACCATGATAATAACTATTTTTATCCATTTAGGTCTACCCGGGCCACCTGTGACCCTGACCTTGTCCCGGATCAATCACCAAGTTGGGTTTTAAAACTTTGATAATAATCATTTTTATTTTTATGGTCTCGAGTCAACCAAGGTTGACCGTCTCGATTGGTGACCCCATATTAGCCCTAGGTTGACTCTCGAGCCATGTTTTAAAACTAATGTTGACATGGTCAATGGTCAACTCGATTTGTGACCCGGTTCTTGTCTTAGATCAACCCCCTAGTTGAGTTTTAAAACTATTATAATTATTTTTATCCTTATGTTAACCTCAATTAATGGTCAACCCACCTAGTGACCCGAGCCTTGTCTAGTTTGACTCCCTAGTCGAGTTTTGAAACAATGATAATAATTATTTTTATCTTACCCGGATTAAAGGTCAACCCGACTTGTGACCCAGGCCTTACTCGAGTTAACGCCCTAGTCAGGTTTTAAAACTATAATAATAACCATTTTTATCCTTATGTTGACTCGGGTCAATGGTCAACTCGACCTATGACCAACCCCCGAGTCGAGTTTTAAAACTATGATAATAACCACTTTTATCCTTAAGATGACCTAAGTCAATGGTCAACTTTATCCATGACTCGAGTTTTGCCCGAGTTGATGCCCTAGTCGGGTTTTAAAACTATGATAATAATCATTTTTATCTTTATATTAACTTGAGTCAATGGTTAACCCGACTCATGACTAGAGCCTTGTCTCGTGTCGACTTCCTAGCTGGGTTTTAAAACTATAATAATAATTATTTTCATCTTACTTGGGTCAATGGTTAACCTGACCTGCAACCTAAGCCTTGCCAGAGGTGATGCCCTAGTCGAGTTTTAAAACTATGATAATAACCATTTTTATCCTTAAATTTACCTTGGTCAATAGTTAACCCGATTTGTGACCCAAGCCTTGCTCGAGTTGACGCCCTAGTCGAATTCTAAAATTGTGATAATAATCAATTTTATCCTGAAGTCAACTTGGGTTAGTGGTCAACCCAACATGTGATATGAGCCTTGCCCTGGGTTAACCTCCTAGTTGAGTTTTATAATTATTATAATAACAATTTTTATTCTTACGTTGATCTAAGTCAATGGTAAACCCGACTCGTGACTCGGGCCTTACTCTGGGTCAAACCCAAAATACTATGATAATAACTATTTTTATTCATATGTTGACTCGGTTTAATAGTCAACCCGACCAATGACCAACCTCCAAGTCAGGTTTTAAAACCATGATAAAAACCATTTTTATTCTTAAGTTGACTTAGGTCAATGGTCAACCCTATCCATGACCCGAGCCTTACCTGGGTTGACGCCTTATTTAGGTTTTAAAATTATGATATTCATCATTTTCATCCTTAAGTTAACCCGAGTTAATGGTCAACTCAATTTGTGAATCGAAAATTTTCTCGAGTTGACCTTTTAATCGGGTTTTAAAACTATGATAATAACTATTTTTATCCTTATGTTAACCCGAGTCAAGGGTCAACCTGACTTGTGACCCAGACCTTACCCCTAGTCAACATTTTATTTGAATTTTAAAATTATGATAATAACCACTTTTATCCTTACATTAACACGGAGCAATAGTCAACCTGCCTCATGACTTGAGTCTTGTCCTAGGTCAACGCTCGAGTTTGATTTTAAAATTATGATGATAACTAATTTTATCTTTATGGTGACCCGGGTCAATAACAAACTAGACTTGTGATCCAAACCTGGCCCCTAGTTAACATCTGAGTTGGATTTTAAAACTATGATAATAACAACTTTTATCCTTACATTAACACAGATCAATGGTCAACTTGATCCGTAACTCGAGCCTTGTCTCAGGTTGACACTCAAGTTGGATTTTAAATCTATGATAATAACCACTTTTATTTTTATGTTGACTCGGATCATTGGTCAACCCGATCTATGACCTAAGCCTTGTCCCGAATCGAGTTTTAAAATTATGATAATTAGCACTTTTATCTTTACATTGACCTGAATCAAACTGTGTTAACTTTTTTATAGAGAATTAGATAAGTTTGTCCTACCTTGTTAGAAAGACAAAAATATCTCTATTAGAACAAGGTTGAACAATTTTTATAATGTCCAAAAGTGTTCCAAACACCACCTAATTGAATTCGCTTGTCAACGATATTATCAATGGTATATAAGATTTTATTTTTCATATGCGAGTGAAAGAGGAGTCCAAAGTGAAATTAGTATAATTATTATTGCTCTTACTTATAATCACGGTAATATAATAATTGATAATGATAATTACTATTAATAAACATTGTCATCCTTTTAAGTTCAATTAACATGAAGGCCCAATCCTAGATATGCGTAATAACGAATCCTTAACCAACCTCTCCTTTATCAACCATTCTCTCGTGTCATGATGGGAGAAACCAATACTAGGGAAGTTAAATGCAACATTGAGAGGACATCTTTACAATGGAAGAAGTACGGGTGAGTAAAAAAATAGGGAAAATTAAAAAAAAATAATCAAAATAACCGATTA
>Ga0307511_10003545_pt1 | contig 16013 bp, 19 predicted proteins | sample 13_EM_MG_FD_200266 | JGI IMG/M metagenome (GOLD analysis project Ga0307511, IMG submission 200266) | Populus trichocarpa ectomycorrhiza microbial communities from riparian zone in the Pacific Northwest, United States - 13_EM | ecosystem: Host-associated > Plants > Roots > Unclassified | place... | reverse complement strand
GTTACCTTGATTGTAACGGTAGACAAACAATCGTTTGTCCCGAGCTTCCCTCTCCTCCTCTGAAGGGAAATGACCCTTCTTCCTCTTGAAGAAAGGCAACCCTATAAAGAGACTCTTCAACATTCCGTTTAAGAAAAGAAGGAAGAAGAATCTAACCTGAAGATTCCCCCTGACTTTCACCCCGAGGATAACCCCAACAAGTCTTGATCTCCTTCCTAGTAAGGGGCTTCTTAGGAAGCAGGGACTCTTCCTCAGACGGAATCGGTATCAGAGTCGCTTTGACGGTCGGCAAGATTGTGGCGAAGGGGCGGACGTAGCCCTGGTCGAAATCGAGGAAGGGGTTGGTGAAGTCTTGCACCGGCTCGTGGGTGTAGATGTCGGACATGGAAGAGGATGAAGGCGTAGAAGTAAAAGAGGAAGAGGAGTAGTGCTGGAATGGTGGAAGAGTATCGACTGAAGACGATGGAGACAACCGGACCAAACCCATCTCCCTTATATATCAAGAAACCGGTTATCACTCAAGTCCCCTATCTTCAACGGATCTCTCCAAACCCCTATCTGTCCATCAAACCCTCAACCCTGATGACTTGGTGTGACTTCTTCATTTATCTTTATATAGGTGATCTCTCTCACGATCATTACCAATCATTCTCACGAGAGGTCACATGCGTTCTCACAGTGCATCTTCCTTATTCATTTCTTATCTTCATGATGCACCATCACTTATCTCACCGTTCATTCATTCTTATCATACCGCTCGTTCATCCTTTCTTCATGACGCATCCATTGCCACATGCTTGCTTGACGACTTAGTCAGATGATTACATGATCACGAACTTTAGTATATAAGTACGTACTGATGTTCTGATGTATTCCCCAGACTTTGTCAATCACAGTGTTCTCCCTCCTGACAGGCGGATCATCAGTGATTAACCCCTAGCCTCCCTTGTTCCCCTCTGCTCAGCCCAGAGAAGCTATTCCCACTTCTCTAGTGCCGAAACGCGTTACCTTGGCCTCTATTCTTTACCTACCCGAACCACGGATATTCCGGAGCCGCAAGTTACGCCAACACGTACGGGAGTGGTCTGTCTCGACCCACTCTGAAGAAACCCGCAGTTGCCCCATAACTTCATGTACCGAGCTCTGAAGGAGACTAGCATCGGTTCAGTAGGCCTGTTGGCGAGGTCAGTTCTGACAGATGCACCATCACTTATCATATAGCTTGTTTATCTTTATCACACCGTTCGTTCATCACTCCTTCACGACTTACCCTTCGTCACATGCTTGCTTGACGACTTAGTCAGATGCTTACATGATCACGAACTTTAGTATATAAGTACATACTGATGTTCTGATGTATTCCCCAGACTTTGTCAATCACAGTGTTCTCCCTCCAACAGGCGGATCATTAGTGATTAACCCCTAGCCTCCCTTGTTCCCTTCTAATCAGACTTCGAGAAGCATCCCCTCCTTCTCTAGTGCCAAATCACATAACCTCGGCCCCTCTATTTCTCCTACCCGAACGACGGATCTTCCGGAGCCGCAAGTTACGCCAACACATACGGGAGTGGCCTGTCCCCGCCCACTCTGAAGCGATCCATTGTTAACAAGACAACTTTGTGCACCGAGAGACATAGAAGACTAGCATCGGTTCAGTAGGCCTGTTGGCGAGGTCGGTTCTGACACTTTGGTGTTGATGAACAACAAGGACAAGGAGAATGAACCATGTCCTGGTATAGGAGTGGTTAATGCCTATTGTCGTTTTGAGGCATTGCAGAGGGGTTCCATGGATGCTCGATCTTTCGTCAGGGAAACCTGCGCCGTCCTTCAAGAGCACTCTGGGGATATGATCGTGGTATGTGGTCAACACGCTTTCAGAAGTCAAGGTCCTCCTAAATCCCATTTCAATCCCTATACCTCCATCCGTTGTCATCTTCGTCCAGGCCATCAATTCCTATTCCGCCCGTCTCGCGCTCACTTCCATGTTGGATTGGCTGACGACGAACTGTCTTCAGTATGAGGTGGTTCTCGATCTGGAGGAGTTGGTTGGTGAAGCGGAACATTTGTACATCTTCTATCCTCAGTTCAAGTGGATGGAAGACTCATTCTGCCATATGATGGTTATTACAGACAGTCATTGGGTGAACCAGTTGGTAGGAGAGGTTTCTGTTCCAAGATTCCATTTCTACGATGACTCGGCCTTGATGGGAGAGGATCAAAACGACGTGATGGACTTTGATGGAAACAACAACAAGTAGATAGCCCTGTTGCCTAGTAGTGCCTTCAATGTGATCTTCGTGTTCTGTTCTGGTCTTTTGAAGAAAGATAAGAGAGATAAAAGGGAATGAATGTCAGGGTAAGTTGAACAAAAAGGTCAGAAAGAAAGGAAAAGAAAGGTTGAAAATCGTTGGTGATGACAGTTACTGGATCAGTGAGTTGAGGATCTGGCACCTATGGAGCAACAAAAGGCATAGGGATGGAAAACTGATTGAGGATGACCTTGATGACAAGAAGTGCACTAATCTGACCTAGACCAGGGGTGGCTGTGACAGCTTGTAGTACCCAGTAGAGGAAAGATTGGCTGATGCTGGGTCCTAGTCTTGAGTAGTTCTGCCTAGAAATCACAATAACCATGGGGAAAGATGTGATCAATTGGCAATGAGTAAATGTCAAACCTGACAATGAAAGATAGTAGGCAGATGCAAAATGAAGAGGTAGCTGAATATTGTAGTGTGAGGGAATGAATGTAAGAGACCCTGTTGGAAGGGTAGATTGTGATGAGTGGATGAATGTGGGTGACAGTTTCAAGAGGAATGACGAGTAGAGGCTAGGCAAAAGCACATAGACCAACAGATGGGCGAAACAAACAATGAGTGAGGGTCCCTGACTACAAGAGGGACAACAAGCAGACTTCATGGCAACTGGCTGGATCAATACTGACAAGGGGAGACAAGGAGGAGAATGGGCCCTATCTGAGGGACATCACAGAGAAACTACTGGACAATGCTTGAGGGAGAGGAGAGGGAGGGGAGCAAAAGCTGGTCTATTCAAGTTGTACAGGCAAGCTATTTATATGAAAATGAGTGCAAAGCACTCCCAAAGGACCACCTGGTTGTCAAGGGCAAAGGGCAAAAAGGAAGGAAAGAACTCCTACTTGAAACACGAGAAGTGAGAGCAATGCATCTAAAAGGAGGCATGTACACTGAGGAATTGGAGGATAGAAAGTGATAATTATTGAGGGAAAGAGTCGTGAAATGAACCAGACGTGATCAATAAGAGGAATAAGGGTGTACAGAAGAAACATGAAGGATACAGCGGAAACAGCGAAGGTAATCAAGCAGGAGGACTTGGAAGGGACCATACACAGGGAGATGTACTCAGATATCAAATATTGAACTGAAAGGATGAATACAACAGGCAGAGGATGTGAAAGAGGCATGAGGAGATACAACTCTCTGAGATGGGAGCAATTGTGGGATTTGATAGGCCTGGTTTGGAATCAATTGCCCATTTGGCTCATTGAGAGATAGGTCCAAGGGATCAAAATGTGACACAAGTCTGAACAACATAGAGGAGATGGGAGGGGGCACAAAAAGAGTCAATGGGTGGATATACATGGCTTGGGCTTGAAGGGCAAAGATGGGCTGAAGGACGCAAGGGATTGAGAGGATGACATGTAGGCAATGAGCTGAGTTGGTAACTGGGCTTGAGCATGAAGTTGAATATGAATGGGGGTTGAAGGGGGATGACTGCTGGGTGATGTATGGTGTATCAATGTGGAATTGAGGGATACAGACATGATTCAATGTGCACCAAAAACAAGGTAGGACAGTGCTGACCATGTACCATGACCAAACAGCTAACACTGGAGAAGTCCAATACTGGTGGCAGTGTGGGTAGGGCCTGAATGTTTTCAACCAGCTTGTCTTCAATTCTCTTCAACAGCGAGATACAGGAATCATAGATGATCAGCACGTTCTCCTTGTTGACATTGGAGGGAGAAGAGGATGAAACAATGGAAGAACCAGCAACCAGTGGAGTGTGATAAGAGTCATTGCTGCCAGTATCTTCAGGAACCTCACGATCAAGGACCAGGGGACTATCCAGAACAGAGATCTTGCCTAATACCCTCCTTATCACAAACCTAAACCAGTCTGGACCTGACAGCCAGATGATTGGGTCCAGCTGGTCAATGTAAGTTTTGGCCTGGTGGAGAGGCTTGAGAAACATGCTTGTCTTTGGGGAGTGTACAAAATCTGGTTGCTCACCTTCTCTTTCAGCAGGGGAAGTAACCTCTTCAGGCTATTTTCTCCTCTGCACTGGTACTCATCCCTGACCCCTAAAGACTTGTCCATGTTCCTCTCATATGTGTCAATAATGTCTTGGATGTCCTGGAGGTATTTTTTGTCCACCTGATATGCTGATACGAAGGGGAAGAAGTCCTCTTTGAGTCTAGTTCACTGGCCCCTCAGGATCTTGTAGGCCAAGTTATAAACCAGATGGTGTGCAATGTGGACCCTTTTCTTTCATGCAACCATCATCTCTGCATGCATGCCCCCAATTGCCGATGCAGTGCTGACACTATGACTGACTGGACTGGCATACCCTCCATACTGGAACCCCTGGTGGACAGCATCCATGTCCCAGAAGCCAACGAGGTTTGATCCCTCTGGAGGGTGGAAGTCAAACCCAATGTCTACAAGCAGCTCTCCATTCTCTGTGTTTTCCATGTAGTCCCAGTCAAAGTCCTGGAACTGATCCACCAATTTGTCCCACAATGCACACCAGTCATCCTCAACTGAGGTTGAGACCTTGACACCAATGACCTGCAGCACAAAGAAGAAGGATTTGAATCTTGCATACAGTTCATTGTCCTGTTTCCCTTCAAGCTTCCTTCTGATGCCCTCCAGTATGTTGTCCAGCTGTATCCAATTAATCATGAGTGTCTTTTCCTTGGCTTCTCTGTGTTTGCTCGAGAAATCATTGTAGGTCCAACCGTTGTACGCTCAGAGTGAGGGTGGGTTTACAGCCCTGATCACTGGATAAACCACATTCTCCAGCCAGAAGACCTCCACCTCATGTGGGATCTTTGTCTCCCATGACCAGTGTGATCTTGGGTGTTTGTGCTTCATTCTGGGAAAGACAACAAAGATCTCTGCCCTTCCCTCTGATCTCCCCATGTTGGCAAAGTGTGTGTTTGGGAGGCTTGAGATCTCAACTGAATGGGTGATTGAGCTGATCTGCCTCTTCTGAAACTCAAGGTCAGTCCGTGGCCAGACAAGCTCGACATAGGCGTAATTGTGCTTTGAAATGGGAGCCTTGGTTCCTCTGTATGGGAAGAGGTGCAGATTAACAGGCCCCTTTAGTTTGCTTATCAGTTACCCAGATAATGCTGTCAATGTCCATGGAGAAGGCCAAATCCTGAGCCTTTTTCCTGGAGCCAGGTATGTCCAAGCGAACCTTGCATCCAAAATAGCTACCTTGAACATACATCTCCATGCTCTGAGGTCTCCCAGCTGCCCCTACATCTGGGCCAACCATCCTGTCTAGGGTCCACACCTCCATATTGTTGCCTTGGAGTATACACTCAGGAAGACGGCCCATTGTTTCTCCAAGAGTGATGTCTTCAGGGTTTAGCTGTTCAGCCTCCTTCCCCTTCATCCATTCCTCTATAACCTCTTCAGGGGGGGTGGGGAAAAATGCTCCAGTTGTTCTCTGATGGAGGGCTCACTCAGATAGAACTGGTGGAACCCACCTGCCTTCTGTCTGTAGCCATGGTCTGTGAACCTTCTGGTGTTCATGGTGCTAGACCTTGCAGCTTCAGGATCCTCCTGGAAAGCTTGGTACATCTCCTTGATCATCCCCAAAAGATCTTCAACTGTGGGACCAGTTGTGTAGTCATCAAACAACTCTTTGAACTGCTCCACCCTCACTTGTGGCCTCTCCTCCTCAAACCTATATGCCTCCACAGATCTTGACTGCTGTACAGGCACTTTATTTGCCACAATCACCTCACCCCTAACCTGTCCTGCCAAGTGGAATAGTGCCTTATGACCATCTTCAGGAGAATCCTCAGCTCTGCTCTGATCTCCTTGTTGTTCCCTATCATTATTGTCATGGCCCCTGCATTGTCTGGTCCCTTGGTCATCACTTTGCTCTTGCTGGTTAGCCCCTAGTGCTTGAGCAAAGGAGTCCCATAGTTTGTGGCTGAACTGCTGCCCCCCCCCTAGTAGATGATTGTCGACAGGTTGTGCACAAAGTTATATGTCTCCACAGGGGTCCAATCACCTGTTGGTACTTGGGTATAGCAGAGAAAAGCTTCTTCCTGATTTGTGCAAGGTTATTGCAGGAGAAGGTGGAGGGAATGGGTATGTCCTTCTGCTCCTCAGGTGTGAGATCTGCATAGTGGAGTGTTGTCTGGTGCATCCACTCCATAGTCTGGTCCAAGAGATGGATCCTTTCATGCAGCAAACATTTGGGAAATGAGGTGGTGTCCTGCTCATTCAGCAGCTGGGTATGTCCATCCAATGTGATCATCCTCTTCAGGATCACAAGTGAATATATTCTGCAGTTGTTCCCCTCCCGTTCAAAATGGAGATAGGCATTAGCTGTGCACCTGCAGCACAAAGGGTGACATGCCTGGTTCCAGCTCTTTATTACCACCCTGACTGTGGCTGGATCGCTAACTTCTGCTCCCTAACCAAGGTGTTGAGCAATTGCCCTCCACAGCTCAGGGCCTTGCCAACAACCCCAACCACTTTCATCTCCATTCTGGACCTTAATCTCCTCAACTGGAACCACAGAGACCCCAAATGCATAGGCTTTTTGGGCTCTATAGTCAAAGAGTACTGGAAAGAAGTGGTTGGCCCTCTCCAGTGTGCCCTTAACCACACTGGACAGCTGGAGATAGTTCCTGTGAAGGAAAAAGCAGACCTGCTTGTCTACCTTCCTAGGAATCACAGACCGGTATAGGCAGCTGAACTCCCCATCCTCAAACTGCTTGCATTGACCTGGCCTCCAGAAATAATCTTGGCGCTGATGGAATGAACCTCTGCGAATGCGAGGTATACAGGCCTTCCACCAGGATCAAACCTGAGAGGCCACCACAGGTTGAGAAGGTTGCAGATGACCTTCTCATTGAGTTGTTTTCCAGGAAGAAACTCTTCCAGATTTGTAAAGACCACAGACCACTCATTTGGGTTGGCCTTCCTCCTGATGAAATTTACTTCGTCCTCATGGATCACAGACCTCTGGGCTTCATTGTGTTCATTTGGGTCAATGCCAGAGGTGTAAATTATTTCTGTGAACATGTGCTCTTCTTCCTCCTCCAGATTTATTGGGGTTGTTAACCCACCAGAGGGGACATACTCTGACCCACTGATCCAAAGGTGCATAAGTAACTCTAACTCTACAAAGTGTGTGGATCAAATAGGGATGGACTTGCCTTGACTCAGCACCAGGCTCTACAGTTGGGGTCTCAGTGTGAGCTCTGTGTCAGGCCTGGGCAGGTTTGTGACCAACAGGGCTCGGCCTGAATAGCCAGGGGGGAGATGGGCAATGTGTCTTGTGGTGATGTTCTGCATCCTCCTGATTCCCCAACAACTCTGCTATGGCTTCATCATAGGCCTGATGAGACTCAGCACCCAAGAGGGGGAAAGGAGGAAGGGTCCTCATGTTCCTTGGTGGATTGGTGGTCAGAATTTGTTGGAGGGCCCACCTCACATCTTGGAAAAAAAAACTTACTTTGTCCAACTCACTCAAGGCCTGGCTAGAAACCCCACCTGTTTTGCCCTGATCTATGTCGCTAGGAGAGGAACAGGGTGGGTGGCTTGTTTGGGAGGCAGGGGCTTTGAAAGGCAATTTTGATCTAGTCCTGCTTCAAGTGATCATTGTGGTTTGTGTGAGAGTTGGTTGATCAATCTGATCAATGATCAACAATTGCTCAAGTTGCCCCCTTTGTCAATTTGGTTAAATGAGGGGTTCAGCAAGATACCAATCAGGGAAATGGGGGTGTCCCACTGCCAATGCAGTTGATCAACCACACTGGAGACCCCCTGCTGTTTGGTCGTAACTTAAAGGATAATAGGCATATTTCAAAGATCTTGCATGAGGGGGGGCTTTAGGTTGGGTTAGTAGCTCCATGAGTCCATGCCCTATCCCTTTGTAGATCTCTGACCCTCATCCCCTCACTTTCCTGACATCCAGCTCACAATATCTGCTGCTGCTGATAATATAGTAACATGCCTACCACTACCAGAACTCCACCAAACCACTGGTTGATACTAAGCTTCCTGACAAATATTTCTGACCTACAAAGGCTAGTTATTGATACCCCACCTGGTAATGCCTGTCAGCTCAAAGTTATATAGAGAACATGTAAGTGAATGAGCCACTCAGGAACATCAGGGGTACTTTCTTTGGGAAAATTTGAGATGTTCCCATCATTTTCCCAATGGGGACATCACAGTCACATGACCTGGGACACTGCAAATGCACTGCAAAGATCCCTTTGAATGAGCCACTCAGGAACACTGCATTTACTTTCTTTGGGAAAATCCAGGATGTTCCCATCAATTACATAATGGGAACATCACAGTCATGTGACCTGGGACACTGTGAATGTCCTGGCTGTTCCCCAGGCCAGGGAAATTGCAGGAACACTGGCAGGGTAAATTATGAATGTACTTGGGATGGACTGGGTGGGTATATCCCAGGTACTTTGTCCATTTCCTTGTGATGTACTTGCAATGTACCAGCCTGGTAAACTGGCCCTTTCCCCCAGTGTCAACTCTTATCAAACAAGAGGTGTCCAGAATGACTGACCTTAGCCTCAGCCTTGAAGACCTTCTGGAGAACACGGGTAACCATGTTGGCCGCCATACGAAGACCCTGCTTGACGGAAAGTGTCTCACTCTAAGCCAGAGCACCCACCTCTGTGTCAATAAGACTTTTAAGAATCATCTCGTCCAAGACTTCGTCATCAATCTTGGAACGGTCTAGATGTAAGACTTCTGAAGACTGAATGCTCCATCCCCAAATTTGGTCATTGTGAGAACATTCGCATAACAAGTCTTGATCCCATCAACAAAGGTCCTGTGAAGACGTCCCCATCTGGATCTTCCCTTTCAACATACGGTGACAATCTAAAAGCCTATCAGTACATCCATCCTCCTAAATCACACACCATCATAACATACCTCAGGAGGGTTAGGGTAATGACCATTACCATCAAAGGCTTTATCGAAGGAACAATTCTCCACTTGGGAAATAGTGCTGACGGCATGATCCAGAGTATACTGAGCACATCCATGGTTGCCAGTAACCTGAGGAAAGAAATGGGCAGGCATCAAGTTGCTGTTATCAGTGGTGAAGCTCATGGTAAAAGTGGTAAAGGTGATGATGAGATAGTGGGAATTTAATGGAGGACCCCTTGTCTCCTTGGATTCCTCTTAACCATTCCCTCTCTAGCCAATCACCATAAACACTGCTCACCCCTGTCGCCCCACTGCCAAGTCTGATGAAGTCTCACCCCAAGTCCAAATATCTTTGTGTCCCATGATTCCAAATCTATTGTCGCTGAGTGATGATTTTCACATTGACACTTTCATGATTACGCTCGTTTATTCTCGGCCTCCAGCCTTTCTATTGTTATCTTTTGTTCTTATCTTTTGACACATTCTTTCTTACTCAAAGGACTATCTTTCCATGGCCTGACAGGTCCTGCTGCTTAGTACTTCTCATTTTGTCATGACCACCTGCCCCTTGTTCAACACTCGTTATCTTCAGTCCACATGTCACATTTTTGATGATTTTTTCTTAGACATTACCTAATCTTCCCACCACATTCATTTCTTATTGTTTCACCTTCCACTTGGTGTTTGTGCATTAGTGGACGCATTTAGTCATGCCTCATGCGAAAACTGTCACCCGTAGTACTTAAGGACCGGCTTTCCTACTGTACAAGACAAGCTTGATATTGCATACTTTCTCCTCAGCCTGAGTCCCTTCATAGGCTTCTTGGCCAAGATCTGAGGAGTCCAGCAAACCATTGGTTTAGTGTTCTTAATCTCAACTCACTCAATAATTCACCCTTCTTCAACGCCGCTTATATCTGATACAAAAGTTCTTTACCTCTATTGAGGATATTGTAAGTTTTATCATTAGATCTCCTCCCATTAGCCGTTAGAGACCAAGATAGCTACACTATCCTTGTGTCCTAGTCAGTTGCCTGGTAATAGGGACAGACGAACCATATAGAGTCACTCGTTTGAGGTGTTGATTAGGCTCGGGCCAGAGTGGCCCTGACAAGACCCAGCTAACGAAACTCCCGGCAATCCATGAACTACTTAGGTGACCCAAGATTTGGGTTAGAAAGACCTCCCACTCTTACTTGTCGTTGTTTGAGCGGAGCAGTGCTTGACGTCAGCCCTGACAGTATTGGGACAAACCCTGACAGTAATATACACTTACCTTGGGATAGAGAGAATCCAGCACTTGGATTCCAAGGGTTGGCAATATAATTATCAAGTACCACTCTTGAAGCAATAGGCCCCTCACATTCTCAGCACTGAGGAATACCAGTCATCCTTGGTCAATGATTCTGGTCCCACAAGTCCACCAGATGATAAACTGTGGCTCCAATTTTGTTCCTAAGACTTTGAGTTCGCAGAATTTGTCCATGACACAAAGCTCAATCAGCCTCAGATTGAGAGGCTTCTCAAGCTCTTCCAGTGCTGCCAAAAAGCACCAGGTTTGCTCACATTCCAGAAATATGGTGACCTGAGGGAATTATTGGAAAACACCAGCAGGATCCTGACCCCCATAACTATACATTTAGTTTGTGCTTAATTTACATCAATTTACTTGCTTTGATCCTCAGTTCAAGTGGCACACCATCAAACATAAGTTTAAGGGTGAAAATAAAACATATAAGACCTGGTGTTCCCCACTGTGGAACTGGGTTATGGACCACCTCACCAATTCAGATATTGTGAAACAATTCAAGTGGGATGCACAAAATGTTTATGGGTATAATGGGGAGTGTTCCAAATGAATATTTATGGAACCATGGACCAGGAAGCACTTCTAGAAGATCCAGGTAAAACACCTGGGTAATTTCATTTCAAATTTACACTAATACATTATGAGCCAATCTTTCCAGAAGGTGCAAAGATGCTCTGCCCTGAGCTCTATGTGGACAAGACTCAGCTCTTGTCATTTGGGTCAGAAAAAGGTATCCTGTTATGGTGAGGATTTTTGACCTCCCAGTGGCATCATCTGTGACCACTGTACAGTGATGATCTGAAGTGATAACCTGATATGCTGGCTAGATGTGGCATTGTGTAATGACATCACATTGCTTTCCCACAACAACACAGACCCCATGGTGACACAATTACTTCTGTTGACACCCGATGCAGTACTGAGGACCTTATAAGCATGATAACATCAACACCACTAATAAATATGCACATATAGCTGTGAGATATATGTGTTAGGCTATAGCCTCAGTGAAGAGAAACGAACTGTATTGAGTATCTAACCCGTGAGATATATGCATTAGGCTATGCTATAAGCATTGTCAGCAAAATAGATCAAGGGAAGATAAAGGGAAAGGAAAATATGCCTCAGTGAAGAGAAACAAACTGAGGGTATGGGACATAAGGTTGCAGGTATATATAGGTCTAGGCTAGGGCACATGGACCAGGTATTTGTACATATTTGATAATAGCTGCAGCCAGAAACAGCCTGGCCTTCATCTGCTGCTTTGCCTCTCCTGTCACTTGGCCCTCACTCATACTGAGCTGCCTCTCCAGCTCAGCCACACAGCCCCTCATCTCCTCCACCTTGCCATGTACAAACCCATAAGATGATCTTGTCATGTGTACACATTGTCTTCTGTTGAAGATATTGACCTCCACCAACACACCTGTGAAACTAGCCACCTGCAGTTCTTTCCCCCTGGTACCAGAGGGACCATATATAGGGGCTAGGGTTTTGCAATTAATAAGAGTGCTGTCAACTGCTGCAAAAAGTGGGTTGGTCTCAGACAAGCACATCCTGCCTTTCATCATCATGGAAATTGTGCCAATGAGGTTTTTCTGGATGCTGTGGGAGGGGTTGTACCAACTGAGAGTTAACTTCAGTTCTGGCTGACTGGGGGTTTCCCCATCACGGTCAACAACTTGAACTAAGCCAGTTCCCAGCAGAGTGCCACTGCAGAGCTGACTGAGCTTTAGTTTTCTTTCCTGTACTTTTGTGTTCCTCATGAAACCTGTAATTAGACTGGGCTTTGTAACCATCAGCTACAGAACAATGGAGCAGATAGAGCATTGGTAGACTGACCAGTTTTGCTCTTTGTTTTGTTTTTTGGTGTTGCATGAGATCTGAAGTCAACTGTGGTGACATATCACATTGGCAAGGAAGGAGGTCACTTGTGCACCCAGCATTTCAAGCCTCCCAACGAGCATGCATTGTTCCCAGCGTTGCAAAGTGGGTATTTTCCCTCAACTGTGGGGCAAATAGATTAGCTAGAACAAGGCAGCCCCAGGAGGCTGTAGCTCTGAGAAGTATATAAGGGAAGTTCATTAGGAGTACAAGGAGGAAGTCAAGTCCCCAGCAGCAGCAGTACAGAAGAGGAAGCAGATAAGCAATAGTCTAATCTCAAGTTCTAAGGATTGGTCCAGTAGGAAAGTATGGGTTTCAGCTGTTGCAATTGTTAGCCCACAGGCCAGATTAAGTATTATGCTCTTGTGTGCATGTTCAGGTGTGTTGGGCTGGTCTGACAGGTACTAATACACCATGTTAGGAATACATTCCTGCAGGATCTGTGGTATTGTGTTCCAATTAGTGTATCCATGCTGCCATTGCACCAACATAATACTTACTTTCTCCATAGTGCATGTCCTGAGGAGGCCATCTTTATCTGCATCTGACTAGACGAGGAGCCCATTCTCCTTAAGGCAGTGTGTGTCAATGCTGACAACAATCTTTTCTATTTCATGCCTCTCTAAGAAGGCACCTGCTGCCTTGATATCCTCAAGCACCTTGACCTTTGCCTTGGTCATCTTCTTCCACACCACTACTGTCTTCTCACCATAGATGGGGTCCTCCTTTGCATTCTCACCAGCAAGGTCAACCTCCAGAAGCATCACCTTGGTGTGGGTCAGGAGGATGCAGATAGATAGCAATCCCACATAAAGGCTACAAGAATGAGCTGGGGTTGGTGCATCATCACCAGCCTCAGTAACTATGACCCCAAGAAAGGTGGACACTTTATACTGTGAGACTTGAAAATCACAGTAGAGTTCCCTCCCCACTTGACCATCCTTATTCCCCCCACTGTCTCAGTAAGCCTCCACATCTCTTACAATGTCAGGTCTTGCCGACTCATCAGCAGACAAATTGGGTGAGTGAATACCTTGTAGGGAGGAAAACATTGATAATTTATACTTCTTGGAAGGGCTTGGAGGTGATCCTCCCTTCCACTATGAAGATTATTTCACTAGCAATCTGGTGTGCTAGCCATGTCTCTTGATGTCACATTCCAACCTCCCCCCTCCATCTTGTTGAGGTATGTTCCCTTTTTGTTTTAATGTTATGTTTGCTCATTTCCACTCCCTGCAGCAATGGAACAATCAATACTTCTCCACTAAACCCCTTGCTGCCCTTGGCCTTGTGATGTAAGGTATGAGGTGATGGTAGACAAGAGATGATTGATGATGGACAGAGACACGTACCAAGTACTCCGCAGCCCTAGTCGGTGGTGGGGGGAAAAAGTAGGGAGATAAAAAACAAAAAACAAAAAAGGTGGGACAAAACAAAAACAAGGCCAAAAAGCAAAAAAAAGCTGGCAGAACTTAAAAAGGCCAACAAAACAAATGAAGCCAAAAAACCAAAAACAACCAAAAAAAAAACAAAAAAAACCAAGAAAACAAAAAGTGATGCAACTTGGTCACCAGTCCTGCAAAATCTGTCCATACCCATCCAGGCATTACCAGCTCACTGTTTTCAATCTCAGCAGCATCCATCAGATTGTTGTTTGATACTGTGTGTATACTCCAGAATATCCCTCCTAATGCCATCAACAGCTGATCAGGAGGAGATTGTTCACTGCCATGTTGGTTCAACCACAGACCATCTTCACCTTCAAGATCCTTAACTTCTTTCATCAACTCCAATCCAACAACAAGACAAAGCTGTTCAACTTCTACAACACAATTGTCTGCCTTTTCAACAATGCTGGTCTATCTCCAGAAATTGTGAGCCTCATTGAGCACCTGGCACTTTTGCACCTATTACTTACACCTGTTCCCCAGTTCTGTTATAACAAGATCTCCCTTGTATATTGCTTGTGAGTTCACCTCTTCATTTTAAAGTGTGGTGGTGGGGGTCACCTATGGTGGCAGTCTCCTTACCTACATCAACAATGACCCTGGATTTTTGGGTCAGAAGATTTACATACACCATCCCCTCCTCATTACTTTTAAAGCCACCTATCTATATATAACCCAGATTTATGCACAATATGCTGGGCATGGCCTGTGTGTCCTACTGTGCACTGTACACACAGTCCAGATATTCTACCTATCTACCTACCTAGTCTATTGGCATATCTACTGGTTGTGGGTAATCCTATTAGGCCTATTGTGAGTATTTTTATTATATTTTTGAATGGGGTGGGGGTTAGAAATTACCTCAACTTTCTCTTTAAATACCTGAGGTGCAGCATTAGTGGGTTTACCGGTGGCTGTGGTCATACAAACCTGACATTCCTCATCTGGCAACTTGTCAAAGTGCTTTGCAAACTCTTCCCCAGTTCCCTTGGGATTTGCAAGACACCATTCACACTGGGCCACACCACCAAGTGCAATGAGTACACAAGTTGGAAAGGGGAAACATTGGAAGGCATAGCATACATCTTTTGCCCTTGAGGAATGGAAGAAGCTTTTTCACCCACACACTTGTCACGATTTTCACCTTTTAACTCATTTTCTTCTAAGTTCGAAGCGCCCAAACACTCGTTCAAATCATGACATGGCATTATTTTTCCTTATCTTTTCACACTTCAAAGTCACACCATCAAGACGAGGAAAACAGATAGTATTGGAATACCGATAAAGAACTATCTATTTGGAAGAACCCGCTACGACCCACTCGTTCTCCTTATCGGACTCCCCAACACCATCATAGTCCAACTCGTCATCAGCATCGTCCCCACCATGAGGCCAAGTCTTGTCATAAGACTGCCAATCTATGTACTGGTCGACAGTGGCTTGATTGACGGTCAGACCGGGAATCTCATCCGGGAAACCAATGTCTGGAAGAGGAGGAGACGCAGGACGGAAAACCGCCTCCCTCGGAACAGCAGGAGGAGGATTGGTCAATTTCTCGACCATCCTCTCCAAGGACGTAACTCGAGCCTTGAGGTCAGCAATCTCTAACTGACCCTCCCTGATATCCTATCAGTACTTCTTGTCAAGAAAGGAGTAAAGGAGGACACACCTTAGAGAATCCTCAAGGGATCTCTTCACGTTCATCCGCTCCCAACCATCGAGAGCCCTCTTCTTCTGCTCCTCCCTCATGTCGTCCTTCATCTCCGCAATGGTCTCGTAAATCTCGCAACCCATGACGGCTGCGAAACCCAGAGAGGCATCCATACGCCCATCCATCACATCATTCTCATGATGGATTTCCCGAAGACCCCTACCAATCCAAGACTTCGGGAACATCTCGAGATCCAACTCGTTAACGTGCTTTCTCCATCGTTCCTTGGACACCATGACGGCATCCCCCAGACCTAGATCTCTCAACCTGTCGTGACGATACTTGCTGGTCATCATCCGACCCCTCACCGACTGAAGAGAAGGATAGGGTTTCCCCCCGTTGTCCCTCCTAGACGACTCGTTACCTTGATTATAACGATAGACAAACAATCGTTTGTCCCGAGCTTCCCTCTCCTCCTCTGAAGGGAAATGACCCTTCTTCCTCTTGAAGAAAGGCAACCCTATAAA
>Ga0307511_10003544_pt1 | contig 16022 bp, 11 predicted proteins | sample 13_EM_MG_FD_200266 | JGI IMG/M metagenome (GOLD analysis project Ga0307511, IMG submission 200266) | Populus trichocarpa ectomycorrhiza microbial communities from riparian zone in the Pacific Northwest, United States - 13_EM | ecosystem: Host-associated > Plants > Roots > Unclassified | place... | reverse complement strand
TGAAAGAATAGATAAATTGTGAAAAATGGAAGTGTAAATGGCATGGGCCATATTTGGTCAAAGGAGGAATTTTGGGGGTGCTTTAATCTAGCTAAAATTCTTGTTTTAATTGAGTTAGCAAAGATGGAATGAATAAAGGGCGTGGAAAATTAAAGGTGGGTCATTTTAAGAAGAGGATGAATATTATTAAGTTGATTGTTGTGGGACTTATGTTTAATGGTGTTAAAAAATATAGTGAATGAAGATTGTTGCCTTGAATTGTGAAAAATTGCATGAAAATATTTGGTTATGTATCAAGCTGATGAACTAGAATTTGGATAGTTTTATCAATTGACTTTCAGCTGAAGTTTGAACTAATAAATGATAGAATTTGGAATGCATTTCTTTGTAAAAATTGTAGCTAAGAGTGTTAAATTTCAAATGGGACTAATCTTACTTAATTTGGAGTTATAAAACTTTATATATGGGTTAAAAGTTAAAGAAAGATCAGACGGAATCTTATCGGACAAATTGTATATGTTATTAAAATAGGTAGTTTTGGTTTTGTTAATGGCATAACTAGGTTTTCTTCCCATCACCAAAATTATAGCTTTGTATCTTGGCTTTTTCTAAAAAGGCAAGCCACACTCAAAGCCAAGTTTTATAACTTTAATTATGAATAAGTCATCAAACTGTGTTCTAGGTTGATTAAGTTAAATCGGCTAGAATTAGTCAATTTTTAATGTTTGTCTAGAAATGTTCTTGATGTAGTACTTTAATAGTAGAAATTACAAGAATAAAAAGGGAAAATATTTGTTTAAAGTTTACAGAACATTTGTAAACAATAATGCTAGTTTATATGTTTGAAATTGAACATTGAATCAAATTGAGTTGGTGATAAAAAAAAAGAAAAATGTACTAGCTAACTATATCACTCCTTTTGAGTAAACTTAAATTGTTAAGAAGAAAAATGTGGGTGTGTGTGTAACTTCTTGTTTATGAAGTTTTCAATATAAGAGATTAAAAATATTTAATATTGTGATCATTTTCTCTTTAAAACGGAGTGATGATTTTAAATCATGTTGGTACAAAAAAGACTGCAGGATCTGCACAGAGGCAAACAATTGCAATGAGAATATAGACACAAAATAGGTGTCCTACACCATAATATTTTTATTTGAATCATTTGAAATGTTTTATCTGCAATTTTCTTTAATGTGCAATCATGAGCAATGTATAAAAAGATAAAAAGGTGAAAGAAAAAAGAAAAGGAATGTGAGTTTGATTAGTTGTTCGAGGTGATTTGGAAGCTAATGATATTAATGTAATAAATTGATATCAACATTTACTTGGATTTGATTACTTGTTCCAAGTTATGGAGGCTAATGATGTCAATGGGTACAATGACATCGACATTGACAAAGTGGACAATCAACAATATTAAAGACTTTGATTAGTCGTTCTCGGTTTGGGAGACTAATGATACAAATAGGTTATATTGGTATCAATATTTTTTAAATTTGATTAGTAGTTCCTGATATAGAAGACTAATGATACTAATGGGTTACATTGGTATCGACATTCTTTAGACTTGATTAATCATTATCAATTTGAGAGATTAATGATATTTATGAGGTTCATCGGTATCGATATCAATATGAAAGGTATAATTGAAAAATGGGTTTGATTAGCTATTTCAAGAAATGGGAAGGCTAATTATGTTAATAAAATTATATCATTTATTTATGTTGGTTTAATGTAAAAAACTTTTAGGACCATCTCATACCAATCAGGAATAGATTCTCTTATCACTTTTGATTTTATAACCTAGGTATATTATCGTACATTTTGACTTATAATATAATTTTGTTTAAGCATGTAATATATGTTTGCTTAATTTTTTGTTATAGACATATGAAATTAAATGACCCACTATATTTACTTGTTGTTCATCTACACTAGGATATCATATCATGTAAACTCTTATAAATGTATAATTTAATGTGTTATATAATTAATTGTATGTGATGTTGTATGGCTTGGATTTAATTGATAAATGGTTGATGTGGATGACGATCTAGGATACTTGATCGTGGTTTGGAAGTTGTATAAAAGTGTAGATTTGATAAGTTGATAACTTGGAATTTTCTATTTATAAAAGAAACTCTACCGAAATCTTGATAGAACACACACACAATATATATATATATATATATAAACCAAATAGCATAACATTGCATTCATACTGACCAAATGAGACTGTAAATGTAGTTTTGTAACGGTCCTTAGGATGGATCTGGATTTGCCAAAAACCTGATTTCATATCAAACTTAGAAAATATGAAAGCAAAATGCAATTTTTGTAATAAATCTTTTTTATTTGAAATTGGATATCTTCTTCATTTTAAAGCCTTATTAAGTGGTTTGTAATTGATCACAAGTCTAGGTGTGCCTCATTCTATTTCAGAGTTTTTGTTAACATAGAATACACACGACCAAAGCGATCTGGACTTTTGGATGAGACATTTTGACTCTAGATCTTGGATTTCAAGTCTATAATGCTGTTCTAATTCAACATTCTTTTGGATTGGTCTCGCTTTTGTAGGTATTTGTTTCTCAGAAAAGTTATCTTCATAAGAAAGATCAACAACATGCTGTTTTCTTCTCCAAAAAGCATTTGACAGATCGGAGCAAATTTCATGCTCGACTTTATTTTGAAAATCTAAAATTCTTTTTTGTAAAACAGAATATTGTAATTGATGTTCAATTATTTGCAAAGAAACATCTTTTTTAAGATCATGTAAATAAAATTATTTTCCATGGATCAATGCATTGATATGATATTTATGTATAGAACATGCTTTGATTAAATTCAGATTTATACTTTTTGATTTTCTAAAAAAGGGAAACAAGTCGAACACCATTAATTTTTGAAATTATGCAATCATGTTTGGCTTTGTAAGGGGTAATTATGTCAATGAAAGGAGTTCCAAGAATAATGGTATGATTTATATCATTTGTAACAACAAAGAAATTTTTAGGAACATGTTTGATGTTTGACAATGCATGATCTAATGCATGGGTCTCAGGGGTTTGATCTTCAAATTCTGGTTCAGAATCTGACTGACTTTTTATCTTAGACAGGAGGTGTTGTAAAATGGCTGAGTCTTTTTGTTGGGCTTGTCTAAAGGTTTATAACTCAAATTTAAGGATCTTAATTTCTGACTGTAATTATAGGATAGTAGCTATGGGTTTGGATTTCTTTTTCTTGTTGAGGATTTTTGTAAGGTCATATCATATGTGTTGGTACTGGTTATAGGTAGAACGAAATGGTTTTAGACGGGCTGGGGTGTCTCAGGTTTGTTGAAATTATTCAATAGTTTATCAAAATAGGATTTTTGTAATTGGGGATCATCTAGTCTTTTAATGGCTTCATTTTAATGGCTTCAAGAATGAATTCTTGGTCTCTGGTTAAGACATTGAGTTGTTTTGAGTGGGATGAGGTCTCGGAATCAGAAGTTGCTAATTCATCAATTTGAAAAGTTTCTTCAGAAGTATCTGAAGGGTTTGATTCAATATCAAAAGATTCAATGAAAAGGCTTTGGATTTGGTTGATTGTTTCCTCATCTATTTGGAGCTCATGTAATTTTGTATTGACTTCGCAGAATCGGGAAGTATGACCTTTCTGGCCACATTTATTACAAATGATGTTTTTAAGTCAAGCTTGGGTTTGGACCTGGATTGTGAATGTTTATAGGCCTTTGTAGGTTTTCTTTGGGTTTTCTTGTAGTAAGGTTATTCTGGTTTGGAGTAGAAACATTTTATATGGGTTGATCTCTTATAGTGTGGTTTATTGGGCTTTGAATAAGGCTCGGACTTGGAATAGTTTCCACAACAAGTGGATTTTTGTATAGACAGGTCAAACTATTGGCAAAAGCTTCCTAGTTCATGTCTAATTCGCTTCATTTCCCACTTTAAGTGTTTTTGGAGCTTGAGGTCTTGGCAGATCTTAAGACCTTCCTTTTGGATAAAGCTGACTAACTCGCCATATGAAGATAACTTTTCTGAGAAACAAATACCTACAAAAGTGAGACCAATCCAAATGAATGCTAAATTAGAATAGTATTAGAGACTCGAAATCAAAGATCTAGAGTCAAAAGGTCTCATCCAAAAATCCAGATCGCCTTGGTCGTGCGCTGCATTCTATGTTAACAAAAACTCTAAAATAGAACGAGGCACACCTAGACTTGTGATCAATTACAAACCACTTAATAAGGCTCTAAAATGGATACGATATCCAATTCCAAATAAAAAAGATTTATTACAAAAATTGCATTTTGCTTTCATATTTTCTAAGTTTGATATGAAATCAGGTTTTTGGCAAATCTAGATCCATCCTAAAGACCGTTACAAAACTGCATTTACAGTCCCATTTGGTCAGTATGAATGGAATGTTATGACATTTGGTTTAAAAAATGTACCATCTAAATTTCAAAGAATAATGAATGACATATTTAATGCATAGTTTATATTGATGATGTTATTTTTTTCAACATCATTAGAACAATAATTTAAACACTTACAAACATTTTTTCATGTTGCAAAATAGAATGGTTTGGTTGTTTCCAAATAAAATTTTTTTCTATTCCAAACTCGTGCTCGTTTCCTCGACCATTATATCGTCAAGGTATCATTACACCCATTGAGAGGTCTCTTATCTTTGCCAATAAATTTTCTGATAAAATCCTTGATAAACCTCAATTACAAATATTCCTAGGAATCCTGAATTATGTTTTAGATTTTTATCATAATATTAGTAGACTTGCAAAACCCCTTTATGATAGACTAAGAAAAAACCCAATTTCATGGTCTGATAAGCATACTACTCTCGTTCGTCAGATTAAGAAGCAAGTCCAAGAAATTCCTTGCCTTTATCTAGCCAATCCCTTAACTCCCAAGGTTGTAGAAACAAATGCGTTCGATTTAGGGTATGAGGGTATTCTCAAGCAAGTTCAAAATTTCAAAGAACAAATTCTTCAATTTATGTCTGCCTATTGGAATGACTGTCAAAAGAATTATTCTACTATCAAAAAAGAAATTCTTTCAATTGTTTTATGTATTACAAAATTTCAAAGTGACTTATTAAACCATAAATTCCTTTTACGTATTGATTGCAAATTTGCTAAAGAAGTTTTACAAAAAGATGTTCAAAATATTGCTTCAAAATAAATTTTTGCTCGATGACAAGCTATATGAAGTATTTTTTATTTTGATATTGAATATATAAAAGGAGATACAAATTCCATTCCTGACTTTCTAACTCGTAAATTTCTCCAAAATAGGTCTTGATGCCTTCCAAGTCTAAAGATAAGGGCAAAACCCCTCAGTCAACATCTATAAACCCACAAAAAACCTAAAGCACTCCAAAACTTATGGCTTCTGCCATATCTTCTGCAAAACCAAAACTTCTTGCTACGATGCAGTCATTGCTGAAGAAAAAACAACAAATCCTCTAGCAATACAAAGCGACAAAGTACAGAATTTGATAGACACCATATCTAAATCTCCATAGTTACATCTCGCCTTACAAACTCTTAGCCAAAAGTCCTCCCAAGAGGATGAATCCTCTCAATCAGGTAAACTTCTAAACTGATTTCAAAATCCCAAGCAGAGTCTTCTTCCCAAAAACCTCTGCTTTATTCTACAAATCTTTCATTCTCCTAATGCAATTTCATGAAAACATCTTTAAAATGTAAATCCGAATATTTATCAAGACCAATTTTCAAAATGTTTTAACCGTTGAAGATGGTTTTTACCATCCTGATCATATATATGATCACAACTACAAAAAACTTTCCTCCAGGGTGGTATTTCAAACCTTGGGATACTACAAAAACTCATGCTTACTACATGGCCATCCTTGAAATTACGGGTTCAGTAAAATTTAAATATTTTAACCTCAAATAACACCATACTGAACCAACTTATTTTACTGGTATCACCAAACATGTCCTATATCCAACTGACTGGAAACAACCTCTTCATCATGGAATCCGTTTTCCTATTAGCTTCCAAACCACATTACATAACCATTGCCAAACCTATTCCTATTAGGACTACCAACATGCATGGTTTAATGCTTTCTTTCTCCAAAACTCCAAAGAAAGCCATTCCTAGTTATTTTATTTTGATACCTCAATCAATACTACAAAACTACCAAATTGGTTTTGTTAATGGTGGGATTACTTTGGTTACATTGTTGAACTCCTTCACCTACACCCTGTGGTTGAAAAAGGCTACAAACTTTTCAAACAAAATTTCAGAGGCACACAGAGAGAAAAGAAATTTCCCCCAATGCTTTTGTTCTATTCCAAATTCTTTGTGCCTTGGGTTTGTTCATGGTAATTTGACTAGAACGATCAAAATACCTGTGTAATTTTGATCAGAAAATACAAGGTTAAATGGTGGGACTCTTTTGCGGCAGAAAATAAAATCTCTGAATATGCTGTAATGTAACAACCGTAATTTTACTATTAGTTTATCCGTTAATCTCCCCCCCGGTAAAGGGTAAATGGAGCATAATTGTTTTTACTTGCTGAAATTTCTAATGAAATTTAGGCATAGTCTCCCCTATACCGGGAGATCCAAGTTATCGACAATGTACCCTGCACACATTTATAATCACATCTCATCCACAATCACATCCATGATTAGTACAATCAACTATATAATTCATTCCAGATTATGCTCAGGACCATATTCATTCCCAATCTCCATCTTACATCACACGCATAAATTAATAATTAAGAGAACCAATTCGAGAACTAAAATTTCATATATATAAAACACAACACAGTTTAATATTCTAACATAATCTAGTACAATCTAATATCCTAAGCATATGTTGATACATTTAATATTCCAGAAACAAAATATTACGAATATATTATTCTATATAGGTTTCATGTCTACTGCATGATAAAATTACACCACAAATCCTGAAGTTCCTAACTTATACAAAAAGGGATCAAAGAACCTAAAATCTATTCCTGACGTTAATGGGAGAGACCTGCAAAAATATAGATTTTTCCATATAATTAAAATATAAGCAATTTACAGAAGAAAATTATACAACATATCTATCTACTTAAATCATATGAGATTCTAGATACAACCATAAACCCTTTTTAAGGGTTATAAAAATTTGTTTATGTTGACTACTTTTCCCTCCCCCCCCCCTTCGCATTGGGAGGACTATTGTCGACACCAATGACTTCCATTAGTATCTTTAGTTGCCCGTCCTGGAAACAACTAATCAGTTTCATGAAAATGCTGACACGAACGTAACCGTTAGTGTCATTAACTATTTTAAACCAAAATAGTTAATCATTGTTCCATATTACCTTGGGAGGTTTTCGGGTTAACCAACCTTAGCTAACATTTTTAGCCTCCCATGCTTGGGACCGACTAATCAAATTCAAGGAACATTCCTTCCTACAATTCTTTGTTACTATTCATTTCCTCTAAGAGAACCCATAAATTAAATTTGGTTCTCTGTTTCCATATTTCTTTTTTTTTTTTTATATATATATATATAATGTAACCTTTCTTTCCTTTTCCTTTTTCCTTTCCTCATCAATAAGCATCAACATTTATAGTTCAATAGTTAATTAAAATAATTATCAACTATAAAAGATATAGGTACTAAGTACCTACATGCTGTAGACACTCGACTTGTGTTCCCCTGTTGTTGTACTCCTCCCGCGGTTCCTCCTGAAACCACAAACACCCATCATTATTCCATATTAGTCCACATATCACAACACAACACCAATAATGACAATAATATTCATTTCTCTTTTACCATTCTTTTCTTTCTCACCTACATTCCTTATTATTATTCGTTAACATTTTCAGCTCATTAGTAGCCCAAGTGGACATCATGAATTTAATTTTGATCGCAGCTTATTTCTTTTTGAAGATCAAGACACAATGTTACATGTTTTATAAAGGGCAAGAAAATGAATTCTATCCTTAATACGACTGAAACTCGCCGTTTTATTGACTTGGCCGAATCTGCAAACAATGGCGACAACTCGAGCTCTCCTCATATTTTTATTCATATCTAGAGTTCTAGGACTCTAGATTAAACGGGGTCAGATTCGTTGGAAAGCTAACACTCCCGGCTACAACTCTTATGAGAGATTGTCTCCAAATTTTGCTGTTTTGACACTCGAAACTCCTCTAGAAAGGAGGTGACAAATATGGCCAAATTCGTCGATGATTTCTAAATACGTTTTCTATTGCCACAATTATGCATCAAGAACACACAATGTACCAGATTTTTTTTCTTCCCTCCTTCACTTGGCTCTTGGCCTAAGGAAACTAAGGGTTCCCTTCCTCTTTTTTTTTTTACACTCAATCACCATATTTTCTTATTGTTCACCTCCTAAAAACTATTTCAATTGAGCAACAAGGAAAACAATAAAAAAATTAGAATTTCCCCTCTTTCCTTACAACCCCATGGCCGACCACTATTTCCCCTTAGTCTTTGATTTTGTTGAAATCTTCTTTGCATAATTTCATCCTTTTTAGGCAACCTATGCTGCTCAACTCATTTAATTCCAATCAATTCCACATTTCCCCAATTTTACTCAAGAACCCTAATTTTTCAAACTTCAAATTAATGCACAATTCTTGTATGAATTTAAATTGGCTTTCCCAATTGGTTTAGAACTTCATACCTGGAGGAAATTTAAGTTTGATTTCATGTTTGATTAAAGTTTCCTAACCCCTTTCTCCTCTACAAGCAGCCGGCCACCCTCTCCCTCTTCTCTTAACAATTCCTTCACTTTTCTTCTTGCAAATCTCCTACCCAAATTTATCTTCCCACTTAGTAATTCTAAGGTTTGTGTAGGTATAGAATTTTAGGTGTTTTCTCTTAGGCTTGATGAAGGAAAATCTGAAAATTTCCCTCCCTTTTCTTCTTATTACCTGTCGGCCATGGATGAGAGAAGGAATGGGTATTTATAGTCCCATTTCTTCTTAATTCCATTTTGGCCCCATCTTTCTCTCTTTTTCTTATTTTAGCCCCCGTTTTGTTTTTTACAAAACTAATAAGTTTTTATCATCATCATTATTAATTTAATTTTAAATTTTTTTTGCATTATTTTGTATTATAACAAAATTTTGAATTATTATAAACCTCCCCCTTTTTATATACTTTATTCTCGGGCTTCACATTTAATGTCATGGCTTTCCTCAAACAACGGACATGGCATCAAAGAACCACTAACTCTACAAGACCAGTCCTAATCCCTTTTCCTCGCCTAAAAGGCCCGTGCCTCAGCATTCTTGGCAATCGCCAAATCCAAAGAAGAATATTTTGAAGTCATGAAGCAACTCCTAGACAACGGAAAGGAGAATTTCTGATTTCTTCCTCAACCTCATCATCCTCAGGATCATATACTCCTCTAGGTGATGAAAATGAAGATGATTGCTATGACATCTTGCCATCTCTACAAAATCCTTTTAAAAAAGAGAGTATTTAGGCTCACCTGTTCTGAGCCCATTTTCTATGTCTTTTAGGCTCATCTGTTTTGAGCCCCTGCTTCCATTTTTAGGCCCATTGTTTTAGGCCTTTTTCAAAAAACTTCTTGATGATACAAAAAGACAAATCAGCTGTCAGTGATAAGAAGACAAAAAAAGAAAACCCTATAAAAAACATGGGCAATTTCCAAATTATCGTCTCTTGATCATAGGGAATAAGAGCACATGACTTACTACAACATATCAAAAGGAATCTTCAAGCTTTCAAAAAGCTTTTTGGCCTCTTCCATGACAACTCCATTATAAAAGAAGACCCCTTTAGCTTTGAAGAAACAGAGAAAAATACACTGAAGAAAATTCTCTTTTCTATTGTGTGTAACAACGCCACATACTATTCTATTTCTGTTACTTGTTTTCTGTTATCTCTTTTCTATTACTTGTTCTTTTCCTTTTGGCGTGTGTGTGTGTGTGTGTATGTGTGTGTGTGTGTGTATATAATAAATAAATACATGACGTTGTTACACCTGAGAATGATCTAAAAATCTGATCACAGGTTTTCAGTCGATATACTTGATTCAAAACAACACAAATTTATGATGTGAATGAAGAGACAAGTCAAAGAATGACACGATCCTCTGACAAACACAAATCATACTTAATTTTTCAAAAATATAACTATAAATTTGCAGGAATTAAATAAAAGAAATGACAATTTGAAAATTGCCTCTAAAATTTCACAGGGCTTTCCTTTATTGTCTTCTTATTCACCGAAAGTTACCTTGTTGCTTGTATAAAAGAATATCAGGAGACTGTGTAGATATAAGGCCTAAAATAATGGGCCTGGACAAAAGTTTAAATGGAACATGCCAAACATTATGGGCCTAAAAGAAGGGCTCAAAACAGGTGAGCCTAAAAAAGGGACTTGATATTTTTCTAGGCCTCTTAAATACCTTTTTTTAAGGGTTTTGTAAAGATGGTAGGATGTCATAGCAGTCATCTTCATTTTCATCACTTAGAGGAGTATAGGATCCTGAAGACGACGAGGCTGAAGAAGATGAAAATATGAACTCTCATTTTCCACTGTACTTAAAGCTTTTATTTTCTACCTTAAAATAGTCCCACCATTTGACTTTGTATTTTATAATCAAAATTACATGAGTATTTTGATCATTGTAGTCAAAGTACCATGAGCATACCGAGGGGACAAAGATTTTGGAACAAAACATAAGCATTGGAGGGAATTTCTTTTCCCTTTCTATGCCTTTGAAATTTTATTTGAAAAATTTGTAGCCTTTTTCAACCATTGGGTGTGGGTGAAGGAGTTCAACAATGCAACCAAAGTAATCCCACCATTGGCGAAACCAATTTGGTAGTTTTGTAGTATCGATTAAGTTATCAAATAAAATATCCAGGAATGGCTTCCTTTGGAGTTTTGGAGGAAAAAAAGGCATTGAACCATGCATGTTGGTAGTTCTAGTAGGAATAGGTTTGGCAATGGTTATGTAGTTTGGTTTGGAAACTAATAGGAAAACAGATTTCATGATGAAAATGTTGTTTTCAATTAGTTGGATGAAGGATATTTTTTATGATATAAGTGGAATAGGCTAGTTCAGTATGGTGTTGTTTGAGGTTAAAATGTTTGAATTTTACTGAAACTATAATTTCAAGGATGGCCATGTAGTAAGCATGGGTTTTTGTAATGTTCCAAGGTTTGAAGTACCATCCTGGAGGTAAAAGTTTTATAGTTGTGATAAGAGGATCAAGATGGTAAAATCCATCTTCAATTGTTAAAACATTTTGAAAACAGTTTTTTATGAAATACTCAGATTATGATTTTGGAGATGTTTTTATTAAATTAGTTTGGGAAAATGAAGGATTTGTAGATTGAAGCAGGAGTTTTTGAGAAGAAGATCTTGCTTGGGTTATGGAAATTAGTTTAGAAGATTTACCTGATTGAGATGATTTATCCTCCTGAGAGGGACAAAAGTAATTCTAGAGAATTGGATAGAGTGTTTACCAAATTTTATACTTTGTCGCTTTGTATTTTTTATGGATTTGATGTCTTTTCTTTGGTAGTAATTGCATCATACCAAGATTTTATTGGTTCTGCAAAGGATATGGCAGAAGCTATAAGTTTTAGAGTGCTTTGGGTTTTTTATGGTTTTGTAGGTGTTGATTGAGGGGTTTTGTCTTTATCTTTAGATTTGGGAGACATCAAGTCCTGTTTTGGAGAAATTCGCTGGTTAGAAAATCAAGGATGAAATTTGAGTCTCCTTTCATATATTCATTATCAAAATAAAAAAAATACTTAATATAGCTTGTTATCAGGCTATCTGTTTTGAAGCTATATTATGAACATCTTTTTGTAAAACTTCTTTAGCAAATTTACAATCCATGATTTAAAAAGATAATTTAAAAATATAGGCTGCAGTTTATATTGGTTTACTGCCTGTCATCACTCAACGGGACTTACAACCATTCAGTAGGGTTCACCTATACCTCTAGGCTTGTATTTTTAAATTATCTTTTTAAATCATGGATTCTGTTTTTTATATAACAACTTCTATTTAAGCTTCCTCTACCCCTGAATCTTTTGAGAGTAAAAGAGTTATAAATAGTGAAGAAATTACAATTGAAGATTTTACAAAAAATATTGATGATTGAAAAATTTCAAAAGTTTCAAAAACATAGATTTATCAAAATTCCAAATTTGATTTTTTCAAAACTGATTTTACAATTAAAACTGAAGAAAGAGATATTCAGCTCACAAAACCCTTTGAAACTATCCAACTCCTTTATAAAAAATCCCTGCAACATCAAGACCGAAACTATAAATGTATTCATATCGGCCTAGTACAAGTTGGGATCAAACCCCTTACCAAAGAAGGTCTCAATACCTCCATTCTAGCAGTATTCAGAGACGCTAGATTTCAAAATTTCCAAGACTCCTTATTGAGTTCCCTCGAGTCTAGCCTATGCAGTGGACCAGTTTCCTTCAACTGTTACCCAAACCTTACTATATCCCTCAGAGATCGATATATCTTGCAAAGCATGACCCTACAAATGAAAACTCACAATTACAATATGCTTGAAGGATCAATTCCAATCGCCTTAATCTTCAAGATCCACTACAAAGCCATGTTTTCACCTTTGCCAGCAAACAAAAATTCCAATCATAAAAGGGTGAAACCCTACTCCTCCAAACTAACATTTCTAGATCAAACATAGTTGTTCCTATAGCTATCTAGTGGAGAGATGTAACCCTTTCATAACATTGGATCCTCGAAGGTGCAACACAACCTAAACCACAATAGCCACCAAAACCAAATGTCCATATTAAAGAAGTAACCCAATATACTTATGGTAAAGTCAAATTGTCTTTCCATTGCCACTCAACTAGTTCCAGGTTTTCGGATGCATCTTCCTCATCCAGTACAATAGATCTAAGATGTATCTCTAAAACCCTTTCTAACATAAATATACCATACAATACAAATCCATCTAGGAAATCAACCTCTGATATTCCTAATACCAGCTTCCAAAATGCAGATTACACTACAAATATACATAAACCTTTATATACAAACCCTAAACAACAATCCCCTCCAACCTCTCTAACCTTTTCTGCAGTTACAGAAAACATCCAAAACGAGCTGAAAGTTTTGACTTTAGAAAAAGAATTTGTTATTGACAAAACTTATTTTAAAAATGATTTTTATGGTGACCATAACTCTAAAAAAAGGTCTTTGTTTTTCAAAAACTTTTTACAAAAAAGACACAAGATACATAAATGTTTATTTGATTTCATCACATTATATAAAGTTTAAATTTTATTTTATGATTTGTTTGAATTATATTATGCATCTAAAAATTATACTACATATCATTTCACATCTGCAAAATATGCATGTCCCATAACATCTAGAAATAAAACTCCTATCTGGAAACCTGCCAGTGGTCCTTCAATGGAGTCTGAACATCCACCTTTAAGGAACCTTAAAATCAGTCACAAAGACGAAACAGTTGAAGTAGCTCCTTACAAAATTCCAGTGAAGACATTACTACAAATACAAAACATATTATCTAGCAAAACAATTTCACCAATACCAACCTCAACACCTTAAGCAAACAACTAACCAAAATAGAAAAACAAATCCAAAAGACTGTTGCCAACTTTTCTAAGACTACAAGACCTATAGACCTCAAGCTAAAAACCCCAGTTTTCAAATCTTACCAAGTCACCAACACAAGCCAAACACAACTCTAAAACAATAAAAAATGACTTTTTCAAAGCTATCAAAAACAATCTTCACGAAATTGAAGCCTCAACCCTAATTGTTCCCGATACCCTTCAAGTCAGTAACAATCCTTCAACTTCTACCAACCAAGTAAACACCATTTAAAATAACCAAACAGATCATATCCAAACTTCAGATAAAGAAGCCTTCCAAGAAGAAAGTCTTGAGATTAATAAACTCATATGGAGAAACCTAAAATCACCAGATGCCTCAGACATATCCATTCAAAATGAACCTACCATTATAAACCAACAAACCTTTAATGCCTCCTCCCTCTATAAATGGAACATAGATGGAATGTTAGAATACCACATCCTAAACACCCTACAATAAATGATCATGGAAGCCAACGCCTACAAAACCCAGACCGGAACCCCAAACAAAGGCATAACTAAACTCCTTATAATTGGTTTCTCTAGCCAGTTAAAAGGATGGTGGGATTATCACCTCACCAAAGGTTAACACCTTCAGATTCTAAATTCCATTCATATGACTAGGTATGATTTATGTCATCATATGCTTATTTTTTCCCTCTAATACCTGTGGGAAATGAAACGAACCAGACAAGAACTAGGAAGTTTTTCCCAGAGTTTGAATTTTCTATAAAAAAACCCACTTGCAGAGGACACTGTCCTAAATCAAAGCCTTATTCAAAGCCCAATAAACCACTTTACAAAAGTTCAACCCACAAATATAGAAAACATTTCTACTCTAAATCAGAACAACCTTACTACAAAAACCCACAAAGGCCTACAAACCTTCACAGTCTTAACCCAAACCTAAACTTGACTTAAAAAACATTACTTGTTACAAATGTGGCAAGAAAGGTCATACTTCTCGATTCTGCAAAGTTAATACAAAACTACATAAGCTCCAAATAGATGAAGAAGTTATCAACCAAATTCAACACCTTTTCATCGAATCTTCTAGTACTGAATCAAACCTTTTAGACACTTATGAGGAAGCCTTTCAAATAAATGAATTGGCAATTTCCAGTTCTGATTCAAAACCTCATCTCATTCAAAACAAAACAACATCTTAACCTGAGACCAAGAATTTTTCTTGAGGCCATCAAAAGACAAACTATTACAAAAATCCTAGGACAAACTATTGAATAATTTCAACAAACTTGAAACATCACAGCCTGTCCAAAGTCATTCCATCGTACCTACAACCAATACCAATACGTATGACCTTACAAGAATTCTCAACAAGAAAAAGAAATCCAAAACTGTAGCTACCATCCTAGAGTTACAGTAAAAAAATTAAGACCTTTAAACCTAAGTTACAAACCCTTAAACAATCCCAACAAAAATACTCAGCCATATTACCACACCTTTTGTCCAAGTTAGAGAGTCAGTCAGATTCTGAACCAAAATCAGAAGAACAAACCCTTGAGTCTCATACATTAGATCATGCATTATTAAACATCAAACACGTTCCTGAAGATTATCTAAATGTTTTGACACAAACTACTTCAAAAAATTATTTAATAAAAATTACCTTAGTTTTTTCAGAAGACTACAAACTAGAAACTATTATCTTGTTTGATACAAGTGTTGATCTAAATTGTATCAAAGAAGGAGTAGTTTCTAAATGATTTCTTCAAAATACTTCTGAAAGACTTTCTGCAGCAAACAATTACAAGCTTCATATTTTAGGAAAAACACAAGCATTCATCTTCAACAATGGCTTTTATATTAAAAATTTCTTTGTTGTTACAAATGACATAAATCATACCATCATTCTTGGAACTTTATTTATTGACATGGTAACCCCTTACAAAACCAAACATGACTGCATTACTTCAAAAATTAATGGTGTGAGACTTGTTTTCCCTTTCCTAAAGAAATAAAAAACTAGGAATCTAAATTTAATCAAAGTATGTTCTATACATACATATCAGATCAATGTGTTGATCCATAGAAAACAATTTCATTTACATGATTTGAAAAAAAATGTTTCTTTACAAAGAATTGAGCATCAGTTATAAAATTCAATTTTACAAAAAAGAATTTTAGATTTACAAAACAAGATAGAACATGAAATTTGTTCTGATCTACCAAACGCTTTTTGGAAAAGAAAACAACATGTTGTTGATCTTTCATATGAAGATCACTAGATGGAATTTGTCTCCTTTTATATATTCAATATCAAAATAAAAATACTTAATATAGCTTGTCATTGGGAAAATATC
>Ga0307511_10003542_pt1 | contig 16029 bp, 10 predicted proteins | sample 13_EM_MG_FD_200266 | JGI IMG/M metagenome (GOLD analysis project Ga0307511, IMG submission 200266) | Populus trichocarpa ectomycorrhiza microbial communities from riparian zone in the Pacific Northwest, United States - 13_EM | ecosystem: Host-associated > Plants > Roots > Unclassified | place... | reverse complement strand
GCACGAGAACAGATATTTTGTATGTTGTGGCCAGAGTTAGTCAATTATTAAAATAAATATCAGGTGAATATATACGGTGGGATTGAGAGGGGCTCTCGTATTGAGGTCAAAGTTTTTTTTTTTTTTGCTATGCCGCTTTATATGGTCTGGATGTGGGAGCCCAAGCCGAGTAGAGGTTGAAGTTGTGTGTCTTGCTCCTCGTTTACAATCTTGTCGGGCAGAGTGGGTACCTAATTAGCGATCGCTTCCGTTTCGCAGGTGCACGTCGTGATCAGGCGGGGCCGAAGTATAAATGCGATAGCTACACTTGTTTGCGAAAATTGGGTCGGGTTTTAAATGCAACATCTAGACCTGCGGATTTAGTGTGGATTTAATGGTTGCTCACAGTCTCACGGGTAATTTATGTCTGGAAGGGGTATGTTTATGCATAGCTTGTTGATGTTTCGGCACTGAGGGCTGACGTTCTCCAGGTCTCACGGGGGAAAACGTGGAGAAGCTGAAAACGCGCACGGATGTAGTGGCTAATTGGGCTTAATAGCTACTTTGTTAAGGTTTGGAACAATTGCGCAATTAGTGGAGGAGGAGGGGTATTCCGGGAGAAGGCGAAATGCTTATTTCGAACGTTTCGCAGTTTTAGAAGACGGTCGATATCATTCAATCGAATTGCGAGGCAAGGGGTTGACGGTCTATGTACATACATACATACGTAAATACAAACTGGGCCTGCACCTCAGGCATCGCAGCTGTGGAAGCAGGGCGCCCAGTGGTAATTAAGTATATTACCCAATGTAATAAATGTGCTTTGACTACCTACTGCGGGCAGGCGGTTAGGTATTGCGGTGCGGAGAAAGCATAATGAATTGAACATTGAGAAGAGGGAAGAGCATCGCACCCATCATAACCCATCATACGGGAACACCCTATTATCTGGGAATACGAGGCGCCGCGTCTGCATCCCCGAAAAGATATTTTTTTGGTCTCGGCAGTGCCTCGGTACACGTCTGGTCCTATGTTTGGATTTAGATTTAAGGGTTGCCGTGGTGAGTCGGCTATGATAGGATAGGTATTTTCTAGTCTGGTTGCAGGTATTTTCGAGACGTGTTTGAAGATGATGGATCCAGTCGGGGACTGGGATGGCAGAGTCGGGGATGGAAGGATGGAAGGTGTTCGAGTTGTTCTGTGGTGCGTGGTGGCTGATTGCACCCAGAGTGAATCCTGGTAGAGGACCCGGGCCCCGGCCAATGGAGACGTGAGAATGGGGCTGTTGGTTCTTGCCTTATGTCATTTGCTGTACGTCAGGAGCTGGAAAGGATTGAGTTTGAGGGCAAAGGCAATGAGAGCGCTGTTATGATGCAGATGATGCCTTACCTCGCCCTTTACTGCTGAGCTTTGGAGTAACGTAGAACCAAATCATGAAGTTTAGTCATCACTGAACAGTTAAAGTATTACCGATAATCACAGCAAAGAGCCCCACTTGAACACTACTTCGGCAGGGCCCTTTGCTAAATAAACTAGGGAAGTTCCGCCTAGGACCACAGCAAGGGAGCCTTGAAGGATGTCGAAAGCAAGGTTCCGAGGATCTTTCCATTCATCCATCCAAAGCCCATGACCCGTACCTACATTATCCACTGGCCACACCATTTCTTACACAGCCCGAAAGCAGAGCCAGCAGCTTGGCTGGCGTATGATGATATCGAGCAGGGAAGTAGTAATATAATGGCAATATATCTGTGGTTCGATCCTAAGGAATGGTGTAGCAAAAGGTAGAGATTCTGCTCTCGTAGCCCAGGTACATACATATTAACATTTTGCAAGGACAGGCCCGGAAAATCCGCAACCTTGGCCAGGCCCAAGGCCAGGAAATGCGAAGCTCAAGGAGATTTATGTACCTATTATGCCTGGTTTTGGGGAGTAGTAGGATTTACAACCAGACCGGCTGGTGCAGGATGTTTAGGCGGCGGGAGGAAATCTTCATGTCAGGGCAGGTCGAGCATGGCATTGAGGGCGGTTGAGTGGTGGAGGAGACTGAGAGTAGAGGCTGGAGCCGCTCTGAGGGCTTTCCAAACGTCTTATCCCAGTCCCTCCAACCCCCTCCAATCCATCCCACCACCTTCCGCTCTCACCATGTAAAAGTAAAACAGGAAGAAAATGATGGGCAGATAGGGCAGAAACCACATGAGCCGCCCCTGCCCCCAGGCCTCCACCCCTCGTGAAATAATGAACCCGTGGCTAGCAGAAGTCTGGGCCTGTTGAGTTTTGCTTCTCCTGAATCTCAAATCCTTCTATCTCGTCAATTTCAACTTGCTTCTTTCCCGTCATCTTCCCTATCTGTCATGTAAAGTACCGCTGTGCTTCTGAATCTCACCCCCTCTGCATCCTTTGCTTTGTCCATTTCCCCCCACCGCTCTCATCTCCCGGCCCAGGTCGCATACAGTCAATCAAACCACTGCAGAAGGTTCTGCTCCTTCCCCCGCGCAAAAGCATACAAGCCCGAGCAGGTTGCAAAAAAAGTACCAATAACATATCCCCTGCTCGCTCCTTTTTCTTGGGTACTTCTTCCATCTCCCACCCACTCTTAGCTCACATATCGTGCGTCTGGTCTTGTCTTGCCTGAGGTCGGTTTTTCTTTTCTTTTTTTTATGAGATTTTGCTCTTGGTCTTGCGTTTGCCCAGCCGGCGGTGCATCGAGTCTGTCCCCTTTTCCATCGCTGGGTGTGGGTGCCGGGCTGTGAGGGTGTGGTGTGCTTGCGCAACTCTGAAAATATTCGGCGGTGGATGAGCTCACGCTCCGACAAGACCCCCCACCCCTCCATGAATTCACTGGCAAATCCCCACAAATACCAATCACACGCACATTATTTTCGACAGATTACTGCGTTAGCTGCTTTTCCTGTTACTCACCCTTACCACCTCCGCCACCCCTTTTGCTCTTTTTCTCCGTTCCTGCTTGCCCGGCTGCATTCGCTGGTTTGATACTTTTGGGGCGTTGGACTGAATTCGTCTTGTGAAGGCAAATCAGGCATTCTAATTACAACAACAAACAGACTGATTTTGTACGTCCGTCTTCACGCCTTCCAGAACTGCTTCTATTTGCTTGCTATTTTTCGAATATTCCGTGTCTTATGTTTTGCCCCGGTTTTAAATGATTACACACTTGCCGCCGCAGTAAACTAACTGAAGATCTGATTATAGGGCGCAGCAGCTGCATATTATAAGCAGCACTGGTTTATATACAGAAGACTACCACAACACCGGCGCTAACAGCGTTTCCTCTATTGCTCCTCCAACCAGACTATCTTCCTCCGCCCTTTCCTTTCCCATACACATTCACGCCCGGAACTCTAAACCACCCGACATCGTATTACTCGCCAAAACAAATAGAATAACAATAACAGCGACAAGATCCTCCAGCCGGTGAGGGGGGAGAGCAGTCCTGCACTGCCTTGACTTGCGTGCGTGCGACTAACACTGGTATGTTGGTTCCACCATTCCCGTACTTAACTCCCACCCGCTGCGCACTATATTAGATCTCCCGCAACGCAAAGCAGCGCTTCACTACTGCGAAAACCAGCTTGACCCAGTACATGCATTGACGTTGGCAGATCAGACATACTTATATCTCTGTTGAAGAGATACTTCGAGTTGCGGCTTTCCCCCACTTTCAGCACCATACAAACTATCCTCTTCCGACACAAATGCCTGCGATGGCGATGGTTGGCCCACCGCCGCCACCTGTACCGCACCATATGGTACAGACGGATCCTTTGGAGTATTCTCGGTACATGGCGGGCATTTGGTTTGCGCAGTATGATCGGGATGGATCACTACAGCGTTTTCGACACTACATACCGCATTTTGTTTTGCAGAGTTTTTGCACTACTGATAGGCTGAAAGTGCAGCAGAGGTATGTAAAAACAGCCGGATTTTCCTTTGTCTGAATTTTGCCGTATGGCTAATTTCAATAATTATTAGCGCCGGATGGTACCATGGTGAGGAGTCGCCTATTGATGAAGCCGATATTTTGGTGATCTACGACCCGCAGACCAAGCGATTTGATAAGCGACACTGGTCGGAATGTTTTGGCGAGGCGAACATCTATGGGCGGCATTTCGATAACCTCAAGCCGAGTACATTTGCGCGAGAGCAGTGGAGGCCATTTGAGACAGTGCAAAGATTGGACAGGGGAATTTTTTCGGCATTAATCGATCCAGTATGGAAAATCTATCAGAACTATCAGTCTGGCATGATTCCAATGCGACGGGGGGAGATCAACATAATGCGCAAATTTCTCTTCTTGACTACATCATTAAGGAACCGTGACAGAAACCAGCATCTCTTGGCGAAAGACCCGAATATGGAAGATGCAAGAACAAGAAGGAAGAAATTTATGGAAGCGCGTGCTTTGGACCATCCTCGGGATCTGTGGCTGCAGAATGCGGAGTTGATTCTGGACAGTTTTCACTACAACATTGCTGCCGACCCTGACATTTTCGATCTGGATCGAGAGGATTATCGAGCTAATGCCCGGGAGAGATTTGTTGTGTTCTGGGAAGCTGGACCAGGGGAAGAATTTGTTTTGACTGATAATGCATTCGGCTGTTTCGAGGGTGGTGCGCTTGGTGCGCGGAAGAAGTTGACTATTGAAATGACCGCCCGGGAGCATGAAGTGCGAACGTATACTAGGGATTTCATGTGGCACCAGCTTTACGTCTTATCGCCGAAATTGGTTCTAGCCCTTTGCCATGGTACACTTTTGCACCCAAATTCAACAAAGGCCCACAGACGCCGATGGGGGCTTCGCCGATCATTGCTGGAAGATTTGCCGCACCCACCTACAAACAACTACTACAAGGATTTGACCAAAGGTGAAGTTGCTTTTCTGCAGCAGGGGTGGGAGGCCCCTCCTGAATTGGAGAAGCTTTTTGGTCCGCCAAGGTGGGATGGTAAGGTAATTGCTGTTGAGAATCGGGAGCAGGATGAGCTTGTTTTTCCAGTGTCGATGCTATCAACAGAACAGGTTAGCTTGGTTAATTGTATCCTTCTCCAGAACCAGACCTCTGCATCGCCAGTCCAGTCAGTGTCCTTCAGACCACCTAGCTCTTATCGCTCTTTGCATGAATCCCTGGTCAAGTTTACCGGAATTAGTTGGCCGAAGTACACCGATGAGAAGCAGAATAGTTATGATGACTTGGAGAAGAGGTTGAGTCAATATCTCAGCAAGCTTGATGATGTTCGCTCCAATGGCTCTACTCCCTCCGTCCGACCAAGTATTTTTACTCCCCCGATAATGACTCCAGATCCTAGCAGCGATGGGCGAGGAGCACCGAGAAGAGTTGAGAAGCCACTGAAGCCAGAGACTGTTGTGACCGTCTCAAGTGAAATCAAGAGGGAGAGGAGGAAATCTATTGTTCCCGAGTTCTCGAGGTTCGAGCAGGGCCTCCCAACACCCCCTCAAACACAACCTCAGTCTCGAGAATCCTCGGTCCCACCACCAATTCCTCCACCACCAGCTATTCCTAATCTGAGAACTCCAAACTCATCAGTGCCTCCTCCATCTCAGAATAGTCGAGCCCCATCTAGCGAACGCCCCACTTTATCGATACTCACTGAGAGACCAGCACCGCAGAGACCTAGGGCACCGTCAAGCGATAGGGTTACTCCAGCTAGCAGTACTGCAGCTACCACATGCGGATTGCCCGTCACCAGGCGTGCAACACTTTCCTCTCCGAGCCCTCCACAGCACCTGCAACAACAGCAACAGGAGGAGAAGCGAGGTGCTTCTAGGGACAGGGGTTTCTCCATTCATGATGGGATTAGAGTCGAGCCATCCCCTCCCCCACCAATGCCAGACCTAAAGCGGGAGCAGCCGTCCCGCACTCCATCAGAGCAGAGGCCCGCACCTCCACCTCGTCCAACAGGGCAGAGGAGATTTTCCATGGCGCAGCAACATCCACCTCCACCCCCACCCCCTCTTGTCCCTACGCAAGATAGGCGACAGCCAAGCATGGAGAGGAGGTTTAGCGAGGCACCTCAGCCCCGAGCTGAATCACTTCCTCGCCCACAGGTTGCAGAGAAAAGGCAGCCAACCCCTGGCACCGAGGTCCCCCAGCGCCAGACCCAAGCAGCCTCTATTCCTGTGCCCGAGCCAAAGGTAATCGACAAGAGAAATGCCTCAGCCGAACAGAAAGCCGAAGGCAAACAGCCATCACAGTCTCCTCCTGTTCACTCTCCTCCTCAAACTCCTCTTCAAAATGCCAAGGTCACGGAGGAGAGGACAGAAAACCCTAAGCTAAGCCCGGACTTGTTGGAGCACATTGAAAGACAACGCCGCATCGAGCAGCGTGCGGAGCAAGAACGGGTTAAGGCTGAGCAAGACCGTATCAGTCGTGAGCGTGCTGAGAAGGTGCGTCAAGAACGCCAACAACGTGCCGAGCAGGATCGTATTAACCGGGAGCGTGAACAGGAGCGTCTCAACCAAGAGCGCGCCCGGAAGCGTGCGGAGTTGGAAAGGCTTGAGCAGGAACGTGTGAAGGCTGAGCAGTTGAAGGCGGAGCATGAGCGTCAACGAATTGAGCAGCAGCGTATTGATGAACAGCGCCGTGTGGACCAGTTGCGGTTGGAGCAAGAGCATCAGCGTCGGGTTGAGCAGGAGCGTCGTAATCTTGAGCAAGTCCGTCTTGAGCAGCAGCAAATCCATCAGCAGCAAAAGGCAGCTCTAGAGCAACAGCGTAAGGATGCGTTCAACAGGACCCGTGAGCGTTCAACCAGTGCTCACTCCACCAACACCCTAGCTGAAGCCATCAGAGCAGACAAGGCTCATTTTGAGGATTATGAATCTCAATCTCCATCTGAGCTTTCTGTTGACTCGACTGTATCGGGGTCGTCCGGGTCATCCGGGTCGTCCGGGTCTGGGTCCATGCCTAGTTCCAAGGTCTCCGATCGTACTGAGAGGCCAGTGAAAATCCGAGGTGGTTCCGCTTCGCCGAGAAGGCATACAATTACGCATGCTCGTGAGACTGCTTTTGCCAAGTTTCTCCAAGTCCCATACGATGCAGAGACTGTTTGTGATGTTGCGGAGTCGATGATAGTTGAGCCAGATGATGAGGAGGTCTGGGTTGATGAAGGTTATGCCGAGGCGCCCCTGCAGCGCGAGCTTGAACTTTACCCCAAGCCCCGCAAGCCAATCGTGAGGTTTGCGAGCCCGAAGCCGACAAAGATGTTCAATCCTCATTCGCCAACAGGGGGGCGAAAGGCGACTATTTTGAGCCCGAACAACAAGGTTAGACACGCTGGCCACGTACAACATGCACAGGGGGGCCAACATGCACAATACCCAATGCATATTAATCAACCTCCCTCTCACCACAACGTATATCCCTCACATAGGGAGTACTAAAGGCGCATTAAGTTAGCAATTTATTCGCAACGCCTTTCACGTTTCTTATCTTTTATTTCGGGGATTTCGGAACGATGTAGGGGGCGGTTCGCTTATTTTTTCTTTTTTTCAGACCAGACACACATAGGGATACATGGAAACGGAAAGAGAAAAGCTAAGAGATGGAAAAGTTTCCTTGTTTCTGTTTGATTATGATATATCCATTTCGGCGTTTTTCTTTTCTTTAATGATGGTATGAAGATGTAATGTAAGAGGAGGATTAGCATATTTCCTTGATCTTGTTTCGTTAGATAGCATGCCTTTTTCTCTTATTTTTCGTTTGGATATAGGGAAAAGTCTCGGGTATGTAATTCATGTATGAATCTTGTATTTTGACAGTATAGGGAAAGGAATCTGGGCATTTCATAGGGTATATCATGTAGTTTCTCTTTCTTCGTGTGATATTTTGTAATACTCACTTTTTTTTTTCGACAGCTATTCTGGATAATACAGCATCCAGTGGAAGTGAATTTGGGGAGCTCTTTTTTGCAACTTTTTCGTTTCGTCTCTTGGAGTTGAATATTCTCTTCGTATCCATGATGACTTGTCTAAGTTGAGTGCCCTTCGAGGTTTTTGTGTGTCTGGTGGCCTCTCTCTGATCTAGTATGGAGCGGGGCGGGTCTGGTATCCAGTTTTGATTCCTCTTCCTCTCCTGTGCCCATTGTGGAGAGTATATCCAATCAAGCTTTGATTATCCTGATTTGTGAATCGTATGTCGAGCTCAGCTGGTGCCTCCTCCATGTGAGTTTGAGACTCCGTATTGGATTGAGATGATGGGGTATAAATGGGGCAATGCGATGATCTATGGGATCGGCCCATGGATACCGTTGGCTGGTTTCTGTTGATTGCTACCTCGGTTGCCTAACGCCGGGGAGAGCCAATTATTGTACGTGAAGTATAATGTTTGCTTGTGATTCTCCACTGGGGTCCTCAGAGCCAGTAGGGTTCAAGCCTGTCAAGTCATTGCCCAAGCCCTAAGGCGGGGAACAGCAAACAAACCTGTTTGGTTTCCACATGTCATTTCATATTGAAATAAACAAGTCATATGCCTCCACATGCTAAAGTTCTCGCTTTCGCTGTGTAGGTGCTTATCCGGATCCGGGTTAATTGCAGGACAAAACTCGAGCTGAAGGTAGTGAGGAGGGTAAATATCCTGAACTCTCAGAGAAAGGCCTATCTCAGGGGCATATGGCCCCGCGTGGATATCGCATTATGTATGGACAGCGCATACATGAGGTGTTACATTTTGTGCAGGTGGCAGAATATATTGGCGCTGTGCATCCTGGACGGGCACGTGAGATTGAAGGGTGTCTGTAGCGAAGCGGGAAGGTTGTACTTTCCTTGTCACCTGAGCAACTCTCTGAGTTCGCGGCTCCGGACTCCTTCTCCTCTCCCTATACCTATTTTCGGTACACGCCACCTTTATCACAAAGGGAAAAATAGGCACAATGGCGAAAGATCACCATGAACGCTGTGGCTTCACACCTGCTGCCCCTTGCTTGGACAGCGCATACATGTAGCAGCACAGATTGGTTCATCTAGCGCACGGCAGATGGAACGAGATGCCCCATACAAGCGACCAAAGTACGAGAGCTTGTGCCAACCAGACTACGACCAAAGGTGCAAGAACCCCTCCTCTTTTGATCAGTGAGGCGAATTATATGCGTGCCCAGTACATGTAGGCGGTAATATTGGGCAAGCGATGAGAAACGTTGACGTGGTCGTCTGTCCGTCTGTCCGGGCCCGGCTAATTCCATTACCTATCACAGGGTCCCAGGAGTGGAATAGGCGTCCGCCGAAGTGTTGTGGCTTTCGCGACTATGTATTGGTGCCAGCGTGTATCGCGTTTGAGGCTGGTGAACAAAAGAGGCTGGAAAAATAATAACAGACGTCGGGGATGGGCGCTTGGCAGCCGACGCTGGGGATGGCCGGGGTTTTATGCTGAGCGTACTTTATTTAGCCACACCGTCGCTGGGGTAGGGGTGGGTGTAAAGGGGCACCCTTATGCTGTTCCAGTGCCCATAAAGCCCTGTTGTCTCGCGCTTGCTGCGTTTACTCCGTCAAGGACACATTCCTTCCCACCCTCCGCAGAAACACCAACAATCCAAGGCCTTTTCAGGCCTGGTCTTGCAGCGAGGCTGTTCTATCTTTGAACTTACACCACCTTAATTTTTTTATACCCCATAATCTCGGTTCGGAGCCAAGATTGTGCCCACACATAGTCTGGCTTGCCCTAGCTAGGACGGCGTCATACTTTTTTACACAGTTCGAGGAACTTTGCTTTTTTGAACCTTGAAACTGCCAGTCTCAGACGCTCAGGTGGACTCTCAGGGATCTGGAAGCCTTTGAGGGCTTCTAGGGGGTTACAGGAAGGTTACAGGAAGGAGTTGATAAACCTCCCCCTCCCCAGATCCTAGGTTCCGTTGTGTCCTGCTGTTTCAAGGAATCGACCCCTTCGACTCCTACAGTACCAAGATTGAAGACTTTGCCGTAAGACTTGAAAGAGTACTATTGGAAGCCTGATATTACTGTTAAGGCCAGTCACGTCACAGGGCGGTGGTTTCTTGGTTATCGGCACACATGTCAACCATTCCTTGCTTAACGAAATCTATAACAGTCGCTTTTAATCCATCCACTCCTTATATCTCTTGGGCTATATCCCACCTGGATCTTGCACACCTTCACGACGGCGCCCAAATTCAAAGCTGCCTTGAAGAAGATGGGTCGTTTGTTCGGCCCGTTTAACAACAAGGCTACGTTACCGGTGTTTGACATTGAGATGTCAAGAGGAGATATGCGTGAAGCTTTGGACTATGTCAGCGAGAGGCTGCGTCGAAAAGAGAAGCACCTCAATCTTATAGTAACTGGAGAAGCGTTTTCTTGTTTACATCTCAACACGACGAACCACTGCTCCAACATTTCAATAATTCCAGCCTCTCCTCTCTCCGAAAAGGAAATGACACACCTTGCTACCTCAGCCAAAAAGGCAGCAAAGAAGTTCAACCTTGGTGCAGATTGGATCAACAACCGAGGACAGGCAAAAGCAGAGAAGCAAGGCTATTTAAGTGACGTGGTGCAAGAGTCTCTCAAGCAGAAAGAAGTGATTTACTCTAGTGAAGCACTTGTTCTGTACGCCGTGGACTACACCTACGCCCTCAAATCGAAGCTCCACGAAATGTCGGTGGTGGGGAGAGACTCCCCGCTGCCATCAATCTCAGCAATAGAGGATACGGTGACCATCCTTCATAAGCTGGTCACGAAAAAAAACCGAGGTCGGCCAGTCAAGAAAGGATACCTCAGCACACATTACCCCAATCTAGAGATGTCCGATTCAACCCTCCTCCGCGTCGGAGCAACTTATGAATGGAAATATCGCAAACGGGGAATCAGTGGGGTAAACGATGAATGGCTCGAGTGGCGGCGCGAAGGGCGGCTCGACCTTGACTTTGAACTTGAGGACTGGGGGTTAGGCGGAAGTTCTTCTCACCCTGGGATAGGCTTAGGCTTGGGCTTAGGCCTAGGCTTATCCTCTGGCTCCGCAGCACGGTTACAATTCGCTGAGGGTGATGATAAGAGCAGTATTGAAGCAAGTTCAGAGGATGGGATTATTCCTATAATAATCGACAGCAATGAAGTTGCAGATGAGGGGGGTGGAGAGCGGAGAGGGAAGGGCAAGGAGAAATCCCCTTATGCTATTGACTACGGATTTAGGGAGGCCCATAGTGAGAGTAGTACGAGGGCGTGTAGTCCTGCACCAAAGAGTTTAACGCCTAAGATAGGGTTGCAGGGTTTCCTGAGGACCTGGCAATAGCTGCTTTTGTTTTACAGTTCCAACTTGCCTTCAGCTTAGCTTTTGTTAGAACAAAATTTTATGGGAGGGAGCGGTCGTTTTTTACTTCGGCTTGGAGTTTTTCATGGTATTTCAAAAATGATTTATTGATTTATTGCTTTTCTTCTTCCCCTTCTTCTTCCCCTTCCTCTTCTTCTCCTCCTTTTTCTTCAATTCCCCTTACCTCATTTCCGGTTCTTGTATCTTCTTCGGCCGGGTAGTCTACTACTTCTCTTTTCACTTCGGACATAGTCTCCGCTTTTCATGTATCTTCTTCCTTCTACGCAAACCAATCACGAATTACTTGCACCGCATTGGTGGCTCACACGTGGACTTAGTCGTCCTAGAGACACATGCATAAGCCGCCTAGGATAGCAGCACCAGCGGTTTACGCTACTCTATTCTTATCTTGCTTTTGTACAGTTTATATTTTCTTGCTGTGTATTCTAATTTTCTTTCTTGATGACGAGGCTATGCCCAGCGTACCACTGCCTGGCGGCAGCGAAGGAGATCGGTATGGGTGAGTGCATAGTGGATGGGAGGGTCAGCTGGCCATTAGCGGTGGACCGGCAGTGGGTTTTGGTCATTGTGCCGTTGGATTAGGGGATAGTTTTTGGATTGGGTAGCCTGCTTGGCACGGATTGGGCGTTCTATGGGGATAGGCTTCTTGGCCTTGGCCTGGATGAACTTGGATTCAGCTTTGGGGGGCGGGCTACACTGGTGGGGTATTGGACTGGAATGGAATGGAGTAGATGCATATGGCTAGGAAATGGATGGATAAGAAATGGATATAGGGCCGACCCTGCTGTATGCGCGCGTGAGTGGCGGGCGGGTGGATCAACCGATTGGAACACTATGAATGACACCATGAATGTAAAGATAGTCATCTAGCGGGGTTATGGATGGATGGATATGCTATGCATCATAAGCAAATAGCCTAGATTTAGGAATTGAATTGAACCGAATCCAATCAAAGTAAGGGTCTAATCATGCGTGTACAGCCCTGCCATATGATATGTCAACCTGTCAACCTAAACTGCTCACGGAATATCTTGATGGCACAAATTTGAAGACTCCATTACAATACGCCTCAAACTCAGCTCGAGCTCACCTTCCTTCACGCAATGTCTCACCTACACGCGACCTCCAAACTCCCCACTAGCGGCTTCCGCGCTAATTAGTATACCAGCAACCAGAGCCCCGGAGAAGTCAAATGTTATGCTTATCCTTGATTAACCTGAGACACACACACCTCCCCCATGCATGCAATTTCAAGTACCTACTTTCTTAGCAAGCACCTGGTACCGAAAATAAGGACACCCAACTGTTGGGCGGGACGTTTGTGAAATAGGAACCTACCTGCACGTTATATGTTTGTGATTAATCCCAAGTACCAAGTACCAGTACTAATCAAGTCTCCACATGCACGTTATATGTCTGTGATTGATCCCAAGTACCAAGTGTCTGTACTTTAGTTGAGGAGAACCAAGTCTCGGACGTGTGATGCCGAGATTATGGGTTTGGATGAGGGCTTTTGATTCGAGCGTTGAACGCGGTTTCTAAGAATATGGTTTGGGATAGGCCTCTACCTGTGGGAGCGCGTGGGTATCTATCTACCTATTGGCGATGTACATTGACGCTCAAGGAGTAGCTGATGCGAGTAATACATAGCATAAGTGGAGCTTGACATGCACATGGTACATTGTGGCGGCAAGCCGGCATAAGGCTATAGCAAATCGGAAAATAGATAAGGGGGGCTTTTTATTTGGGTATGGGTATGTATGTTAGCCCTAACCTGGAGCTGGCCGGCCAGTTGAGTATGAAGACGGACGCCCAAGTTATCATCATACTGGACAGCGTTGGAGCTTGATATCCCTTCGGCCTCCAGCTCTCATGACAATACCTCAATTGCAAATCGATTTTTCCAACCCATACTCCCAACCATGAGCCGGACTAAAATAGCCCCCCTACTATGTATACTTATCCAAGCCAACAGGAATGTAGTAACATTGCTTTTTCTGCGGGGCAAGCATGCCATAAATTTACGCACTAGTCCACATTTGATCATAACTTGACTCGGCTAAGCTTTGGGGTCCTGATTGGGAAGTCGCTTGCCCAGTTTGGAATGTGGGGGCGGGGTTCGCAAGATGTTCGCAGGCCTCGGTGAGGGACAAGTACCTATCATGCGAGAAAAATTGAGTGCTTAATTAAATACTCAGGTGAGATATATTACATGTAAATTGTGGCCAGACTACATGTAAATAGGTAAATAGGGATAGAGAGGGGTAGCCTCAGGGAGGGGTAGATTCACGTATATTACTGTAGGATGAAGTTCTCTTGGCGACATGTTGGAGGTGAGTAAACGCGCGCACTTGGCTGTAGTCTTAGACGCTCTCAACGGGGGGGGGGGAGTAGGTACATGTAGTCACTAAATATGAGGCTGAGGCTTGGCTTGACCTTATGTTATACAAAAAAAGAGGCTTAGCTTGAAATGTTAATAAACGAGCGACTGCAAACGGTCAACCAGACCAGGCTACGGTACTCAGTTCCCGCGCCCCCGACCGACACTTGCGCATGAGAACATTCTTGAATTTATCAGATATCTTTCCGCATACTCTGTACACAGCTATTTATATTTTTATATAATAGTCTGGTTGATGTGTATATTAATGCATGAGAACACATGAATGCTCATTCCTCAACAATGAAATGTACATAAATCATTGAGTCATACTTGGCACATCCCTGTGGACGTCACGTTACTTATTCAGCCGCAACAATTACATAGCTTCAGCTGAAGCCAACAAGCAAACCTTCATCAGTCACGAGCTGAGATACTTAGATCTCTTACTCAAGACCTATATTCTTCTTGCATATAACCCTATTAAAGCCTGGTTTAGGATCCCCCCCCCCAAATACAGCATCCCGTAGCACAAAATCTGCGCGAGAGCTATAACAATACTGTCTTGCTAAAAACGGCTACGATCTATGTCCATTTATTCAGTTTCCAGCTACGGAGGGTCTGGTTGGTCACCTGTATACGAAACTTATGAACCCGAGGAAGAAGAAGTAAAAGAAGGAGACACCAAACCCATTGCCTTTCCCCTCGAATCGATCAACCCCCAATGGGACTGTCCTCTCTTCTCCCGTATCCCCCCTGAGATCCGTTCCCTCATCTTCGAATACGCACTAAAAGACTACGAAGACAAGACAAAAGCATATGAAGATGCCACCTGCTACAAGCGGCCGGATTACCTTGCTCCTAGACGGACAGATACAGAGTTACTTCGGTCATGCAAGAGGATATACACCGAGGCATGGTATCTACCCTGGGCGAGTGCAGAGCATTCATTTTATCTTGCATGGGCGGTTAGGTCGCCACCTAGGGTGACGTCTGTGAGGAAGATGCAAAGAGCACTGAATGCTCTGCATGCGAGTCATGTTGAGCCAACCATTGAGCATGTTAGGGTGTTTGCCCAACTCTGTGGGTTGGAGGGAGGGGAGAAGTTAACCGAGATTATGGATATGAAGTATTTCCACCCGAAGGTGGTGACTATTACAATTCGCCATACGGATTGGTGGGATTGGGAGGTGGATAGACCGTTGCATTTTGGGGAGCAGTGGGTTAATGTTTGCGTGTTTCCTGAGAGTATGAAGGAGCTGAGGGTTGCGTTTGAGAGTTTGGAGAGGAAGAAGGCGAGTGTGGATCAAGTTGCCGATCAGGCAATTAAAAAGTGGGAGTTTGAGAGGAGGGATGGTGCCATTATGTCTGCGGAGGGGTGCGTACCTAGTATTATGCGGTGGACTGGGGCGTCGACTTGGGAGAGGGTAAGATGGTTGAGAGATGAGACGGGGCCGAATCAGTTGGCTTACTATGTGGCTACGGTCACATGGAGGCCCGTCGTGAAAGAGCCTGCGAGTGTACTACCTGCTGGAGTTTCTGATTCACAGACACCTCAGCGGCGAAAGAGGAAGATTGCTAAGCCATTGGATGCAGAGGCGCAGGCGAGGTTGATCACTGATATGGATAGTGTCTCGGTCTCGTTGTTGGGGGATGCAAAGGTGCCGGACGATGCTCCCGCTGATGAGGTGTTGAGATTGATTAGGGCGCTCCGAGAGGGGAGCTATAGTGTGTGGGACCCCTCGGAACTGTATCAAGATTTTGGTGAAGATGAGAATGGGGACGATAATGAGTATAGCTATAATTGGGATAGTGATGACAATTATTGGGAGGAGGAACCCGAGGATTACCTTGTGTAATGAGGAGGGCAGCAAACTTTTAGTTTATGTTGAGCGTCAAAGTTGCTTTGATTTTGGTTGTGAAAATGACGATTCCCTTTACGCTGGTTGTTCCCTTATATGTTGTATCTGAGCTTCCACTGGCCTACTAGTACTATTTCCATAGTTGAAAAATCTATGCACACTTCATAGTTAACTCTACTTAAGCATACCCTAACATTCCTGTAATTACCCCCAAAAATTTAAAAAAAATTTGGCCTGACATTCGAACCGCCTCACTCGCGTTAATCCACAAGCCTCCAAACGCGCGTAACTATAGCGTCACCACTAACCGCGATACTCGCATACACGACATATCCCTACCAACACCACCATGCCCCCCCTACCGCCGATCCACCGCCACCAGCAAAAGAACAACACAAACTTGAGACCTAAAAATATTCCATGGTGGTACAGTACATTAGTGCGCGCGCGCGGGAGCGGGAACAGGCGAGGAAAAATTGATGGTACCTAGGGGAGTGGGGGT
>Ga0307511_10003541_pt1 | contig 16033 bp, 11 predicted proteins | sample 13_EM_MG_FD_200266 | JGI IMG/M metagenome (GOLD analysis project Ga0307511, IMG submission 200266) | Populus trichocarpa ectomycorrhiza microbial communities from riparian zone in the Pacific Northwest, United States - 13_EM | ecosystem: Host-associated > Plants > Roots > Unclassified | place... | reverse complement strand
GCGGTGAACATGTCGAAGCCCTCGCGCTGGTACTCGACCAGCGGGTCCTTCTGGGCCATCGCGCGCAGGCCGATGCCCTCCTGGAGGTAGTCCATCTCGTAGAGGTGCTCGCGCCACTTGCGGTCCAGGACCGACAGCACGACCCGGCGCTCCAGCTCACGCATGATCTCGGAGCCGAGCTGCTCCTCGCGCCCCTCGTACTGCTCGTGGATGTCGTCCTTGATGGACTCGGCGATGAACTCGGCGGTCAGACCGGCCCGGTCCCCGGCCGCCTCCTCCAGCTCCTCCACAGTGACCTTCACCGGGTAGAGCTGCTTGAACGCGCCCCACAGCCGGTCGAGGTCCCAGTCCTCCGGGAAGCCCTCGGCGGTCTCCGCGGCGATGTACGCGTCGATCGTGTCGTCCATGAAGTGCACGACCTGGTCCTGCAGGTCCTCGCCCTCCAGGACGCGGCGGCGCTCGCCGTAGATGACCTCGCGCTGGCGGTTGAGGACCTCGTCGTACTTGAGGACGTTCTTGCGGGTCTCGAAGTTCTGCTGCTCGACCTGCGACTGGGCGGACGCGATCGCGCGCGTGACCATCTTGTTCTCGATCGGCACGTCGTCCGGAACGTTCGCCATCGACATCACGCGCTCGACCATCTGGGCCTTGAACAGCCGCATCAGGTCGTCGCCGAGGGAGAGGTAGAAGCGGGACTCGCCCGGGTCGCCCTGACGGCCGGAGCGACCGCGCAGCTGGTTGTCGATACGACGCGACTCGTGCCGCTCGGTGCCGAGGACGTAAAGGCCACCGAGGTCCTTGACCTCCTCGAACTCGTCCTTGACCGCCTGCTCGGCCCGCTCCAGGGCGGCGGGCAGGGCATGGGCCCACTCCTCGATGTGCTCCTCGGGGTCGAGGCCCTGCTGGCGCAGTTCCGCCTCGGCGAGGTCGTCGGGGTTGCCGCCGAGCTTGATGTCCGTACCGCGGCCGGCCATGTTGGTGGCGACCGTCACGGCGCCCTTGCGGCCGGCCTGGGCGATGATCGGCGCCTCACGGTCGTGCTGCTTCGCGTTCAGCACCTCGTGCTGGATGCCGCGCTTGGCGAGCTGCTGCGAGAGGTACTCGGACTTCTCGACCGACGTCGTACCGACGAGGATCGGCTGGCCCTTCTCGTGCTTCTCGGCGATGTCGTCGACGACCGCCTCGAACTTCGCGACCTCGGTGCGGTAGATCAGGTCGGACTGATCCTTGCGGACCATGGGCCGGTTGGTCGGGATCGGGACGACGCCGAGCTTGTAGATCTGGTGGAACTCGGCGGCTTCGGTCATCGCCGTACCGGTCATGCCCGAGAGGTTGCTGTAGAGGCGGAAGAAGTTCTGGAGGGTGATCGTGGCGAGCGTCTGGTTCTCGTCCTTGATGTCCACCCCTTCCTTCGCCTCGATCGCCTGGTGCATGCCCTCGTTGTAGCGGCGGCCGGCGAGGATACGGCCGGTGTGCTCGTCGACGATCATGACCTCGCCGTCGATGACGACGTAGTCCTTGTCCTTCTTGAAGAGCTCCTTCGCCTTGATGGCGTTGTTCAGGTAGCCCACCAACGGGGTGTTCACCGACTCGTAGAGGTTGTCGATGCCCAGCCAGTCCTCGACCTTGGAGACACCGCCCTCGTGGATGGCTACCGTGCGCTTCTTCTCGTCGACGTCGTAGTCACCCGTCTCCTCCAGGCCCTTGAGGGAGTTGCCGGCCTCGCCCTTCTTCAGGCGGGTGACCAGCTTGGCGAAGTCGCCGTACCACTTGGTGGCCTGGTCGGCCGGGCCGGAGATGATCAGCGGCGTACGGGCCTCGTCGATGAGGATGGAGTCGACCTCGTCGACGATCGCGAAGTTGTGGCCGCGCTGCACCAGTTCGTCCTGCGACCACGCCATGTTGTCGCGCAGGTAGTCGAAGCCGAACTCGTTGTTCGTCCCGTAGGTGATGTCGCACGCGTACTGCTCGCGACGCTGGGTCGGCGTCATGTTGGCGAGGATGCAGCCGACCTCGAGGCCCAGGAACTTGTGGATGCGGCCCATCATCTCGGAGTCGCGCTCGGCCAGGTAGTCGTTGACCGTGATGATGTGGACGCCGTCTCCGGAGAGGGCGTTCAGATACGCGGGCAGGGTGCCGACCAGGGTCTTGCCCTCGCCGGTCTTCATCTCGGCGACGTAGCCGAGGTGCAGGGCGGCGCCGCCCATCATCTGCACGTCGTAGTGCCGCTGGCCGAGGACGCGCTTGGCGGCCTCGCGTACGGTGGCGAACGCCTCGGGCAGCAGGTCGTCCAGGGTCTCACCATCGATGTAGCGCTGCTTGTACTCCTCGGTGAGGGCCTTCAGCTCGGCGTCGGAGAGGTCGACGAAGTCCTCTTCGATGGAGTTGACCTGGTCCGCGATGCGGTGCAGTTTGCGCAGGATCTTGCCTTCGCCTGCACGCATGATCTTCGAGAGGACGGACACGGGGGTTGGTCTCCTTGCCGGTCGGGCCTGGGACGGTCGGTTTCCAATGACATGGCTGAGCAACGGCCATCGTATGCGAGGACCCCGCCACGCCGGGAGCCTGCCGGGGACGCCGACCGTCCACTACTTCAAAAACGCTTCAAAGGGGACAACGGCCGGGAGTCGCCGATGGTGCCGTGTCACTCCGAGGAATTGCGCGAAATGTGATCACTCGCTCACGCAGCGCAAAAGCATGGCGTCCTTGTGCGCCCCCGAGCAGAATCGGCCGATGGAACCCGTCACGCTCACGACCGACCGTCTCCTCCTGCGCAGCGTCGGCCCGCAGGACACCGATGTCGTGTATTCCGCGGCCCAGGACCCCGAGATCCAGCGCTGGACGACGATCCCCTCGCCCTACCTCCCGGAGCACGCGCAGAGTTTCACCGAGCAGCTGGTGCCCGAGGGCTGGGCGAACTGTTCGATGTTCACCTTCGGTGTCTTTCTCCCCGAAGGAGAGCTGGTGGGCATGCTCGGCATCACGATGCGCTCCCTGGGCGTCGGCGAGGTCGGCTTCTGGGCCACCAAGGAGTACCGGGGCAACGGCTACATCACGGAGGCCACCGTCGCCGTTTCCCGCTGGGCGTTCACCCGGCTCTCGATCGACCGCGTGGAATGGCGTGCGGAGGTCGGCAACAAGGGCTCCCGCGCGGTCGCCGAACACGCCGGCTTCACCGTCGAGGGCACGCTCCGCTCCGCGATCAACAACAAGGGCGTACGACGGGACTGCTGGGTCGCCTCCCTGCTCCCGTCGGACCTGGGCCTGCCGTCGACCGCGCCGTACCTGCCCGCCCAGCCGTAGAGCGGGAAATCCGCAGGTCAGCACGGGCTGTCAGTGGCACCCTCTATCGTGCGGAGGCATGACGAGTGCCCCGCGCCCCACGACCGACCTGTCGGCAGCCGACGCCCGCCGCATCGCCCTGCGCGCACAGGGTTTCCTCGGCGCCCCCGACCGCCGCGCGGGCGTGCGCGGCGTGCTCCGCCATCTCGGCGCGGTCCAGCTCGACACCATCTCGGTCCTCGCCCGCTCCCACGAACTCATCCCGTACGCCCGCCTCGGCGCCGTCCCCCGCAAGACGGTCGAGGACGCGTACTGGACCCAGACGCACGCCTTCGAGTACTGGTCCCACGCGGCCTGCATCCTCCCCGTCGAGGAGTGGCCCCACTTCGCCTTCCGCCGCCGCGCCTACCGCAGTCGGCCGCACTGGAACCACGACCTCCCGGACGGCACCTACGACCAGGTCATCAAACAGCTCCGGGCGGAAGGCCCCCTCACCTCCACCGAGTTGGGCGGCGCCAAGCGCACCAGCGAGTGGTGGGACTGGTCCGGCGCCAAGGTCGCCGTGGAGCGCGCGCTCATGTACGGCGAGGTGGTGTGCGTGGAGCGCCGCGGCTGGAAGCGGGTGTACGACCTCGCCGAGCGCGCGATCCCGGATCGGCTGCTGCACGACGAGCTGGATGACACGGAGTGCCTCCGCCGTCTGGTCGGCCTGGCGGGCCGGTCGCTGGGCGTCGGCACGCGCGCCGACATCGCCGACTACCACCGTCTCAAGGGCGAGCAGGTCGACGCGGTGATCGCCGACTCGGGCCTGGTCCCGGTCACGGTGGAGGGCTGGGGCAAGCCGGCCTGGGCCGACCCGGCGGCCCTGGAGGCGGCCCCGCGCGGTCGTCACCGCACCACGCTCCTGTCCCCGTTCGACTCCCTCATCTGGGAGCGGGCACGCACGGAGCGGATCTTCGGCTTCACCCACCGCCTGGAGGCCTACGTCCCCAAACCGAAGCGGATCCACGGTTACTTCGCGATGCCGGTCCTCGCCGGCGGCCAGTTGGTCGGCCGCGTGGACCCGGCGCGGGAGGGCCGCACCCTGGTGGCCAAGCAGGTCACCCTGGACGGCGCGAAGGCCGTCCCGTCCGTGGCGCAGGCCCTGGTCGAGGCCGCGAGCTGGGTGGACTGCACGGACGTACGCGTGGAGCGGGTCGACGCCCCCGAACTGCGCGCGCCCCTCGCCGGAGAGCTCCTGCGCCTGCTGGCGTGAGGGTCACCGGATTTCGAGGATCTTCTCCCGCATCGCGTAGACGACGGCCTCCATCCTGGAGTGCAGCTGCAGCTTCTCCAGGATGTTGCGCACATGGTTCTTCACGGTGTTCTCGGAGATGAACAACTGCTTGGCGATATCGCGGTTGTTCATACCGGTGGCGACGAGTTTGAGAACCTCCAGCTCACGGTCGGTGAGCCGCGGCGCCGGCACCAATCGGCGTTCGTCGGTGCGCTGGATCATCGACTTGAACTCGGTGAGCAGCTTCGACGCCATGGAGGGGCTGATCTGCGACTGTCCGTCGGCCACGGCGCGAATGGCGGTGGCCACCTCGTCGGTCGAGATCTCCTTGAGGAGATATCCCGTCGCGCCCGCCTTGATCGCGTCGTAGAGATCGGCCTCTTCGTCGCTGATCGTCAGCATGATGATCTTCGCGCTGGGCGCCACCTCCTTGATGGAGGTGCACGCCTCGATCCCGCCCCGCTTCGGCATGCGTACGTCCATCAGCACGATGTCCGGCAGCAGGTCCGCGGCCTTGTCCACCGCCTCGGCGCCGTCACCCGCCTCGCCGACGACCTGGATGTCCTCCTCGGCCGCCAGCACGATCTCCAGGCCTCGGCGGAAGAGGGCGTGGTCGTCCACGACAAGGACTCTGATCGGCTCCTTGCGTGTCGAGCCCGCTTCCGGGCCCATGGCGACGACGCCATCGGCATCCTCGACATGCATCGGTCCGAAGCTGTCCGCCATCGTTCCTCCCCCTGAAGGCTGTGGCCTGTGGTCCTGCGCCATCGCCAACCCAAGGCAGCGGCCCACCGGTTGGGCCCTGTGCGGCCATGATTCCATGCCTGGACGACAGTGCGGTCACGGAGCGGGGCGCGAACTGGTCGCACACCGGTGCCCCTGGGGGCGCACACACGCTCCAGGGGCACCGGCTCAGCTGTCGCCGGGTGGGTCAGCCGCCCAACGTGCCGCCCGCCGCGGGCGGTTGCACCTGGGTGACCATCGGGTCCGTGCTGAGGTGGATGACGCCGTAGTCGTAGGCGTGCCGTCGGTAGACGACACTCGGTTCCTTGGTCTCGGAGTCGACGAACAGGTAGAAGTCGTGTCCGACCAGTTCCATCTCGTAGAGGGCCTGGTCGAGGGACATCGGGGAGGCGACGTGGGTCTTCTCGCGGACGATGAGGGGGCCTTCGCCCTTCACTTCCAGCGAGCCGATCTTCTTGGTGGGCACACCGTCCGACTGCTCGTCGGGGGCGGCGTGGCCGTTGCCGTTGAGCGTCGCCGCACCCGGGACGTGGTCGGGGACCTCGGCGGCAGTGAGCCGACGGGCACCGCGGCGCGTGTGACGCTTGTCGTGCTGCTTGCGCAGCCGGGCATCCAGCTTCTCCGCCGCGAGGTCGAGCGCCGCGTACGGATCGTTGGCCGATGCCTCCGCCCGGATCACCGGACCGCGGGAGCGGAGCGTGATCTCCACTCGGTCGCAACGGTCGGCCTGTCGGGGGTTGGGCTCCTTGGACACCTCGACGTCGAGGCTGATCACCTTGCCGTCGAGCTTCTGGATCTTCTCCAGCTTCAGCTTCTCGGCCACGTGCTTGCGGAACCGCTCGGGCACCTCGGTCTTGCGGCCCTTGACGACGATGTCCACGCAGAACTCCGTTCCCGGATCACTCCGCTTCGCTGCGGAGCGTCTCCCTTTTGCACCAGGCTCCGGTCACCCCGGAACCTCGGACTCGGTGACTTCCACCTCCTCCTCCCCCATGGGCAAGATCTCCACCCCATGGCCACGGGTGATTGCAGAAAACCCGCAGCACGGCATTCGGATAGGAGAGGTGCGGCCTGCGCCTTTCTCTCACAACCGAACATATCTCGCCCGGACGGATGTCGTCACCCTCTACCGCGGCGTACCTCCGTTCAGGTGAATTGGCCCTGTCACTACCTGCAACGACGCAAGTTTGCAGTCAGTTCCGGTTTATTTCGAAGGAATCCGGCGACGCAGCGATCACTGCTGCGCAGATCAGGTCACCGGGGCCGCTCACACCCACGATTCCCGGTGCACTGAGTGCCATCTGTCGCCCCTTCTCCTTTGCTGCCTGCATCTGTTCCCCTCTGCCTTCCCGGGACACACCCGCATACACAGCCGTAGTAGCTCCAACTGCTCCTCCTGGTCCATCACAGGTGATCGCCCCACGCACGGCACGCGCCGCCTCCCGCAACGAGGCACCCGTCGTCATCAGGTCGTCGACGAGCACGACCGGACCGCCGACCAGCAACCGGGCACCACCGGCCACCACCTCCAGGGCACCGGCGAGATTGTCCAGCCGCTGCCGGGAGTTGAGCCCCGACTGGTCGGCCACCCACCGCCGCTGCCGCAGCACGGCCACCACCCGGGCCGGCGTCCCGCTCCGCCGCAACTCCCCCGCCGCAGCGAGGGCGATCCGCCGCGCCGGATCATGCCCACGAGCCCGCACCACACTGCGCGCGGAGGGCACGGGAACGAGCAACATCGGTGCCTCGACAGCGCTCCGGTGCGGGGCGCCGCCTACGACCGGCCCGTGTCGCCCCGCAGGGGCTCGCCGTGCTCCCACGGGTGCCTGCCGCGCCCTCGCCGCCACCTCAGCCCAGTCGTCCCACTCGCCTTCGCTGCCCTCCTCGCCCTCCTCGCCCTCCTCCCCCAGCTCACCGAGTCCCGGCACCCAGTCCCCGTCCAATCCCGCCGAACCTCCGCCCCGTCCCGCCGAACTCCCGCGCTGCCCCGCCAACCCCCCGTCCTGCCCCGTCACAGCCCCACGACCCCGCATCCGGCGCTCCCGGAGCCCCGCCCGCACGGCGCCCGCGAGAGCGGCGCCCAGTGGCCCCGTGAGGGCCAGCGAGCCCCGTTCCTTGTGGGCGAGGAGCATCGCGCGCACCTCGTCCGCGTAAGGAGCCGCCGCATACGTCGCCGGCAGCCCGGACGGCTCGGGCACCGGTCGCACCCGGCTCGGTACGGCCCCGCTCAGGGCGGCACGGCACTCCGGGCAGAGCACCGTGCGAGGCGTCCCGCAGCCTCCGCACTCGGCCGACAGCACCAGATCCGTGAGGTCCCGCCACCACCCCCGCATGGCCACCACTGTGCCAAGGCCCTCGCCGACCGGCCACCCCTGTGGACAACCGGTGGACGCCTGCCTGTGGACAACGCCGCGCAACCGCCGACAGCCGTCACCCACACGAGTGCGGACCCGCCCCGGAAGACGCGAACGGCCGTCTCCTGCCGAGCCTCAGCCCGACCGGAGACGGCCGCTCCTCACTACTTCACCCCAGGTCAACCGGCAAGCGCATCAACCCAGTTGGACCAGTGATCGCCCTCACCCCGGATAAATCGGCGCCGACCCCGTCTTGACCACCTTCTGCCACTGCGCCCCGGTGGGCAGCCGTACGATCCCGTCCTCCGAATAGGCCACCAGCGGCAGCTTGTCGTCCTCGGACGCGGCGATCTCCTTCACACCGGTCAGGGCCGTGGGCGCCGGGCCCTCCGGAGTGGAGCCGTCGACCTGGACGTACCGCATCTGCTGCACGCCGCCCTTCGCGCGCCCGACCACCACGAGCCGGCTGTCCCCGGCCCACGACATGGCCGTGATCTCCTCCAGGTCCGGGGTCGCGGAACGCAGTTCGAGGACCGAGACCACCGGCTGCTCCCCGGTCGCGCCGCTCCGCTGGATCCGCCCGATCTCCAGGGACCGCTGCCCGTTCTTCTCCACGATGAGCGCGATCCGCACCCCGTCGGCCGCGACCCGAACCGACTCGATCCGGCCGTCCAACCCCAGGGTGTCGACCGCGATCGGCTGGCCGGCGCCGTTCTGCAGCAGGAGCAGCCGGGGGTTCTTCGGGTCCCGGTCGGCCACCCAGAGGTCGCCCTGCACATCCCAGCTGGGAGCCGTCAGCCGGTCGTCCGCGGTCTTGCCCTGGCTGGTCAGCACGGGGTCCCCGAGCGACGCGCCCGACACCATCGACCCGACGTAGAGCGACTTCCCGTCGAGACTGACCCCGGCCCCGCTCTCCTCGTCGCGCGACACCGCCACCGATCCCAGCGGCTTGGTGCCCTCGCCCAGCGCACCCGGCACCGCCTCGGTGTGCGTGCCCCTGCTGCCGCCGGGTATCCGCACCACCCGGTGCTTGTCGTCGAGGAAGTACAGGTACACGGGGTGGTTCACGGGGCCGCGTGTCACGAGGGACTGCGCGTTGTTCTCGGAGTACACGCACAACTGTGCGCCGTTGGCGGCCTGCAACTCGACCTCGTCGACCGTTGGGGTCATGGTCCGCAGCGTGTACAGAATCTGGGTCGCCATCTCGTTGCACCGGGCCAGTCCCACCCGCGAGGCCTTCTGGTTCAACGGGACGGTCAGTTTGTTCTGGTCGTCGGGGGTCAGCGAGGTGACCCCCTTGCGCAGAGCCGTCCCGGTGGGGAAGCTCGACCTGACCACGGGCCCGAGCCAGCTGGTGGGCCCGTCGAGGAGCGAACGCACCATCTGCGTCATGGGGTCCACCCGCCGCCGTACGAACACGGGGTCCGCCACGGCGATCGGCTGCGAGGTCGTCCCGGCCGTCGTGTTCGACGCGAAGTAGTACTTGTTGACCGACATGTAGTTGCGCTGGAAGTCCGAGCTGCCCATGACGACGCCCTGGGGCAGCCCGTCGATGCGCCACTGCCCGCTCTTCGGGTCCTTGGCCAGATGCACCCGCTGGCTGTACTGCCCGTCCGCGGGCGAGTACGCCTGCTGCGAGTCCACAGTGGCGACCCGGTCACCGGTGAGTGCGTACGTGAAGGCGTCGCTGTCCTCCCTGCCGCCGGGGGGACGGACGACCTCCGTGCTCGGCCCGTCGGCGAGCACCGTGGTGGACGCCTCCGGCTGCCAGTTCCGCGCCGCCTTGGCGGTCAGGTACAGGCGTGCCGTCTTGTAGTTCGGGTCGTCGCTGGTCAGCGCCTCCAGGAAGCCCTGCACGATCTCCGCCTGCGTCGCGTCCTCCCGGGGAGGCATCGCGAAAACCCGCACCTGGGTGTCCTGCCGCGGCGTCGACTCGACACCCCGGAGGTCCCCGCTGTCCGGCATCGAGGCACATCCCGCCAGCACTACGACGCCACACACGACGTACGCCGCCGCGCGTGCCGGCTTTCGCCGGGCGCCCCCCTCGCGGTCAGCGCCCACGAGATGCCTCCCCCTGCTTGTTCGATTCCTCCGGCACGACTCCCGGGTCCGTACCGCGCGCGGTGTCGCTCCGAGGCGCGTCCGCGGTCGGCCGGTCCTCCTGGCGCCGTGTGCCGCCGGTCGGCCGGGGCACCACGCGCGCGCCGTTGCCGGGCAGCGCCGTCGGGTCGGCTGTCGCGGTCGTGGCAGTCAGCCTCGGGGCGATCGGGGTCCGCGCGGGTATCTGCGGCCCCTGGTCGCCCATCGGCTGGACCGGGACCGTCGCGCGCTTGTCCCCGCCCCCGCTCGCCAGACCGGCGTCATTAAGTCCACGATTACGGCGTGAGTCCTTGGGCTCCAGGGGTATCGGCGAGCCCCGCAGCGGTTCGTCGGCGGTCCTCGGCAGCGTCAGCCGGAACTGCGAACCACCACCCGGCTCACCCCACGCCTGCAGCCAGCCGCCGTGCAGCCGCGCGTCCTCCAGGGCAATGGAAAGCCCCAGCCCCGTACCACCGGTGGTGCGCGCGCGTGCCGGGTCCGCCCGCCAGAAGCGGCTGAACACCCGGGTCGCCTCGCCGGGCTTGAGCCCCACCCCGTAGTCGCGCACCGCGATGGCGACCGCCCCGCCCGCGGTGGCGAGCTTGACTATGACGTCCTTGCCCTCGCCGTGCTCCACCGCGTTGACGACGAGATTGCGCAGCACCCGCTCCACCCGCCGGGCATCGGCCTCGGCGACCACGGGCTGCTGGTCGCCGACGACGCGTATCAGCGTGCCCTTGCGCTCGGCGAGCGGCTCGGCCCCGCTGATGACCCGCCGTACGACCTCCCTGAGGTCTATCGCCTCGGCCTCCAGGGCCGCCGCTCCCGCGTCGAAGCGGCTGATCTCCAGCAGGTCGGCGAGCAGCGTCTCGAACCGGTCCAGCTGGTCGGCCAGCAGTTCGGCCGACCGCGCGGTCATCGGATCGAAGTCCACGCGCGCGTCGTGGATGACGTCGGCCGCCATGCGCACGGTCGTCAGCGGCGTCCGCAGCTCGTGCGACACGTCGGACACGAACCGGCGCTGCATCCTCGACAGGTCCTCCAGCTGCTGGATCTTCAGCTGGAGATTCTGCGCCATCTTGTTGAAGGCCTCACCGAGCCGCGCGATGTCGTCCTCACCGGTGACCTTCATCCGCTCCTGGAGGCGCCCTGCGGACAGCCGCTCGGCGATTCCGGCGGCCATCCGCACCGGCGTGACCACCTGCCGCACCACGAGCCAGGCGATGGCCCCGAGGAGCACGACGACGAAGAGCCCGGCCGTCGCGAGTGTCCCCTTGACCAGGCTGAGCGACTTCTCCTCCTGAGTGAGCGGGAAGAGGTAGTACAGCTGGTACGGGTTGTTGTTCGGGTCGTTGACCTGCTTGCCGACGACCAGCGCGGGCTGGGACTCCTTGCCGTTGCTGTAGATGATCCGGGTGTAGCTCTGGGCCGCCGACGTGTTGTCGTTGACGCGGGCGCGCAGGTCTTCGGGCACGCTGGCGGACGGGTCGACGTACCCGGAACCGCGCGGGCTGCGACCGCCGCCGCTGTCCGCGCCCGCCGGCAGCGTCACCACGTCGAAGGCTCCCTGACCGCCGCTGGACAGCGACGACACGAGGTCACTCATCCAGGAGATGACGTTCTGTGTGGAGTTGCCGTCTGTCGCGGAGCCGTCGTCCGCGGTCCCGCTGGCCGCCTCGTCGGCCCGCTGCTTGGCCACGGCGAACCCACCCGTGGCCTGGCTCTGCGAGGCCTTCACCTTGGCGTCCAGCAGGCCGTTGCGCACCTGCCCGATGACGACGAAGCCGAGCAGCAGGACGACGCCCAGCGACATCAGCAGGGTGGTGACGACGACCTTGAGCTGGATGTTGCGCCGCCACAGCCGCATGACCGGCAGCAGCGGCCGACGCACCCATCGCATGAACAGGCGGAGGACCGGACTGCCCTGGACCCCGCCCTGCAGCAGCCCGCCCTCCAACAGGCGTGCCCAGCGGGAGCCCGCCGCCGTCCGGCCGACAGGCCGCCCCGCGCGGGCCCCGGACCCCCCGGGTGCCGAAGCGGCACTGTCCCTGGACATGTCAGCTCGGTCCCGCCTTGTAACCGACGCCGCGCACGGTCACCACGATCTCCGGCCGCTCCGGGTCCTTCTCGACCTTGGAACGCAGCCGCTGAACATGCACGTTGACCAGACGGGTGTCCGCCGCGTGCCGGTAGCCCCAGACCTGCTCCAGGAGCACCTCACGCGTGAACACCTGCCACGGTTTACGGGCCAGCGCGACCAGCAGGTCGAACTCCAGCGGCGTCAGCGCGATCGACTGCCCGTCCCGCTTCACGGAGTGACCGGCCACATCGATGACCAGATCGCCTATGGCGAGCTGCTCGGGCGCCGGCTCCTCCGACCTCCGCAGCCGCGCCCGGATCCGGGCGACCAGCTCCTTCGGCTTGAACGGCTTCACGATGTAGTCGTCGGCGCCCGACTCCAGGCCGACCACGACATCGACGGTGTCGCTCTTCGCCGTGAGCATCACGATCGGCACCCCGGACTCCGCCCTGATCAGGCGGCACACCTCGATACCGTCCCGTCCGGGCAGCATCAGGTCCAGGAGCACCAGGTCGGGCTTGCTCTCACGGAAAGCGGCCAGCGCCTTGTCGCCGTCGGCTACGAAAGACGGCTCAAAACCTTCACCACGCAACACAATGCCGAGCATCTCGGCCAGTGCGGTGTCGTCATCGACGACAAGGACTCGTCCCTTCATAAACGACATCATCCCATTAACTAAATCGTTACCTGTCGTGACCTGTCACACAGCTCTGCCAGCGCCTCCGCCGTCACAGGCGAAACAGCGCCTTCTTCGGTGACGATCGCCGTCACCAGCTCGGGAGGCGTCACGTCGAACGCCGGGTTGTACGCCTGGGTCCCCAGGGGTGCCACCGGAATCCCGCCTCCCGCTCCCGACACCGTCACTTGGGGTGACGTGATCTCCGTCACTTCGAACCCGGGGCGCTGCTCCACCTCGATGGACGCCCCGTCCGGCGTGTCCGGATCCACCGTCGTCACCGGCGCCACCACGATGAACGGCACATGGTGGTACCGGGCGAGCACGGCGAGCGGATAGCTCCCCACCTTGTTCGCCACCGAACCGTCGGCGGCGATCCGGTCCGCCCCGATCAGCACCGCATCCACCTCCCCGGCCGCGAACAAGGAGCCCGCCGCGTTGTCCGTGAGCAAGGTGTACGCCATACCGTTGCGCGCCGCCTCATAAGCCGTCAGGCGAGCACCTTGCAGCAATGGACGCGTTTCGTCCACCCAGAGCCGCCGCAGCCGCCCGTCCCGGTGCGCCGCGAGCGCCACCGCGAAGGCCGTGCCCTCACCACCCGACACCAGCGCTCCCGTGTTGCAGTGGGTCAGAATCCGGTGCCCACCACCGGGCAGCAGCTCGTCCAGCAGAGCCAGCCCGTGTGCGGCCATCCGTGCGCTGGCCTCGGCGTCCTCCCGGTGCAACCGCCGTGCCGCCGCCAGCGCGGCCCTGGCCGCCTGCTCAGGATCACCCCCCTTGGCCACCGCGTCACGGTGCGCGGACTGGGCTCTGCGCACGCCGACGGAGAGGTTCACCGCGGTCGGCCGGGCGCCCGCCAGCGCCACCGCAGCCTCGTCCACGTCGAAACCCCGCGCGGCGGCGAGCGCGACGCCGTACGCCCCCGCGATGCCGAGCAGCGGCGCCCCGCGCACCGCCAGCGAACGGATCGCGTCCACCAGCGCGGAGGCGTCCGTGCACACCAGCTCGACCTCCTCGGCCGGCAGTCTCGTCTGGTCGAGCAGGACCAGTACGGGCCCCTCGGGGGGCTCGTCCCAGCGGATCGCGGGTATCTCGGTCGGCCGGCCGTCCTCGCCGGATTGCGCGTACTGATCAGCCATGCCGTCAGTCTGCCCCGTATCCGGCGGACAATTGAAGGTGTCCAGCCCATACCGCGGCCGGTCACCGGTCGACCACCCCATGGCACGATGGCTGCCAACCTGCCGCCGCGCCCGCGGACGGGCACCGTGAAGGAGCGACGATGAACGACACTCCGGGCTGGGCCTCGCCCGGATCCGCCCCGCCCGACGGGCCCGAGCCCGGCGCCTCCGGTCCCACCGAGCCGACCGACGGCTCCGGCCCCGCACAGCCCGCGGACCAGCCCGGCACGGACCCGTCGGGCACCGGCCCCCAGTGGTCCAAGGAGCAGCCGCCACCCGCCCAGTGGTCCGCGCCCACCGGCGCCCCGGGCCCGGGGCAGGCACCGCCCCCACCGCCCGGTCCGGGCTGGGGCGGCGGCCACCCCGGAGGCCCGGCAGGCCCCGGGGGATACGGCGGGCCCGGCGGTTACGGCGCTCCCGGCTGGGGAGCCGGCTGGGGCGGTCCTCCGCCCGCGGCCAAGCCCGGTGTGATCCCGCTCCGCCCGCTCGGTGTCGGCGAGATCCTCGACGGCGCCGTCTCCACCATGCGCACCTACTGGCGCACGGTCCTGGGCATCTCGCTCACCGTCGCGGTCGTCATGCAGACCATCGTCGTCCTCGTCCAGGGCTTCGCCTTCAGCGACCTCAGCAGTACCAGCGCCCTCGACGACCCGAACGCCAGTGCCTCCGAAGTCACCCGCGCGATGAGCGAGGCCTTCCTCAGCACCGGCGTCGTCTACCTGGTCGCCCTCATCGGCACGGTGATCGCCACCGCCCTGCTCACGGCCGTCACCAGCCGCGCCGTCCTCGGCAAGCCGGTCACCGCCACGGAAGCCTGGCGTGACGCCCGCCCGCAGGTGCTCAGGCTGTTCGGCCTGATCTGCCTGCTGATCCTCATGGCCATCGCCCTGATCGGCATCCCCACCGTGCCCGGCATCATCGTGGCCGTCACGGGATCCCAGGACGGTGGCATCGCACTCGCCGTCATCGGTGGCCTCGCGGGCTGCGTCGTCACCCTCTGGCTGGCGATCCGCTTCTCCCTGGCCTCGCCCGCGCTGATGCTGGAGAAGCAGGGCATCGTGAAGTCGATGAGCCGCTCCGCGAAGCTGGTGCGCGGCTCCTGGTGGCGGATCTTCGGCATCCAGCTGCTCGCCCAGATCATCGCGAGCATCCTGTCGTCCATCCTCGTGATCCCGTTCGCCTTCATCGCCGGGGTGCTGAGCGGCGACGGCCTCAGCGGCCTCGTCAACGGCACCGGCGACGTCGGCTGGACCTTCCTCATCATCAGCGGCCTCGGCGCGGTGATCGGCCGCATGATCTCGTTCCCGATCACGGCGGGCGTCACCGTGCTCCTGTACATCGACCAGCGCATCCGCCGCGAGGCCCTCGACCTCGACCTGGCCCGTGCCGCCGGCGTCCAGGACTACGGCACCGCCGCCCCCGGCCCCACCCCGGGGAGCTGATGCGGTGAGCCTGGCGGGGGGAGTTCTCACAGCGGTGCCCGCGGCGCTGCCGCACACCGTCGAATCGGCCACGAGGGCACTGCTGCACGCCCACGGCACAGTCGTACGGTCGTCGGCCCTCTCTGGAGACGAACCGCCGGTGACGATCCCGCGCGACCCCGCGCGGGAGGCAGCCCGGCGTGAACTGTCCAAGCAGATGTACCACGAGAACGACCCCAGCCTGGTGCAACGAGCCCTGGACGCCATCTCGCGCTGGGTCGACAAACTGTTCAGCAGGGCATCGGAGGCGACACCCGGCGGAACGCTCGGCCTGATCGTCGTCATCCTGGTCGTCCTCGCGGTCGTGGCCGCCCTGTGGTGGCGCCTCGGCACTCCGCGCCGCGAACCCGCCTCCACCGCCGCCCTGTTCGACGACCGCCCCCGGAGCGCCGCCGAACACCGCTCGGCCGCCGAGGCACACGCCGCCCAGGGACACTGGAACCCGGCCGTGCAGGAACGCATGCGGGCCATCGTCCGCTCCCTGGAGGAACGGGCCCTGCTCGACGTCCGCCCCGGCCGCACCGCCGACGAGGCGGTCGCGGAAGCCGGCCGCGCACTCCCGTCGCACACGGACGAACTGCGCGCCGCCGCCGGACACTTCGACGACGTGACGTACGGCGGACGCGGCGCGAGCGAGCAGTCGTACCGCCGCATCGCCGAACTCGACAGCGCCCTGGAGCGGACCAGGCCCGTCCTCACGAGCAGCGCCCACAGCACGGCCCACCACACCAGCCAGGGGGCCGCCGAATGACCACGGAGGCCACGCTTCCCGCCACCTCGGCCTCGCCCACCGTCCGCCAGGTGTGGACCCGCGCGCGGGGCATCGTCCTCGCGCTCGTGCTCCTCATGGCCGCCGCCGTCGCGATCGCCGCGATCCGCTCCG
>Ga0307511_10003540_pt1 | contig 16034 bp, 9 predicted proteins | sample 13_EM_MG_FD_200266 | JGI IMG/M metagenome (GOLD analysis project Ga0307511, IMG submission 200266) | Populus trichocarpa ectomycorrhiza microbial communities from riparian zone in the Pacific Northwest, United States - 13_EM | ecosystem: Host-associated > Plants > Roots > Unclassified | place... | reverse complement strand
CGTGTGGCCAAGTGGCTTCTGTTTTATCTGCTGGTCGCGGTCGTGGGACTCTCGGGCTGCGCCGATCTCGGCTGTATGGGGGGCTGCGGCGTGCGCGCGCACAACTCCTCGAGCCTCGTGGAATTTCTTTATCCGAACGGGGTGATGCCGCCGCCGCAGAATGCGATCCCGCAGTTGCGCATTCCGTTGAGGGTAGGGTTGGCATTCCTGCCGTCGAACGGTTCCGATGCGACGGGAGGATTGGATGCGGCTCACAAGGAACAATTGCTGGAGCGGATCCGGCAGCGGTTCTCCAGCCGCCGGTTTGTGGCTGAGATCGTCGTGATTCCCGACTACTACCTCACGGGCCGCCGGGGCTTTGAGGGCCTGGCAGGTGTTCAGCGTCTATACGGCGTGGATCTGATGGCGCTCGTGTCTTATGACCAGGTCACGCACCAGGACGAGAACTACTGGTCGTTGGGCTACCTGACGATCGTCGGCGCGCACGTGCTCAAAGGCAGTCGCCATGATGCGTCCACTTTGGTTGACCTTGCCGTTGTCGATCCGGCGACCCACTCCCTGGTGCTGAGAGCGGGTGGTACTGATACGCGCCACGGCGACACCACGCTGATCGACTCGCAGCGCGACCTGCGTGAGGCAGCCGCTGCCGGATACGCTTCCGCGACCGACCAGATGATCGAGCATTTTGACGCTGCCCTGACGACATTCGAGGGGGATGTGAGGTCAGGCAAGGCGGCTGTGCAGGTCGTGCGTAAGAATGACTCGGGACACTCCGGGGGCGGCGGTGCGTTGGACTGGCCGATCCTCGCATTGTTGGTGTTGGTCACATTTCGCCGCTGCGCGCGGTTCAAAGGGATGACGCAATGAAGAGCCCGAACGACCTTGGCCCCCGAGTGGTGCGCTTCTTGTTCCGTGCCCTGCTGCGGCCGCTGTTTCGCGTCGAGCTCAGTGGCGATCCGCGGGAGTTCGCGAACGAGCGCACCCTGATCGTGGCCAACCACGAGTCTTTCCTGGATGGTGTGCTGCTCGGCGGCTTTCTACCCGTGGGCGCCACTTTCGTGGTCCATGCCCAGGTGACGAGGAAGTGGTACTTCCGCTGGCTGTTGAAGTACGTGCCGCACCTGGCGGTTGACTCGACCAGCCCTCTTGCGATGAAGCTCATCTGCAGGCTCGTCGAGACCGGCACCCCCGTAGTCATCTTCCCGGAGGGCCGGCTGACTATCACAGGGTCACTGATGAAGGTGTACGACGGAGCCGCGTTCGTTGCCGCCAAGACGGGCGCGACAGTGGTACCGGTCCGCATCGAGGGCTCGGGGCGCAGTTACTTCGGGCGGCTGGCGGGAATCTATCCGCTCAGACTGTTTCCCAAGATCCGGATCATGATTCAGCCGCGCCGGCAGATTCCCATGCCGCAGCTGCCGTCGGCGAAGCTGCGCAGGCGGCGGGCGGGCGAGCTCATGCGGCGTATCCTGCTCGACATGCTGGTTGCCACGCGACCCCGGCGCACTTTCTTCCAGGCCTTTCTCGATGCAAAGGCGACGTTTGGGGCGGGTTACAAACTCGTCGAGGACGTGCGCCTGCAGGAAGAATCGTATGGCTCGCTGATGCGCATGGCACTGGGGCTGGGTCGCCTCATGAGTCATGTAACCCGGCCTGGCGAGATTGTCGGCGTGATGACACCGAACGCGGCTCCTACGCTCGGGTTGGTTCTCGGATTGTCTGCGACCGGGCGTGTGCCCGCGATGTTGAACTACACAGCCGGAGCGGAGGGACTGCGTGCCGCATGTACCGTCGGCCGGATTTCCAACATCGTCACGTCACGGTCATTCCTCGAGAAGGCGCGCTTGATGCCGCTCGTGGAGCAGCTGCCCAACATCCAGGTGCACTACCTGGAGGACATGAAACCCCGGATCAGTCTGTCGGACAAGCTCTGGATTGTCTGGCGCCGGCTGTTTCCGGACTCGCTGGGCTCGAATCAGCGACCGGAGGATGCGGCGATCGTACTGTTCACGTCGGGATCGGAAGGCCGGCCGAAGGGAGTCGTGCACTCGCACAATTCGTTGCTGTCGAATGTGGCGCAGATCCGCGCGGTGGCGGATTTCACGCCGCTCGACAAGCTCATGATTGCGTTGCCGGTGTTTCACTCGTTCGGACTCACGTGCGGCATCATCATGCCGCTGGTATCGGGCTGCAAAGCGTTTCTGTATCCCAGCCCGCTGCACTACCGGATCATTCCGGAGCTGGTGTACGACCGCAATTGCACGGTGCTGTTTGGAACTTCCACGTTCCTCGCCAACTACGGCAAGTTTGCGCATCCCTATGACTTTGGGCGCCTGCGATACGTGGTGGCGGGGGCGGAGAAACTCTCCGAGGACGTGCGCCGGCTGTGGATCGAGAAGTTTGGCATCCGCGTGCTCGAAGGTTATGGCGTGACCGAATGCGCCCCCGTCATCGCAGTCAACGTTCCCATGGCGTGCCGCATCGGCAGCGTTGGGCAGATCGCTCCGGGGATGCGGTATGAGCTCGAGCCTGTGCCCGGAATCGAAAACGCGGGCGTGTTGCACGTGACCGGCCCGAATGTCATGAAAGGCTACCTTCTGTACGAGAAGCCGGGCGAGATTCAGCCACCTGAGTCCATTCACCCCGGATGGTATTCGACGGGCGACATCGTGCACGTCGATGAGGATGGGTTCGTGCACATCCGTGGGCGGGTGAAGCGGTTCGCGAAGATTGCCGGAGAGATGATTTCGTTGGAAGTGGTGGAGCGGATTGCGGCGGCAGCCTCTCCCGGGTTCGCGCATGCGGCGTCGACTCGCAGCGATGCCGCGAAGGGCGAAGCGCTGGTGTTGTTTACTACGGATCCGGCCTTGCGCCGCGAACAGCTGGGGTCCGCCGCGAAAGCTGCAGGCGCGCCGGAGCTTGCCGTACCGCGCATCATTCAGCTCGTCAGCGAGATTCCGCTCCTCGGGACGGGCAAGACTGACTATGTGCAGTTGAAGAAGCGCGCCGAGGCGACCACGGCAACGGCGAGCGCTGCCTGAGTGGTCAGCCGATAAGACAAATGAAGGATATCTCGAACATGGATTCCAAAGTGTCTGGGGCTTTATGGTCGCGCGGTCTGATGGCGGTGCTCGCGGCTCAGTTTTTATCCGCGATGGCGGACAATGCGTTGTTGTTCGGGGCACTCGCCCTGTTGCGCATCGACCGGTTCCCCACCTGGACGGAACCGTTGCTGCAGGAGTTTTTTGTGGGGGCCTACATTATCCTGGCGCCCTTCGCCGGCCCGTTCGCGGACGCCCTGCCGAAGGGCCGGGTGATGTTGATCTCGAATGGATTGAAGCTCGGCGGCGCGCTCGGGATGTGGATGGGACTGAATCCGTTCCTCACCTACGGGCTGGTGGGCGCCGGCGCCGCAGCCTACTCGCCGGCCAAGTACGGCATTCTGTCCGAGCTGGTCTCGACCGACCAACTCGTCAAGGCCAACGGCCTGCTGGAGTCGTCCACCATTGCCGCCATTTTAGCTGGCGCAATCGCAGGCGGCGCTCTCGCTGACTGGAGCGTCTGGGGCACCCTCGGTGTCGTCACGGGCTGCTACGGCGCCGCTGCCGCTGCCAACCTGCTCATTCCGCGGCTGCCTCCCGCTCATGCCTTGAGCTCGTTCTCGTTGGGTTCGGTGCTGCGGGACTTCGGCACCGCCGTCCGAGTCATGGTGAAGACAGCTGACACGCGTTTCTCCATGATTGGAACCAGCTTGTTCTGGGGAGCGGGTGGCACCTTGCGATTTCTGCTGGTGGCCTGGGTACCCGTCGCGCTGGGGATTGCTAACAACAAGATGCCGGCGTTTCTCAACGCGATGGTGGCGGTCGGCATCGTCATCGGCGCCGGGCTGGCCGCAAAGTTCATAACGCTCGAGAAGGCTGACCGGGCGCTGCCGGCCGGTGTGCTCATCGGGGTCTCGGTATGCATCCTGGCTGTTACGACCAACATCCCTGCGGCGTTCGCGGTCATGTCGCTGGTGGGTGCCTGTGGCGGATTCTTCATAGTGCCTCTGAACGCACTGCTGCAGGAGCGAGGGCGGGAAAGTGTCGGTGCGGGACACGCCATTGCCGTGCAGAACCTCGCCGAGAATACCGCGATGCTGGTGATGATCGGGCTGTACACGCTGGCAGTCCGGGCGGGAACGCCGGTTGTCGGCATCGCGGGACTGTTCGGTGCGGCACTTGCGGTCGCAATTGCCTGGTTGTGGGTGCATCGGGTGCGCAACCGCGGTGGGCAGCCTGTCGGGGCAGCCGACTAAAAGACAGCGGTGACGCGGGTCAGCTCAGGCTCGGTGAGTTGGAATTCGAAGATCGCCAGGTCGTCGCGCATGTGGGTGTCGGAGCGCGTCCCGGTAAGCGGCGCCACGCCGATCTGGGTCAGATAGCGGAACAGGATCTGCGCCGCGCTACGTTGGTACTTGTCGGCCAGTGTGGTGACCGTGCGGTGAGAGAGGATGTGCGGATTCGCGGAGAGCGTCCAGAAGCTTTGATAAATGATGTTTTGTTTACGGCAGTACACGCGGATGTCATGGTCGTAGCGCGTGTCGGCATGGAATCTGTTCTGCAATACCGCCGGCTTGATACGAGCTTCGCCGTACAGTGACTCGAGCTGCCGCAGCTGGTAGCAATTGCTGATTCCGAGTTGCCTTGCCTTGCCGGCATCCACCAGCGCTTCCATTGCCTGCCAGGCTTCATGGGTTTGCCCCGATGTCGGCAGAGGCGAATGCAGGACCAGGCAGTCGAGGCGATCCGTTCGCAGGTTGCGCAGCGAGACCTCACAAGACTGTGCGACTTGCTGGGCGATCGGCGCAGAAGGGTCGTACGGAATTCGTTGCGGGTCCTGGCCGGACAGCGAAGTGAATTTAGTCTGCAGGTACAGGTCGTCGCGTGTCAGGCCGTCGCCGAGGGCTGCGGCGATGCCCGCGCCCACACCAGCCTCCTCATAGTGCTTGGGCTGGCACGCTGTATCCAAGCCGCGAAAGCCGCGACGGATCGCGGTCGCGACCAGGCGCTCGGTGTCTGCTTTCTTCCAAGCGGTGCCGTAGAGGAGCTGGGGCATTCGGATGCCGGCTGCGCAAGTGAAGCTGTCCACCGGTTATCCTCGCTGCGAAGGTAAACTGGCTTGCGGAGTGTAAATCTTCCCGAGCGGGAATAGGCCTGCAAGTACGTCCAGCGGAAAATATGTCCAGCGGAAAATTTAAAATAGCGGTTTTGGGGGCGGGTGCGATCGGCTCGATCATCGGCGCGCACCTGGCTCGGGCTGGGCATTCGGTCGTCATGCTGGCTCGCGGCCGCAGAGCGGAGCACCTGGCTTCGCAGGGTCTTGCGATCTGCGGGCTGACGGAACTTTCTACACTCGTGCCCGTTCTGCGCGATCCGGCGCAGTTGCGCGGCGCGGATGTGCTGATTGTCGCCACCAAGACGCCGGGGACCGCGGAGGCGCTGGCTCAGCTGCGCCATGTGGACGTCGGGCTGGCCTTTTCGATTCAGAACGGGCCTGTGAAGAACGAGCTCCTGTCTGCAGCGTTCGGCGCTGACCGCGTGCTGGGCTCACTGGCCGATACCAGCGGTGAGATGTTGGCCGACGGCCGGGTGCTGTTCACTCGCAATGTCAACATTCTGCTGGGCGAGCTCTCCGGCGCGGAAAGCTCGCGGGCGCGCGAGGTTGCCGCGACGATAGACTCTTCCGGAGTGCGTGCTACCGCGGTCCCCAACATTTTGAGCTTGGAGTGGTCGAAGTTTGTAACGTGGGTCGGTATGTTCGCGCTATCTGTGATTACCCGCTCGGTGACCTGGCGCTACCTGGTCGATCCGGACGCGGCATTGGTCCTGGTCAGGCTCACGCGTGAAATGGGCCGCCTCGCGCAGGCGCTGGGAATCGAACTGACGGATAAGGCAAACCTTCCGGCAGCGAGCCTTTGCCGTGGGACCGAGGAAAGTGCGGTACAGATCGTCATGGAGGCGGGACGCGGATTCGAAACGCGCGCCCCGGAGCACCGCATGTCGGCGCTTCAGGACGTAAATGCGGGGCGACCGCTCGAAGTTCACGAGACATTGGGTTATGCCTTGCAAAAGGCGGCCGAGCGCGGCATTCCGATGCCACTACTCGATGGTTTCTACCGTGTCATTGCGACTGCGGAGCGCATCAGGGCCGGGGCCTGAACCGGCGGGCGTCGGCGACCTTCTTCCCGCGGCGCCAGACGGATTCGATGTTGTCCACGGCGGAGATATCCTTGGAAGGGTCGCCGTCCACCACCAGCAGATCGGCCAGCTTTCCTGGAGCGATGATGCCGCGGTCGTCAAGGTGAAGGAGTGCGGCCGCATTCTTCGTGGCGGTCTGGATTGCCTGTAGAGGCGTGAGGCCCGCATCGGTCAGGAGCTTGAGCTCCCGGTGCTCGGCGAACCCCGCAATGCGCAAGGGCGTTGCGCCCGAGTCGGTACCAAAGCCGATGTTGACGCCCGCGTCAAAGAGGGCCTTCACGTTCTTCATGTTGGTTGCAAGCGCCTGCTTCTCGACGGCCAGGGTCTTGGTGTCGGCGAGAACCTTGGCGCGCCATGCGGGATCATTCAGTTGCGCGGCAAGGGAGGGCTGCAAGCTGCGCCGGAAGAATGGCTGCTGCAGCCACTCAGGGTGCTCGGCATAGATGTAGGAAGACTCGTCCAGGCCGAGCGTCGGGATGTACCACGCACCCCGCCTCTTGATCGACTGGGTGAAGTCGGAATCCACCGCCTTGTCACGAACCCCATGCGCCAGGATGTCGACGCCGTCGCCGACCAATTGCCTGGCATCGTCGAGGTAGTAGACGTGCGCGGCGACCCGTAGACCATTTGCATGTGCTTCGTCGATGACGGCCTTGTAAACTTCCGGATTCATCTTGGTGGCGAATCTGCCGTGCATGTCGTCCACCCAGATCTTGAGCAGGTCCGGATGACGCTGCGCGGTTTCGCGCACCTGCGAGCGGGCTTCTTCAGGTGTCGAAGGTCGATACACCTGTGTATCCAGGATGCCGATGGATGCCGGAGGCGCGCTATTGGGAGCGCCAAAGCCTTTGTCGGCGCCGAACAGGTCGGCAGTTCGCGTGGCTCCACTATGGGCCTGGGGCTGGACAGCGTAGAACGGCTCGAGATTGAGACCCAGGGAGGTGACGGTAGTCACTCCGTAGGCGGTGTACTGCTTCAACTGCCGCAGGATGTTGGCGCGCGTGATGTTGTTTCCCGAAGCGGTTGCGCCCTTGACCAGGCCCACGTGCGAGTGGTTGGAAATGAGGCCCGGGAGCACCGTCTTGCCGGTGAGTTTGATTATGATCGTGTTGGGTGGGAGCTTGATGGCACTCTGGGTCGCGGGCTGGGTGTCATGCTGACCGGCGGCCGGGGCATCGTGCTGACTGGCAGGCTGGGAGTCGGGCTGGCCGGCGTTGTGATTCCCATCCTGGCCCTGGGGCTGAGCGTTGATAGCCGTGATCTTTGACCCGGTGATGAGAATGTCAGCGTGCTCGAGAGGTGGACCGCCATTGCCGTCGATGAGGCGGACGTCGCGCAGCATGATGGGCGGCGAAGGGGCACCCTTCGACCAACAAGGCGACCCAGCCGATGCAACGAGACCCAGGATCGCGAAGCTGAGGGCGGAAATTCGGGTGTTCATGGGAAAGCTCGTGAGTGCGCCCGCGATGCTAGCATGCTCGCGTAAATCGAAGGCACGATCCGGCGAATGCTCCCCGTGAATGACTTTTCAGGCGATCCTGCCCGCAGGTTGCGGCAGGCTTTCGGTGACTCCCTGTACAGCGCGGCCGAGCTGATGGCGCACGGCGGCCATGTGCTCGAGATTCGCGTCCTCCAGGCTGGCAACGTAGTGACCGGCATCGTGGGCGCGGACGCTGCGGACGCGCAGCGCGCGGCAAAGTTCCGAGTCTACATTCGCAATCTGACTGCCAAAATGGAGGGGGAATGCAGCTGCGGAGCACGCGGAGTCTGCGTTCACGTTGCAGCAGTGTCGATCGTTGCGGCGAGGACGATGGGTGCGGCGGCTGCAGATGGTCAGCGCCGCGAAAGTCGAACTGTCCGTGCGGCAGGCTTGGATTCCGGCACTGCGAATCGGGATGCGGCGGGCTTGCCGTTGGACTCTGCCGCAACGCGGCGCCCACTAGTCGGCTCACCACTGCAAAGCGCGCCTGCGCAGCAGCTGTGTTATCTGCTCGAGAAGGAGGCTGCCGACGGTGGCGGTGCGTTCTGCGAGATTCGAGTCTCGGTCTGGGTGGCTCAGCAGGGAGCCGATGTTGGATCGATCATACCGGGCAGCGCGTGCACGTTCGCGCCGCGATTTTCCCGAGGAACGTCCTCTGCCGGTACGGGACCCGGGTTTCCTCGGTATGTCGACGGTCGGGACCGGGAAATTCTGGAGGTCCTGGCGCCAAGCTCTGAGGGACCCTGGACGCTGCGTGGTGAGGTTGGCGCTGAGCTGTTGCTGCGGATTGCGGCGACGGGTCGCGCCTTTTGGGCATCGCTGCGGGGGCAGCCTTTGCGTGGCGGCGAGCCGCGCTCAGTGGCTTTCGGCTGGAAGATGCTGCCTGGTGGAGAGCAGACTCTGAGTTGGGAGGCAGCTGAGTCGCTCGACGTTGTGTCAAACATGGAGCCGCTGATTTACATCGACTCGGTGTCGAATGAGGCGGGACAGGTTGTTTTGCAGTGGCCAGTGGGTTTGCTGCGCGAGCATGCACAGGGAGACGTTGTTGCACCGGAGCAGGTAGCCGCGGTGAACGCCCGGATCGACGAGGTGTCCGGGGGTTTGCCCTTCCCGCGTTTGCGGAGTGTGTCTGCGGTTGCGCAGCCCCTGGTGGACTTGAAGCCACGGTTGGTGCTGTCGGCTGACGAGCAGGCTGTAATCTACTTTATCTACAACGGCGTTCCTGTTGACAGCCGCAGGCTGCCGCAGCTGCAGCAGGCAGTGCGGTTGATGGTTGCGGATTCGCTGTACGAGATCCCTCGCGATCGGGATAGCGAAAGGCTATTTGAGTCGCAATTGGCCGATGTGCTCGGATCTGTTCCGCAGGATCGATCGGTCTGGCTCGCATTCATCATGGGTGGAGTGCCGGCACTGCAGGCTGCTGGCTGGGAGGTGGTGCTCGATGAGCGCTTCCCCTATCGGGTGGTGGCCGCAGATCAGTGGTACGGGGATCTGGGAGCAGATCTGCGTCAGTCGGCGTGGTTCAATCTGCGGCTGGGTGTCCTGGTTGACGGCCGCCCCGTCAATCTGCTGCCTGCGTTGACACGCTACCTGCAGTCTTCGCTCGCGCAGCCTTCACAGGGGCAGTCACCGGGGCAGGCGCCACCGGGACGTGACGGCGGGCCTGGAGCCGACGGCGAGACCGATGCCGCGGGATGTCGCGTCGGGGAGTTCTGGCTGGTGCGGTTGGACGATGGGCGCTATCTGCCCATAGCACTGGAGCGAATTCAACGCATCGCCAACACACTGGTGGAGCTGTTTGACCGCGACAGCTTGACGACCGAGGCGGCCTTGTCTCTGCCTCGAAGTCAGGGTGGCCGGCTCGCGCAGCTCGCCATGGAGTTGAACGGGCCGACGCTGAGCTCGGATGACACATCGCTCGCGGTGTTGATCGAAGAGCTGAAGAGTTTTTCCGGCATTCGGGCGTTGCCGGCGCCGGCGAATTTTCGCGGCGAGCTGCGGCCGTACCAGCAGGAGGGGCTGGGGTGGCTGCAATTTCTGCGCAAGTTCCGGCTCGGTGGGATCCTGGCTGACGACATGGGGCTGGGAAAGACCGTACAGACCATCGCGCACATCGCGCTGGAAATCGAGAACGCACGGTTGAGCAAACCTGTGCTGATCGTGGCTCCGGTCAGCGCATTGGGAAACTGGCAGCATGAGTTCGCCCGTTTCGCTCCCGGACTGAGCGTTCGCACCTGGCACGGTGCCCAGCGCCGAAAATCCCTGACGGCGCTGAACGCGGCGCAGGTAATCATTACCGCCTATCCCTTGCTGCTGATCGACAGCGAAGTTCTGTTGGCCAAGGATTTCGGCCTGGTGATTCTGGACGAAGCGCAGATGATCAAGAACCCGGACGCGAAGGTATCGCAGATGGCTCGTGCCCTGCGCGCGGAGTGCCGGTTGTGCCTGAGCGGTACGCCGGTCGAGAATCACCTGGGCGAGCTGTGGTCGTTATTCGATTTTCTACAACCCGGACTGTTGGGCAATGAGCGGCATTTTCAGCGGCACTATCGCACGCCCATAGAGCGAAACGGTGACCGTGGCCGCGCGGAGGCCCTGAGCGCAAGGCTGGCGCCTTTCCTGTTGCGCCGGACCAAGGATTCGGTTGCGAAGGAGCTGCCGCCGAAAGTCGAGATTGTCGAATCCATTACGTTGGATGAGAAACAGCGGGACTTCTACGATGGTGTCCGGCTGGCGATGCATCAGCGCATACAGGAGGTCATTCGTCAGCAGGGACTGGCGCGCAGCCAGATCACCATATTGGATGCCTTGTTGAAGCTCCGGCAGGTGTGTTGCGATCCGCGCCTCGTGAAGGCGGATGATGGCGAGAGCTCCGCTCAGCGAGACACTGCTGCGGACTCAGGTGAACGTGCGCGCGATGGCGTTCCGTCGGCCAAGCTGGAGTGGCTGGCGACGGTGCTGCCGGAGTTGGTCGCGGAAGGCCGGCGCATTCTGCTGTTCTCGCAGTTCACTTCGATGTTGCGGCTGATCGAGTCGCTGCTGACTGAGCTCGCCATTCCGTACTGCCTGTTGACAGGTGAAACGACGGATCGCACGGCGGTCGTGGAGCGCTTCCAGTCGGGGGAGGTCCCGTTGTTTCTCATCAGTCTCAAGGCGGGCGGGACTGCGCTCAATCTGACGGCCGCCGATACCGTCATTCACTATGACCCCTGGTGGAATCCCGCGGTCGAGGCGCAGGCGACCGATCGTGCGCATCGCATCGGACAGACAAAATCGGTATTTGTGTACAAACTCATTGCGGAAGGTACGGTGGAAGAGAGGATGCTGCAGCTGCAGGCTGACAAGCGTGCGTTGGCGAGCCGGCTCTACACGGGCAAGAGCGCGTCGCCAACCGCACTGCGCGCGGAAGATCTGGAAATGTTGTTGGCTCCATGATGGCCATCGAGGCGGAACTGCAAGCGCAGGTGGATGCGCAGCTCATGGAGCAAGGGACGTTTGCGCCGCTCGATCTGCTTTTCAACCTGGGCCGGTTGATCTACAGCGACTACGAAGCCTGGCGCCGGCGTGAAATGGATCTGCTCGATGACGCGCTGATGGGAGACCGGGCGAAGATACTCGCGGAGTTGGACCGGGCTGCGGCTTATGCGCGCAGCATAGGGCTGGTCGAGCAGCCCCAGGAATTTCTCGCGTGGGGGCGGGAGTCGGCTGGGATTGAGGTTGGAGCGGGGGCCGCTGAGGTCCAGGGAGCCGTGGGCGCTGCGACTGCGAACAAGCCGCTGCGGATCAGCGCCGAGCCCAGGCTGCAGCGTCTCATCGGATCCCGCTACCTGCCCGCGCAGAGCGCACCGCAAATGGACTTGTTCTTCGACAATCCGGTCGTGACCTTGACCAACGGTATCGCGCGGGCGCTTTGTGCGAGAGATGCCGCGGAGGGCCACAGGCAGCTCGACCGGCTGTATGTCCAGGCGCCTAATCATCCCGACCTCGCTGCTTTCGATCGGCTGGTGGGCGGGCTCGATGACCTGCAGTTGCCTGTCGAGAATCCGGCGGCTCGACTCGAGGCTCTTGAAGCGCTCACGCCCACAGCCCGGCATATGCTGGGCGCGGGGTCGCGGGACTATCTGTCGCCCTTGTGGCGGCACCTGGCAGACGCACTCGCGGAGCACGCCTTCTTGCCTGCCGAGCCGAATCTGCACCGCAGTTTTGCGCTGAGCCAGGCGCAGGACTGGATGGGTGTCAGCGAGAGCATCCTCGGTGAAGCCGAGTGGTGGTTGCATCCGCCATTGTGCCTGCGACTTGCGGACAGCGCGTTTCGGCGCCGGCGGCGTGTTGAGGCGCTCACGGCATGGTGCCACCTGTGTTGGGCGGCTGCTGAGCAGGTTGCCCCGGCAGTGGAGCGGCTCAGGCAGCCGGATTTGAGCGGGTTGTGGCAGTTGTTTTTGGATTGTGAAGAGGATTCTGCACCCAGCGGAGCACCCGGACCCGCTCTCACCGCGAGTGATTTTCCGGCATGGCTGCTGCTACGTGAGCCGGGGCTGGCCCGGCAGCTCAGTGTTGATTTGCCGCGCGGCAGCTCGCCGGCCGAAGAGCGCTACCGGTGTGCTCACCGGTGGATACATGCGCATCGGGCGCACCGGCAGGATGAGGAGATGGCTCTACGCAGGAGTCTGCAGCAGAGCCACCCTGTATTGTTTGAGGTGCTGAAGAGAAGCGTGGAGGTTAAATAGCACGCGCGCCGGGCGCGTGACGGTGCTGAGCGAGTCCGGCGTGAGAGCCGATGCACGGCAGCCGTGCTTCGAGCGCGGCCTACGCTCGCGTCAAGGTTTGGTCGGCGCCGGGGCCGGGGGAAGTCCCGGCCCAGGCGCCAGATGTCAGTGCGCGGGTTTGCGGAACTTCAACACATAGTTGTCGGACTCACCGATGGCCACGTACTTCTCGCGATCTTTGTCGCCAAGAGCCAGGGTGGGCGGTAGCGTCCAGACGCCTTCCGGATATTCCTTCGTGTCCTTCGGGTTGGCGTTGATTTCGGAAGCGCCGACGAATTCGAACCCGGCCTTGCGGGCGAGATCGATCGTGTAGTCCTGGCGGACGTAACCAGACTTGGCCTTTGGATCCTGCGGCTTGTCATCACGCCCGCGGTGATCTTCGACCCCCAGGATTCCACCGGGCTTGAGCGCGGTGTAGATACCCTTCAATGCCTCATCCACATAACCTCCATCCATCCAATTGTGGAGGTTGCGGAACGTGACAATCAGATCAGCGGATCCGGGCGGCGCCACTTCGTAGTGGCCTTTACCGAGTCCCGTAATTGTGACCGTACCGTAGCGATCTTTTTGCTGCTCTACGCGCGTCCGCCACGCGGCGGTCGTCCTGTCTTCTTCCTTGCTCTCGCCCGTGACCGTCACGGCAGCATAGTAATGACCCGAAGATTTGAGGTATGGGCCGAGGATCTCGGTCCAATAACCGCCACCCGGCCAAACCTCGACCACTGTCATGTTCGGTTTCAGGCCGAAGAACGTCAGCTCCTCGGCGGGATGGCGGAAGCCATCCCGCGCAACGAATTTCGGGGTGCGGGCAGAGTCCGCGACTGCCTTCGCAAGACCTTGGTCGGGCGTTTGTGTCTGCGCAGTAGCCGCTTTCGCCGGCTTGGTATCCGCCGCGGCCGCCAAGCCGCTCAGGGCGACACAGAGCGACGCAAGAAGAATGGACTGGGTGGCGGTGTGATGCTTCATTGCTTGATCCCCTCGGTTCATCGTGCAGAGCTTATCAGGTACTGCCTGAACCAGGCAGCCGCGCGCTCGGCGCGATCCTTCAGAAAGCTGGGACGCGTCAGGGTGTGGTACTGACCTGGGTAGACGATGAGCTGCGCGGGAACGCCGAGCGTGCGCAGCGCGAGATACATCTGCTCGCCTCCGACGATGGGTACATTGAAGTCCTTGTCACCACCCATGAACAAGGTCGGGGTGCGAATCCGGTCCGCATGCAACAACGGATACGCCAGTTTCACATACACAGCGGAGTTCCGCCACGGATCGCCCAGCTCCTTGTTATATTGGATGTAGTATTGATCTACGGCATACGTGCCGAGCGGATTGGCGGTGCCGGCGCCACTGAGTGCCGCACCGAAGCGCTGGTCAGAAGCTATCGTGTAATCGGTCAACATTCCGCCATAGCTCCAGCCTCCGATTCCGAGTTTCTGCGCGTCGGCAATTCCCTGTTGGACCAGGTAGTCCACGCCGGCGATGAGATCCTCGACTTCTTTGTGTCCCCAGTCGGCGAAGATTGCGCGGGAGAAGGCATCACCTCGTCCGCTGCTGCCGCGATAGTTGACGCCGAAGACCACAAACCCGTTTGCGGCAAGCATCTGGCGTTTGAACTGATACCCGTCAAATGCAAACGAGTGCTCGTCCTGCAGGTTCGGACCCCCGTGTATCCACAATACAGTGGGATACCTGCGGCCCGGCTCGAAATCGGGCGGCTTGACTACGAGGCCATGAATTGGCGTTCCATCTGCGCTTTTGAAACGCATGTCCTCGGTTGCACCGATCTTCAATTGGGCCATGAAGGCATCGTTGTGCCGGGTAAGCCGCCTCAAGTGCTCACCTTCCAGCGCGTACACCTCGGTGGGTGAAGTGTCGTTGGAAGAGAGCACCGCCGTATGACCATTGACGCTGGAGAGATCCGAGACGACGGACGAGCCCTGGGCCAGCTTCTTGATGGCATGGGTTCGAGTGTTGAGTAGCGTCGGATAGGCTACCCCGTCGTCATCGATCGTCACGATCGAGGCTGAGGAGTTTTTGCTCAACGCGTATGACGACACCCCTCGATCAAGCGCTTCTGTCAGTGACTCCGTTGCACCGCCGGATGTCTTTGCGATGATCAGTCGATCTTGGGCGTACTGTGCATATTTCACCTCCGTACCCTGCAGGAAGGCCAGTGTCGCCCCGTCCGCACTCCACGTGAGCTTCTGCTGATTGGGTACCTGAATGCGCAGCAGCTTGGTGGACTGCGCCGCCGGCTGCGCGTCGATCAATTCGATATCTTCCATCCCGTCGGCATCGGAACCCTTCTCGCGCGTCCGGATGAACGCGATGCGGCGGCTGTCGGCAGACCAGGCAGGCAGGTCTTCATTGAACGCGGGATCGGTTGTCAGGGCTTCGACTTTTTTGCTCTCGACATCGAGCAGGTACAGGTGACGGTTGTGCCCAACAGCGAGGTATCCGTCCTTATCCTCTTTGAAATGTATCGAGTCGATGACGATGGGCTTGGGCGGGATGTCCGCAGCCTTCTTTGTTGAGTCTGAAGTGCCTGCTTCTTTCGTCTCGGGAACGTTGTTCGCCGGCTTCGAGGTGACGTCGCCTGGCGCGCCGGTGTAGCTTCCGGCTTTCGGCGTACCTTGCTCCATCACTAGTACGAGGCGCTTGCTGTCCGGGGACCACTCGTAGCTCTCAATATCATCGGCTACGGCAGTGAGCGCCCTCGCCTCTCCGCCGCGACGATCGAGAAGCATGATCTGGCTTTTGTCGGCCCCGGTGGGAATGGCCATGTATGAGAGGTAGCGGCCATCGAGACTCCAACGCGGTGAGCTGATGTCGTGCGCCGGGTTCGTCAGCGGAATCTGCTGCGTACCATCCCAGCTCACCATCCAGATCGCGCTACGACTCTCGTCGGCGCCGCGATCGTTCGTGCTTACGACGTAGGCGACCCATTTCCCGTCAGGCGAGACCTGCGACTCGCTAACGATTTGCATGTTGTAGAAATCATCGGCTGTCAGCGCGCGACGGGGTTGCGGTGTGTCTGCCGCATGGACGGGGAGGGTTGTGCTCAACAAAAGGACGGTCGTGGCCAGGAAATCGGGTGTAATTTTCATTCGCGGCTCCAGCCCATGATTCTTGTTTCGGCTCCATGAGGATGATTATAGCGCGTGCGGCGTGTGCATCGTTGCCGGCCATGCGGAGGCGTAGAGCGACCTTCCCGACGTCGTGCCGGACGTTGCAACGGATGTCGCGGAAGACGCCGGATTCGCACGTGTTATTACGACACGTTCGCAAATATCAACGTACGAATCCGAGCGATGATTTCAACTTACGAGACTATAGATGTTGGGACAAGGTTTCTCATGATCGGCCTGGGCGAGCGGGCCGGATCAGGAATGGCGAAGATTCAGCGAGGATGGGCGCAGACGGGTGGGACGCTGCGCCTGATAGATTCGTTCGAGCCTTATGATCAAACGCGGCTGGAGATGGATTTCGCGCGTCCGGCGGATTCGGGGCGGGATTCAGGTATGGCGGGGATACTGGCGGCGAAAATGGCGG
>Ga0307511_10003537_pt1 | contig 16038 bp, 18 predicted proteins | sample 13_EM_MG_FD_200266 | JGI IMG/M metagenome (GOLD analysis project Ga0307511, IMG submission 200266) | Populus trichocarpa ectomycorrhiza microbial communities from riparian zone in the Pacific Northwest, United States - 13_EM | ecosystem: Host-associated > Plants > Roots > Unclassified | place... | reverse complement strand
GTGCTGGAATCAGCACGTTTAGCAAGTTTTAACACGTAAATCACGTAAATCACGCAGACATAAAGCACAAGCGGATTTTTTTAAGCACGTAAATCACACATTTATTGATATTTTTGGCCCATGGCAAGCATGGATTAGCATAAAGCACGATCAGCATTTTTGTAAAATTGCTGATGCCTGAACTGGAGTTCCAGCCAACACACCTCTGACCCCGGACGGGGTTCAGTGAGCGCAAAGTGGGACTCCCGCGAATCCCGTTCGAAACACGATGCCTCGCAAATCCCCAGATACCTTCCGGAATTCCGATTCCAACCGTACTCTACTCCAGCCCCCTCACCCGGGCTTCGCGCACGCTCAAGATTACGTGGACCGGCAACACAACTCAAAATTGGTCCCACCGCGGTCTCTTGCATCCAGTTCACAAGGCCCTTACGGCTGAGGTAAGGTCCCGCCGGCGACGCTTAACCTCTTTTCGATTTACCATCTGCCCGAGTAGAATTGTCGCAAAACCTATGGAGTGCACACCTGTAATCAGTGTCATCCAAAGGCTCGGATCGCGGGGAACTTCCCGTCGTTCAGGTTCAACAAAGGGTTTACCGAAGAGGTAAGTAACCCTCCCACTCCAAGAGAATTGCCGCAAGTGAGACCCTCATCACAGGACGAGCTTTGGACCGTTTACAACAGCGAAGCTACAGATCACATTAACGCAGGGCCAAGTTCGTACTCTCGTTTCGAGTCTCTAGAACTAGGGGGTTGACTGGGATCGCGCCGTGGTTTCACCGAGACAAGTTGGTGGAGGTTTACTCACTCCGTATTCAGCGAGGCAGCGGGGAATACAAGAAGGAGACGGGTTTCTAGTAGCCTGGTGCATTCTAGGCCAAGTTTTTGTTCAATAGACGGAGAAGTTTAGGGATGGAGAGGTTGCCATGAGGACATTGTGACGGGAGTGTGGCGGGTGTGAAAGCTGATTGTCACACGACCAACCCGACAGTCACTAGTCACCAGCAAAGTCGTATCTCTGGTGTTTGATAGCGAAGTGCAACCCACCCCAACAGCGTGTAATGCCCGGGGCGGCGCTCCACCTCCATCAACGTCGTCCGCATCATTCCGCGGCCAACCACAACGTCACCGCCGCCAGGCCCGGCCGCGTCGATCTAATTCCTGGATTCACCCCAGGGACACGGTGCCCGGCCTGACGGCAGTTTGCATCAGTGCCTGAACGTCAGCAGCGTCGGACCCCAATATCATAAGCGGGTGTCGTCTGGCGATGTGCGACAACCCGACGATATCAAGGATCGCGTGCCACGACTGGTGTCTGGATCACGGTACAAGAGGTACGTCGCCAACTTTCATCGTCGCGACTGATGGAGCAATCCAAAGCTCCCGTTCAATTGAGAGGACGGTATGTACGGATAACGGGGGACTCTCACAGAATACCTGAGGCGCAGAACAGACCGATCGCTGGTATCGGAGTGGCCTCAGGTATGGGAGGATACCGAGGATGAATCCCGTTCTTGTGACCCCACCGTACGTTCCAGTCTCTACACGGATCGTGCGCAGCTAATACATTCGATAGGGTGCAGTTTCCTGGTTCCCAAGGGGAGTAGACATCGTCAACCCCCCAATGGAACTGTCCGGAGATGTTTATTTCCTTCAAGTTGGACGTAAATCAAGTGTTTCACAGCCGTGAGCACGGTCAGGGCACCCCTATTGAATGATCGGACGAAATGGAACGTGTAACGAATGGATACTCGATAGAGTGCATCGAGTGGTAAGCGAAGGTTTCCGCCCGCGTCCAATCCACATTTTATAGTTTCAGCCGGGCCTGATAACGTTGGATAACGTTGAACACTCACATATATTCGGGCGAAGCCATGATACAGCAGTATCCAATACTTACTGGCATAGCAGCAGGACGTCATCACTTCATATCAGGGCAATCCGTCAGCGAGGGATTCAAACATATCAACATCAATGCGAGGACGAGCAAGCTCCCGGGAACATTTCCATGCCACAAATTCAACTTGCCGTCACGTCCGACACGGAGACTTGTTGACATCGGTCAGGTGCCTGTACACGCTCCTCTACTTATGGTTTGACGTCCTGTGGGAGGAGGGGGAGGCCGGAGACCCAAACCCGATCAATATTACCAAACGTTCCGAGTGAGCCGAGCGCCAAGATTATGTCGAGGGGCCGATGGAAAAGGGGTGAATGCGGGGGTCAGTGACGATCTGCCAAAAGGTTCTGATTCCGACACTGAAGACCTGGGCGTCCGGCCGGGAAATGTTCATACGTACTTTGAGGTACTGTGTGTAGGCGCGTAGGTACCTATATCATCGAGAGTCTCGTGATGCAGGGTGATGCGTGGACGGTTCAATTCAAGATACATTTATTCACGAGGGCTTACGGGATATCCGTACTAACGAGAAATGGGTCCAGGGACCGAGTACAAGCGGGCACGAGGAGACTACTGTATGAAAACTGAACGGGATGGGAAAAAACGATGGAAGAGAGTGATGGTGGGTCCGAAGGCTGTAGCGGCCAACGAGGCGGAAAACAGTGACCGCAGTAAGCGTTTGATTTTGAAGGCCCTTAGACCTTATCCCGATGGAGATCGACCGTGGTCTCGACCCCAACCCCAAGGTCGCCAGAGCCCCCGTACTTATCCATTTGATAACCACTGGGGCCAGCAAGGGTACCACTACCATTTGTTGTCTTCCCTCGGCTCCCCATCATGTTGAGAGATGCAGTACTCTTGGAGGCGATAGTGGTGCTCGTCAACGCGCTCTGGTCGGCGACTCGTTGAATGATGAGCAGTGGTGCGATCACCTGCCAAACCATAAATCATATTAGACAACCTGTCCGGTAACGGCCGTTGTATAAGGATACGAACCTGAGTCTCAGCAAGGATGGGCAAGAAGATATCCGCGGCGTGGTTCCCAGCACCCCACGGCCCAATAAACAACAACGAATTCACAGCGTAGAGGGCAGAAGACTCGATGAGCATGGTGACGATGGCCTTGTACAATCCACTGAGTCCAGCTGGGGCACCCATAGCAGCACGAATGTTCCTGCTGTGCAGGGCGAGCCGGATGACAATCATCAGGGTGAGGAGGACGTTGAGTGAAATCGAAATCGAGAAGTATGGAAGGCCAAAGTTGATGGCGATAGAGTTCCAGATGCTGCTGTTAGGCTGCGACGTCTGGTAGATGAACATGACACCCATGGCTATAGTAATGTCGTCAGCCAAGAGGGTTACCACAGAGTTGTAGGAACCAATACACGTACCCACGGAGCTGAGGTACATGAGGCAGGGGAAGGCGATAACCCAGAGGTTCATGGAGTAGATTACGTAGCAACGATAAAGCTGGAGGGGCTGGCGTTAGACACCTGGGAGAGCGGATGTAGCATCAACGAAGAACCAACCAAAAGACCATCGGCCATCCAGTTGTTCAAGAGGAACATAAGGTTCGGAACAATGGTGAGCGCATCGGAGTAAAGGAACCATTGGTATCCAAGCGGTCCGGGAGGTAGCACGTTTTCGACACCAGGGAATTCGCGGTTGTCGATGTAGGAAATGGATTGAATGTTAAGGTTCATCGCCGTGAATATGGTCACAAACGAGAACATAATCGCAGTGTAGGAGACCAGTCCCCACTTGACGCCCTGCCTTCTGCGATTGGCAGGGTTAATCAACGCCCCCATACAATGGAAGAAAAGTACGATAACGACTCCTAGAAGTAGCCGAACAAACACCGTGAGCATCGACGGACACATGCATAGGTTTGGATGTCTTCCGCGTACCATATAGAATCGCACCGACGAGAATTCCGGCAAAGTTGGCCTTCTCCCCGAAGTACAGATCGTATGGGATCTGTGGAGCGTTGGGATTATCGGACCAGGGCTGTTCGTCGGACATGGTTCAGATGTAGACGAGTGGGGAGGATTTCAGCCGAGGGCGGGATAGAACTCGGGGAGGGGGGTTCCGGGATGAAGAACGGCCCAGGTGAGAAGGGGTTATAAATGCTGAGGGAAAGTCAATTGAGCGCGATAGGCGACAAACGAATAACCAGCAGTACGGGCTCCGGTCTGAAGGATCTGATCTGGAATCCCTTTCGGTTTGCCAACGTAACGCCCGTGGGGATATCCCAAAACCATTTTAATGAGCGGACGGAAGGGGTCCGGTCTGTCACCCCTGGATGAGTGGAACTGAGGCACACAAATCCATCAGGATAACGTCCGCCCCTGCTCCTTGGGGAAAAGGGTATTCAGTTTTTGGCAAGAGCGTCCGCCGGACAGTTCGGAGATGAGGGGGTGTTGCTGATGCCTCACGAATCAGCCTCCAATCCCAGCGCACGGACTTTAATCCCCTTCGGTTTGCGCGTAAAGTAGGAGGATCTCGGAGGGCCCCCGTTGATGGGGGAACGGGGCGAGTTACGGTAGAGGGTTAAGGAACCGTTCCAGTCGCAATGGGGGTGTTTGTCACGAGGCGAGAAGTGTCCGGAAACAGCCGGAACATTCTGTGAGTCTCGCCATTCAGCGTGGAACTGAATCGTTCTGACCTGGGGTGGCGTATAGACGGGAGAAACCCCCAGAATATAGTACGCTATGCGTCCACCGAGCTGTGATGAGCGCCACCCAGCCAACCGCCCGCTATATCCCTCTGGAAGGGATCGTGCACTCTCCTTTCGTTCACTCACCCCTGGAGCTTGCATATGGGCGTAGTTGTGAAATCCGGATGAACAAACTGCTTTGAACCTCCTCCAAACTGTCAACGGAATTGCCTTCGGCTGTTTTCTCATCCGTCGAGCACACGAAATCCCGCGGGGGCACGGAACCAACCCCCGAGGAGTAAGCGTTTGAAGGCCTTACTAACTGGGCTTCAATTGCAACGCCCAAAACTTCAGCAGGATCACCGGTGAGCCTTGCGTGGAAGAGGACAACTACACTTTCTCTTGGATGCGAATTTCTTATGCCCACTGGCAGGTGAGGGGGTTCCGAGAAAACCCCGAATTCCTTCGACGCAAATTTCTCCCCGAGTGCTGTCAGTCCATGGAACTCCATCTTACCCCCCGCGGTACGGGCTTTCAGTATGTGTACGGACAATTTACCCACCCCACGGGGCCACTCAATGACACGGGTTACCTCTGAGAAGAGTGGAGTATTAACGAGCAACCAGTCCCTTAATCCTCTTGTTCCCCGAGGTGCACCATCCGCCGGCTCACCTCATTCAAGACGACGCGACAACTCCCGCCAAAACCCTTAGGCGGCCAGCTCCGTCGGGATGGGACATTTGTCACACCCCTCTGATTTCCCTCGGCCCACAGGGGCCCGGGGCGCGGCGGTCAAAGATGCGAGGACGAGGTGAAACTCCGTGAGACACCTCTGTGAAGTTAAACATACAAATATATACGAAAGAGAAAGAATACAAGGGCAGGAGATGACGTGAAGATAAATACGGTTAAAAGGCAGAGGGAGGGTGTCGTGGTGGATCCGAAGGAACTTGAGGCCCAATCGGAGCAGGAAGTGGAACCGCATGTTCGAGGACCGCTATACCCAAGCTAAACCTCACTCTGACGAGAGTTGATCGTCGTTTCAACTCCAATCCAAAGTTCGCCAGAGTTCCTCCCATGCCGATCTACCAAACTCATGGAGTATCTACCAGGGGGGATACCACTATCACCCGTCGACTCCCCTTGACTCCTGACGTTGAACGAACTGAAACCCCCGGTGAGAATAGTATCACTGGTTAACGCACTCTTGCTGGCAACTCGTTGAATGATGAGCAATGGGGCGATGACCTGCGCAATCCTCGGTTACATCAGACAGTCTGTCCGAAGATTGCCATGGTGGGAAAACACGTACCTGAGTTTCATAGATGATGGGTGAGAACATATCCATGACCTCGTTTTTGCCAGCCAGCAGTCCGATGTACAACACCGAACTCACGGCGAAAAGGGCAGAAGACTCAATGAGCATGGTGGCGATAGTATTGTATAATCCACTTATTCCAGCTGGAGACCCTGTCGCGGCACGAATGTTCCTGCCATGCAGGACGAGTCGAAGGACGGTCATGAGAGTGAGAATGATGTTGAGTGAGAGCGAGATCGAAAAGTATGGAAGGCCGGCCCAGGCGCCGCGATTCTCCAAATCCATAAATGGGTAGATTATCACGATACCCATCGCTATATCTTTGGCGTTAGTCTTGTGCATCACCGTCCCCAGAGAGCTCAGATACGCACCCACGGAGCCGAGGTACATGAGGCAGGGGAAGGCGATGATCCAGAGGTTCGTAGCGTAAACCACATAGCAACGATGAAGCTAGAGGGACTGGGGTTAGACAGCCGGAAGAGTGAACGCAGCATCAAACAAAGGACTAACCAAAAAGCCATCAGCTAACCAACCACCGACGACGAATGCGGCATTTGGGATAACATTGATTGGTTTGAGGTAAATGGATAGGAAGTATCCCAACGGTCCTGAAGGTAACAAGCCCTCGGGACCGGTGAATTCGCGGTTATCAATGTGGGAAATGGATTGAATGTCGAGGTCCATTCCGGTGAGTACAGTCGCCCACGAAAACATGACCACGGTGTAAGAAACGAGGTTCCATTTGATACCCTCGCCTCTGTGATAGGCGGAACTAAGCAGGGCGGTCATACATTTGAAGAAGAGTACAATAAGCATTCCTAGAATAAATGAAACGAGTGAGGTGAGGACGGATAGGCCGACGCGTAAGGGATAGGCTTACCATAGAGCATCGAACCGATGAGGGTTCCGGCGAGGTATGCCTTCTCCTCAAGGTATACATGGTATGGGATCTTTGGAGCGTTAGGATTATTGGACCACAGCCTGTACCGAGAGTGAGACATGGTTCAGATGCGCACGATGGAGGGATTCGGTGGAACGAGATCGAGCACGGGCGGGAGGTGCGTACAAAGTGAAGAAAAGCCACGGAGTCCGATGGGAGGGAAGTGACTTGAGGTTATAAAATCTCACCCAAAGTCAATTAAACGGCGTTACGGCTACGAAAAGAAAACCAGCGGTGTGAGCCTCTGTTTGAAGTGGTGAGCCAAGTAGGCTGTATGAGTTGCAAAATACAGTCGGGGATGCGTTCCGATCGCGACGGGAGCACCTATGTTCGCATGAGACAGGGGTCGTCAGAAACATCGCGACCCACTCACATTCGAAGTGAAACGAGATTGTGTTGACTGACATCCAGGATCAAAGATGCCTGAACAGGTCGGAAATTACCCTGATCTGAGTATATTCACCTGGCGAATTCCAGTCTCCCGCACACGTACCCAGCAAATTGCTCGTCTCAAGTAGAGGAGACGATCTCACATTCGGGCACGGGCCTCAGGATACAGGAACCACCGGGTTCAACATTCTGGGTTACGAGGAAGAAGGGCTCGCTTGGCGAACCCCCCCGGAACTTGTGTCATCGTTCTCCACTGCTGAGAAGTATGCAGGGTCAGAAGAGGTGCGAAACTGGTACACCGCAACATCTGGGTGAGGTTTCTGCATGTATACACCGCACGTGGCGAGAAGTTGTTTCCGGGGGTTGAATGCTGATGGCATCGCGGGGTTCGTCGTGGGCTTAGAGTGGCGGACACACAGAGGATCCGGTAAAATTCTGAGTTTGAATCAGGACAACTGCTGTATTGCAGAATGGATGGCACAGTGGCGTTCCACACCTCCAGTTAATCCACTCCCCCGGACTATGTCCTCCAGCGGTCGGGGAACGGTCGTGAGATGGCCCGCGTCACCGGGTTCAAATGCTCATCTTCATCGATCGCGATCTGCACGGGAGGATAGATTTGCCGTCAATCGCCAGCTGTGGGCCCCACAGCTGTACGGCGTTCGTCTGCAGCAGTGGTCACCAAAGCTAAGCACAGGTAGAGGTTGGTAGTGGATTGCCGGAGTCCCGGGTTCCGGAGAGACAACACAGTGTCCCGTTGCTGGAGCATAGATCAGAGTGCGTGTGGGCCAGGTACTAGACAGGAGCGGTCGGCAGGAGAGAAATAGCATGTTATTTTCCGCGGTTCCCGAAGGTGAAGCTGGTCATCGTGTATATAGGTTGGCACGCGCGGAAACCCAGCAAACCCACGGGCGCTTCCTCTCGATCACCAGGGCGCTCAGGGTGCCACCGAAGCCCGTCCATCCTTTTGCCGTTCACCAATTCATCGATGACACAACATTCTTCTCCGCGAACGACCACCGAATCAATTCCGGCCACACAGGAAACTTCTCTCAAATCCGAACCTTGTTGAGATATCTCTGACTCCCGGAACACTTTCGGTCAAGTACAGAAGGGCCTTGGTACAATAATGCTGTGTCTATTCCCACATCCGCACTGAGCTAACAGCTTGTCGCCGTCATCTCTTGCCACCAACAACGCCTTTTCTACCACTTCTAACCCCGCCCCCTTCTGGTGTTCGACCCACCTTGACTGAGGTTATCGTTGTCAGGGCCTGTGAAACAGGTAAAGCCGAAGTGACCGTTGAACGACACCGCCGCGAGACACGCCAGCGCGACTCGGAGGGTTGGAAGGACGGCGGCATGTGGGACGCGAGATGGTACTGCAAGCTCACGGATCCGAATTGTCCCTTTCCTGAAATTGACTTGTTCCATTTCGCGATGTACGACACTCGCGCTGTGCCCAAGCTCTTCTCTAAACCCTATTGGAGGATACGGTGGCTATTTTCTCGGTGCGCACCTTCCCCATCGTCTCCGCTTGGTGCATATTGAAGAAATCTTGTTTCTATCCGCCAAGGACAGGTACTACATAGTGGCTCTTAATACGAGGCGACCCGTTTCACTCTGTCAGACAATGCCACCGCATCTCCCACTTGCCACACCACGACCTTACACTGTGTCAATTTCCCGGCTCTTTCTCTGAAGACGGTACCTTGATGAAGAATCAAATTGTCAAATAATGAATGGGGGCGCAGATACGTCTCCTCGCGTTGCATATGTACGAAAAATGTATGTTTTGAATCCAGTGGCTGGGAGCTCCCCAACTATATCGTGCAAGGGTTAATCACCAAACTTTGCGGGTACGTTTCCCCAGATTGGTTACCGTTTAACGTTTAACGTTTAATGTTGGACATTTACGCGTCACGTTGATCTACGCAAGGCCAACGATCTTCGATTCCGGCATATATATGTACAACCACACTGGTACGCATAGAAGAGGAACCTAAGAACAGGGAAGAACGTGAAAGAAAGAAAGAAAGAAAGAAAGAAAGAAAGAACGGGACAGGGAGAATAGGTGGACATTAATGCATGGTGCAGACGACGGGCGGTGTGACAACGGACATACAACGATACGGGTGAGTGGGAGTTGGGGAAACGCACGAGGGAAATTTTTTTTTTTTTTTGGAAAGGATGAAAACGAGGGGGGACGGAGATGGTAACGAATTGTCGGAGAATGTGACAGGCACGAAGTGAGGGGCAAAATCATGATGACCTTCGGGAAGAGTTTAGACGGTTTCACTTGTCCCCCAGCTCCATCACCCCTTCAATATCACGGAGGAGGCCTCTGCATCTCTCCAGATCCCTCATGGCCCAACCTTTTCAAGAGCGTCCGCAGCACGCAAAACCTCCTTCTGGATTTTGGACGCTGATCACTCATACATGAAACCCAGGACTCCCATGGCGTGGCGTGCCTTGAGTGTCTTTAGCAATGGGCGAAGTTGGTGTCGGATTCCTCACGGCGAGCTTGAAGTACTCTCGGGATCTTGGCACCGCGCAGCCCAATAGGGTTCGGAGCATGAGATGCATTCCTCTAGCTCAGCTTAATTTCACTCCTGAGGGCTGTCGGTGCACGAAACCATACCCTGTCCCCCCGATACAGCCGTTCAGAACGTGTACAGTCCCCTTATCCACTCCACGGAACCAAACAACACCCACAGTCCAACCCTTTGGCTCCTCAAGGATGTAATCCTGTATTTCGCTGATCAGCGAGACCATCCTTTCATCAATTTCATCGTTTCTGTCACTCGTCTGTCTTGTAGTAGGTTTGCCACTGGACTCATGGCGCTCAGAAGCGCCTTCCCTTGGCCCAGGAGGGGGAATCAGTCCGGGTGCGGTAATTTCGCTGTAGGTGCCATCCCCATTTGGAGGACCTTGATACTCCCCGTGTGGTCCAGACTAGTACTGCGATGTAATGGGAAAGTGACCAAGTCGGGCACTGAGGTGCGAGCAGCGGAAGTTGTGCAAACGGTTTGTTGTTTTGCGCCTAGCTAGACGACGACGACGATTCATTCGATAAACTCGTGTTTTCTGGCACACATTCAAACCTTCACCAGTATTTACGCCAGTCTACGCATCCTAGAGGAGAGAGAACCTGTACAGCTTTCTCGTGAACAGCTGTGTGTGGGTTTTTCGGGCTCCTACCAGTCGTCCCCTGTTTGGTGGAACGGGACAAGTACACTTCCTCGTGGACGCGAACTTCTCATACCCGGGGTACAACTGAGCTGTGGTCCATTCGGCCCACCTGATCGATTGGATTGCGCAATCCAGAGGATCCGGGGCGAGACCTATATTCGTTTCAGTGTAATTTTCCCCAGAATGCTGTTAGTGCGTAAAATTCCCGCTTCCCCGCGATATGCATTTCCGGGACGCGTGCGGACGGGTTTACTCACCCTGAAATCCGGCAACCCAGATTGGCCTTTTGACCCCTCCACAAAAATATGGCCACCGCCGTGGAGTGGCAAGTGTCGATTCGAAGAGGTGATCATTGACGAGCAACGCGCCCTTAACCCTTCTCCCAATCAATTAATCTTCCTTCGCAATGGTATCGGTAGCCAACGGACTCCAGGCAACGCGATGGCCCCCGCCTGGACCTAGCTGTCCAACGCTACCCGATCAGGGAACGCTCACCCACCCCTCTTACTTCCAGTCCCTCTAGGGTCCCGCGTACACGCGTGATCCCAGGAGGTAAGAACGATACGGCGATACTCCACAAGGTGTCGCTGCAAAAGTCATGCATACTAAATACATATTAATGAGAAAGAAAAGAAATACAAGGACAGGAGATGATGTAAATACAATCAAAGGGAAATGGGAGAGCGTCATGGTGTATCCGAAGGAGCCGGAAGCGGCCCGATCAGAGCAGGGCACCAACCACGGGAAACAGCCTGTTCGAAGACCTAGACCTCACTCTGATGGAGGTTGACCTTAGTCTCGACCTCAACCCCAAGTTCACCGGGGTTCTTTTCATACTTATCCACCGAACTTATGTGGTACCCATCAGTGGGGATATCGCCACCCGTCGACTCCCCTTGGCTCCTGAACTTGAATGAGCTGACACGTCTGGTGGCAGTAGTATCGCTTGTAAAAGCGCTCTTGCTGGCGACCCGTTGGATAATAAGCAGTGGGGCGATGACCTGCGCAATCCGTGATCAGATTAGTCAACCCGTCAGAAGATCACAGCCAGGGAAAGCACACACCTGAGTTTCAGCGAGGATAGGCGAGATCAGGTCCATGACCGGGTTGTCGGCAGCCATCAGCCCGATGAACAACAGTGAGGTCACGGCGAAAAGGGCAGAAGACTCGATGAGCATAGTGGCGATGGTCTTGTAGATTCCACTGATTCCAACTGGGGATCCCGTCGCGGCACGAATGTTCCTGCCGTGCAGGATGAGTCGGACGACGATCATGAGAGTGAGGAGGACGTTGAGTGAAAGTGCGATCGAATAATACACAAGACCGATCCGGATTTGGCTGATCGCTTCTCCGTCCGGGTAGAGGAACAAGATGCCCATCGCTATATTGTCAGCGTTAGCCTCGGGCGTCACTGCCATTTGTGGAGAACTCGAGCACACACCCACGGCGGCGAGATACGCGAGAAAGGGGATAGCAACGACCCAAAGGTTCTTAGAATAGACCACGTAGCAACGATAGAGCTAGAAGAGGAACCGATGTCAGATATATTCGCGCAGGCGAACGCACCGTCAAACAGAGAACTAACCAGGAGACCATCGGCTAACCAATTGGTTAAGATGAACACGACAGTGGGAACGTAATTGATCGGCTGGTAGTAAATGGACATCAAGTATCCATACGGTCCGGGGGGGAACTTGCCCTTGACACCAGGGAAGTTACGGTTATCAATGTGGGAAATGGATTGAATATTGAGGTCCATCCCGGTGAGCACGGTCGCCAACGAGAACATGATCACTGTGTAGGAGACGAGTCCCCACTTGATACGCTCACCCCTGCGATGAGCGGGGCTAAGCAACGAGGTCATACATTTGAAGAAGAGTACAATGAGCATCCCTAGAATAAACGGAACGAACGAAGTGAGCATGGATGGGCCGACGCGTCGGAGATTTGTTGTGCGTACCATAAAGCATCGAGCTGATGAGAGTTCCGGCGAAATAGGCCTTCTCCTCGAGGTACATCTGGTATGTTATCTTTGGGGCGTTGGGATTGTTGGACCATGGCTTGGGCCGAGAGTCAGACATGGTTCAGATGCGTACGGGGGAGGAGGTTAACGAGAGCAGGGAAGGGTTTCCAAGGTGAAGAAAAGGTATAAAACCTCAGGCAAAGTCAATAGAATGGCGGCCTCGCATATCAGCAAACCATCCAGCCCCGCGTAAGTAACACTTGCCGAGTGTTTCGGTCGTCAACCCTTTCTCGATCTCGGAAGGAGCTGTTTTGAAAAACCGATCATCCGTGCAGCTGCTCCTGAAGCCTGAGGTTCTGAATCAACATACCTAGACCTTTAGCAATGTATTTTGGCCTCTAGTGGTGACGCCTCCTGCCTAAAAGAAAGCCTGAAGCGGACAAGGGAGGTCAGCCATTTCGTCTGAAGTGTTCTTTGCCGCCCAAAAACGATCAAATTTGAGGTTGAAATGCGCTTCCGTGGGAACATCCAAGAGCGATCACCTCGCGGCGGGTTGCCATCCCCCAGTTCACAGGGTGGCCGTGACCCTCCCTATTACGCGACGTTCCTCATCCCTACCATCGAGATGCCCCTAAGTACCGTACCGCGTCTCTGTCCGGGGTGTCGTGAACCTCATAGAAACTACCACACGAGAGTCAGGTCCCCGCTTCGTGGCCATGCAAATTTTGATTCGCGGGCCGATCTTTCGCATGAAACCCAGCCCCTCCATTTAAGCCCTTGAAAAAACCCTCGACAACATTAGCACTACAATAAGCACGTCGCGCCCTGGGCGTCTTTGGCTATGAGCGAGGCCGACGCCGGATCTCTTGTGGCGATGTACTTTCTGGATTTTGGGATCAAGCCGCGGCAACCTAATAGATTTCAAGGCGATGTATGTCTCTGTGTGGTTCGCCAACGGTAAGGAGATAATATATTCAGGGAATGATCGTCGTCGAAACTACCGTTGGGGTGCCCACCGAGGTGAACACGGTCGCAAATGAGAACGCGATCATAGTGCAGAAGACGTATCCTCACTTAATCCCTAGAATAAATCGAACACGCAAGGACGGACGGACGGGCGCGTAGATGGGCATGCTTTGCGCGTACCGTAGAGGATAAAGCCGATGTGACCATGACCGCGGGGTCAATCGTCTCAAGCGTTACTCTGGTATGCGCCGATTGCAACAGTAGAGGGCAGGGTCGAGGTTGGGGGTTTCGAGATGACATGCCGATCGGAGGGGAGGAGTTACGGGTCAAAAGCCTCAGGGAACGTCGACTGAAACAGGTTGAACGGATCAGAAACCAACGGTACAAGTTTCCGTCCAAAATGGCACGGCGGAAGCAGTATAGCTGCGTAAAACCTTTGTGCAAAGATCTTGGCACAGAAGGGGGATCGCCACACAAGGGAACGGAAGTAAAGAACGTATGATCCCCAACGCATAACGCTCCTGTGGTCCTCCGCCCTCCATTTGAGGCGGAAGTTTTCAGAGCAACCCAGAGCAACCGCGGCGGCCCCTTTGCGTTTAGATCCTGCAGGTTACAATTGTGAAGGCCGGCATCCAATCCCGCAGCACGACTATTCCATTTGCGTGTCGAGCAGGAGAGGGGAGATCCCGGAGGGCCCTTGCTGATGGGGAAATGAGACTGGTTACGGTTGATAGTCAAGGGTGTATTCCAGGTTGATTCCAGGTGGAATGAGAGAGGCGCGGGATGAGCGAAAGTCTCCGGTAATAGCCGAAACACCCAGGTGCTCGCGGTTGAAAAGGCGCCTGGACGGGGAATCTTGATGCTCTCCGTCACCCGGCATTCCCTTTCCTTACCTTCAATACCTCGACCGTACCACATCTCCGTCCGAAGAAATGTCGTGAAACTCAAAAGAGAATATCACGCAAAAGTCTCAGGTCGCCGCTTCATGGCCGTTCAACGCGCTTTGGGTTCGGGACGCTGATCCTTTGCATATGAAACCCAGCTCTTCCATTCGCCCTCTCCAAGGATGATGCTATTAGACACGTCGCGCCCTGGGCATCATTGGCCAGTATGGGCAAAGGCCTCGTTGGATCTCTCATGGCGAAGTACCTTCCGGACTTCAGGTCCAAGCCGTTGCAGCCCAATGACCTCAAGGCCGTGTATATCCCTGTGTGGTTCATTGACGGCGAGGTTACAGGGAAGATGACCAAATCGGGCGCTGAGGTACGGGCAGTGGGAATTGTGCAAATGAGATACGGGTTCACGTTTGGTTAGGTGTCGGCTATGGTCCATTCGTTAAACTCGTGCGTATGGCATATTGCGCTCAAATCTTCGCCGGCGTTGACGCTCTCCTGTGTATCCTAGGTACATGCCTGGTTAGTTGGCCAGGGTTAACTCATTCCCATGATTCTTGCCTGACCTTCCCCTCTATAGGTTTTTCCTTCGACCCTCTGTCAACCCTTTCCTTTTCCCAACCGAAATTAGAAGAACTCGCTGTTCCTTTCACCCCAGAACTGCGACACCAACACGGGATCGACGTTTCTTGTCTACCGTTCTCGATATCACCCATCCCATTACCAGAGGTCGTCAAGTCGTTGACTCCTTCTCAAACCGAATTGCCGGATTCAGTGACGTTCGATGCAAAAAGTGTCGATTTTTCTATGGTCCGTTTATCAGATTCCGCCCTCGCCTGGCACCACGATCTCACACGGCGCTCGCAGTTGGCTTTCTATCCGGTCCTGCTCCCGATATATTTGATGAGATACGACCTGCAAATACCAGCAGTATCTGAGGCGATCTCATTCACCTGTATGGTTCAAGCACACTCAGAACATGTATGATACCCCCCCTTTCTCGTTGATTAATTCACACCAACTGGACACGCAGGCTTTAACGTATATCGACAGCGGGACAGCAGACATTGGCGGCCTTCTTCGAGAAACGTCCGGCGCAACCCCAGGTTCGTTCTTGCACAAGTTCTCGCACGCCATGGACGATACACCTGCCTGGGAGGTACGCGGTACATCATACGGATTCTCTAGTATCGGAATCCCGATCACACACCCTGGTCTTGATTCATTCAACAAAGCTATCTCAGTCTGGTTGGACGAGAAGATTCAATCCAAGTCGAACATGGCCGCATTGGCGGAGTATGGCATTGACATGGATCACCCGTGTGTGAGGGTGTATACCAAGGAAGGAGTGGATGCGAATAGGACGTTTTTGGTGGCAAGCGCTGAGTCCTTTACGATGCACGAGTTTTTCAAGGTTTGGCTCACCTCCATTTCCGTGATCCTCATCTGACGTTCTTGTACAGAAGATGTCAGCGGAGAAAATACAGAGCGGCGAGGTAAAAGTCCAAGTGATTGGAAAACACGTCGGGAGTCCGGAGTCTGTCCTGGAGATTCTGAAGGAACGAATGGTCACTGTGGAGAAACGGAGAGATGAGCTCAAACCACAGTGGCTGCGGGATTTTCAAGGCTCACAAAGACAGGAACAGTCTGCGCCGTGATAACGTACTCTCAGCGGAGGTTTGGTTGCAGCGGTTTCTATGGGATACTACAGTGGCTATTCACATCCATATTACCATCTAATAAAACTACAGTAATTCGTCCGCTGGGGTGGCCTAAGTCGAAGTTGAGGGCAAACAGTGATGCTGATCGCACGCCTCTCAGGCT
>Ga0307511_10003536_pt1 | contig 16044 bp, 17 predicted proteins | sample 13_EM_MG_FD_200266 | JGI IMG/M metagenome (GOLD analysis project Ga0307511, IMG submission 200266) | Populus trichocarpa ectomycorrhiza microbial communities from riparian zone in the Pacific Northwest, United States - 13_EM | ecosystem: Host-associated > Plants > Roots > Unclassified | place... | reverse complement strand
GAGTCCTGATCTTCAAGTTTCGCGCAGGGTGTGCATTATTCAGTTTGGACATGAATGCAGTATAGAGATTCAGAGTTTCGTACGTGTATACCCTGCTCTCACTGTTCATCCTTCGTATTGCTTGCTGCAATTTCTGGTTGTGGAACTTGGAGGCAATATTCCACGTCTCACTGTAATTCTGATATGAAGAGAAGGCTGTCAATATGGGCAAGCATCCAAGAGGCCACAATGTTGTTACTGCTATTCTTTTCAGGCTGGCAGAAAGCTGGTAATTCTGATAAGCGATGTTGTGAAGGCTGGTAAATCCTAACATTGATAACAAGATACTGTTTTGTTATGGTTTTTTAGAATTAACTGATTAAATAGTTAATTAATGGATCATCATATGTTGTTGATTCTGAAAAATTAGTTAAGAGACAGTGTGATATGTTGTATTGCCACAGATTACCTACCCTATCAGTCTAGCACCATGAGCACACACAGAACAACAATGTAGTTTAGGGTAGTCATTGCCTGCTAGGAACACCAGGGCAATGGAAGAGTTAAGGTCTTGTTTGGTTTAAACTTTTTCTTAAAGCAACTCTTGATAAAAAACAATTTGGGAAGCCATATTTGTTGCATTGATGAATGCATCAAACACTCGAGTCCCTCCAAATACAAAGTTCATCCCAGATCTTAGACCAGATTTTTGTACAGTTCTTCTCCATTTGTACTGTACTGGAGATTTTATACCAAGAAATGAAGCTGCAAACCGTAGATTCCAAATATAAATCAACATTCCATGACTCATTTCACTATTCTGGGGTTGAGAAATTCACCATTGAAAATATTCGTGAGAGAGAGGAAGCATGCATCTATGTAAACTTTTAATCAAGAAATAATTATTAATCAGACTAATACCACACCCATCAAACTAATATCGAAGACATAATCAATAAAATTAATAACATTTAATTTGGTTCCTACATTGCTTAGCATAAAGGGTAAGAAAAACCAGTAAATCCTTTCTGCTCCTCGGCCTTCCATATAGTACTCGAAGACTGCCATGTGCCAGGGGAGCAAGTAACATTACAAATATTGGAATTGACTGAAAATTAACTGTGTTGAAATCTCAAACCTATGTTCCTCCAATTGTGAACAAGAGTAACATTCTCATTTTCTCTTCAATGATCTAAGAGATCAATTGATTTTTCCTTTTAGAGTCGGATTGCTGTGATGGTTTCATTGGATTTGCTCTTTTATCCAAATCTTTGAATCAAGGATTACCACTCTTGATGAATTAATGAAGGGTACATTTACATCAGAATCAAAAACACTAAAAAATCAGTTGGCTATCAGCTCAAGCTTTTACCACCCCTCAAACGAGATGGAGAAAGGGTGAATAAAAAAAACTAGCCTTGGCCCCAACGTCTACAAAGATTTGCTAGTGTGTTTCTCACCATGGGCACATTTTTCCCATTCGATCATAGACACTATACCATGCCGACTGAAATCAGAATAAAGAAAACTAGCCTTGGCCCAAACATCTACAAAGATTTGCTAGTGTGTTTCTCACCATGGACACATTTTTCCCCTTCGATCTTAGACACTATACCATGCCGACTGAAATCACATCTTAGACACTACATGGTTTTTCTCTCGACTTGAAACATTGACCAAAATTAGTCGGAGATTACATCACTGGGGGAACTATTTATTGAAAGAAGCGTATCACTAGTAAAATCAAGCAAAATCCACAAAATCGTTTTTTGCGTAAGGGATTCAAGCCATGAGAATAGTCATAATGTGCTGGGTAGACTAAAGACATCTCGGAGATCCACCAACAGAGCTACGGGTGATTAAGTAAATCAAGTATATTTGTTTTAGTACTTCTATTGATATTAATTTGCTCCAATGTCTCATAAATGAATTATTTGAATTATACTTCAAGGAAAATAAAAAGGAAAAATATAATAATTCTGATTGTTCAAACCTAATGATGGTATGGAAATAATAAATTTAAGTTACTAATGGGTTGAAAAAACTCCGTTCTGTTCATGGCAAATCTTGTGTTATTACCTTGTCATGTCTTAAATCCTGAACTCACACTGTGCCCATGCCCATTGATTTTGTGTGAATCATGTCTTATTCATTTCAATAAATAATTTTAAAAAAAAATTACACGTAATTTTTAACATTTTCATCAGGCATAATGTGCTGCAATAACTAATTCAACTCAAGGCCGGATAGCCTTCATGAATGCACAGACTAATTCGTAAGGATATGCATAATGTGTTGCTTAAACTAATCTGTCTTGTGGCAGGATAGGCATAATAGGTTGCATAAATATAAGTTATTAAACTTGATATGGCCTCTGATACAATTCACAAGTTAAGTGAATTAATTAGGGTCAATCAAAATAATATTTTTTCAATTAAAAAAATCATTTTTATTAGGTCATAGATTGATTTGCTAGATCAAATCAAGTTAATACCATGTTGATTTTTTTTTTAAATCTAAGTTCAGGTTAAAAATAAATCAGCTAAATTTTATATTAGCATGTAAAATTAAACCGGGTTTAATAACCATGACATAAACTAATGAAACTTAAGGCTGGATAGCATAATGAGCTGCATATGCAGTACCACTCAGCAGTCATGGCCAGTTTAGGAAACCCCAAATGCAAAAAGCTTCGCTGAGCCATTGTTATGGTGTCCATGATGTGATCCTTCCAATATTGCATTACCTTCTGCAATAAGTAGAAGCCAATAAATTGTATGTTTAAACAAGAGAGAGAGTTTTTCCTAAATACATTGAAAAAAAAATATATTAAAATTATATAAGAGGAGCAGAAAAGAGCTAAAAAGAAGTGGATGAAGTGAACCTTGTTTCTTCATTTGAACAGCTAGCAGATGTGGAAGTGTGAAGGATGGAGTGTGTGTGTATAGGTGTAGAGAACATATTTTTTTCCTGCTCGTATCAAAGTGAAATGTTTTGAAGGAAGGGCAACAGATGCATTGGAGGAGTATTTTGAGCCAAGAGTCTCTCAGTTTTTAGCGGTCAAAATATGTCTAGAAAAGCTTAGGGGTTAAAAAAACTTCTTTCACTTTAAGGATCAAATTGTAAGAAAACATTTCATTTTGCTTACGCCAACTTTTCTAGATTTGAAAGCGACAGGGCACTTTCATTTTAAGTGGTTGTTTACTTATCTGACTAGAATTCTAACATCAAACGACATATCACATTAAAGTGAACACAGATACTGAACAGAGACAAGACAAAAGCCAAGTGGTTGCTTCTCTTGTTACAACAATCATCTCTCTTGAACAAAACCTCTAGTCCCAGGTCTGTTAATGGGTATTTCGTTTCTTGTCTACTCCTCTCATTGATACTTGATTGCAAAGTTTGAGTCTTTTTAATGCAAACTGTATTGGGTTGGTGAAAACTTTGAAGAAAAGAATCATGTATCTCAAAACTACTGTTAAGGTTGAAACTTTAAGTGTTGGATTTGAGTTTTGATTGGTATAGTGTTTTTTTTCCAGGTTTGATTGTGTTCAAGTGTTGGGATCTTAGGTTATGATGAATTAGAGGAGTGTTTTATGTTTTGCCGGTATATAAAGATGTTATCTTCACCTTTCATGGGATCAAGTACTGGGGGTTTGTGCTCTGCTGGATTATAGGAGCTATTGAGTTTGAAGTCTTGTTTTAAGCATCATTGTTTTAGGGGAGTGATTGTTTTTAAGTGTTGAGGATTATATTATATTTGGTGTTTTTAGTTTTCAGGACAAAATGTATTGCAATTTTATGGAGCATGGTATAGAGTACGCGAAACAGGCAGTCAAGGAGGATGATGCTGGAAACTATAGGAAAGCTTTCCAGCTTTATATGAATGCATTGGAGTATTTTCAAGCACAACTGAAGTATGAGAAGAATCCACAGATTGAGAAAACAATTAGGCAAAAATGTATGGGGTATCTAAGAAGGGCGGAGGAGATCCGATCTGTTCTTGATAATGGTAGGAGTATGCCAGCGTCAAATGGTGATGCATCGGTTGCTGCACGGCCCAAGACTAGTCCAAAACCAAAGGATGGAGGTAGGAAGGGCAAGGAGGATCCAGAGCTAGCGAAGCTTAAGGGCGGGCTTGATTCTGTTATCATCAGGGAGAAGCCAAATGTGAAGTGGAGTGATGTGGCAGGTCTTGAGAATGCCAAACTGGCATTGCAGGAAGCTGTTATATTGCCTGTTAAGTTCCCACAGTTTTTCACTGGTTAGTTTCTTGGACGTAAAGCTCGCAATTGTGTGTTTTGCATCCGATGTGATAACATTTTTTTCGGGTTAAGATTCTGATGATGTCTTAATATTTCTGTAATAGGTTATTTAGTTTATGTCCAGTAGTTAATTAAAATATTCAGGTAAATAGTTTTCTTTAGCTCGGAAACACAAAATTAAAGATAAGCTCTAAATACCTGCAAAAATAGTCTCCAATTAGAGAATTTAAATACCCTTTAATAATAAAGTGATTATTTTATAAAAAAGACAAGAAATAACTTAAAAGAGTTTTAAATTTCAAGAACAAGTAATGTTTGTTCTTGTATTTTAAGATGATTAATACTTTGAAATATATGTAAGCTCTTAAAAAATAAAAATATTCTGAACCTTTACCTAGATGGTTCAGGGGTATTTATACTTTTAAATCTTGTCGTTTTTAGAGAAGAGAATAATTAAACAAATCCTTTATTTTCGGTGGCATTAATAAGAAACAAATATCCCTTACATATCATTAATAAGATGGTAAGTATGGTAAGTCTTTTAAGAGATCTTTTGTGCATCTATAAGTGTAGGGAGATCATTACCTCTTATGTGAATAATTCATATAATTGTTTAAAAATATGATTTTTTAGTCTTGGATACTCCAAACATGAGATATAACCTAACCTAGATTAAAGGGCATGACGAGTCATCTAACCCGTTACACTTTTAGCTTAGATGTTCATTTAGGACTTAGCATATTGCCTTGGATTCAGCTGACGGTCGAATCCAAGTATATTGAGTATGGCATCTCGCTAAACTCATATTACCTTGGGTTCAGGTAGTAGCCGAACTCAAGTATCTTGGGTTCATGTTATCTTGGGTTCAGCTATCAGCTGAACCCAAGCATATTGGGTCTAGCATCTCGTCAGGCCCATGATACGTTGGGTTCAGTTGATGGCTGAACCTAAAAATATTTGGGTCTAGCATCTTATCAGACTCATGTTACCTTAGGTTTAGCTAATGACTGATTCCAAGTATGTTGGGTCTGGCTTCTTGCCAGATCCATATTTCCTTGGGTTCAGCTAATCGTTAAACCCAAGTATTTTGACTTTGGTATATGGTCAAACCCACTTGTTATAAACTTTCTCCAATCTGGAAAAGATATATTAAAAATAATTACAGATTCAATGTTAGATGATATTTGATCTCTGGATGTTGATTGTCCGTTACTCATCCAGGGAAGAGAAAACCATGGAGGGCATTTTTGTTATATGGTCCACCTGGTACAGGGAAGTCATACTTGGCAAAGGCTGTTGCAACAGAAGCTGACTCAACTTTCTTCAGGTAATATATAAACCAAGATATTACAACTGGCCATATTACTAGCAGATGAAAGTTTCTTAAAGTGTTACTCACACATTGCATCAAGTGAGTGTTTGAACATTGAATGCGTAAACAATGTCAAAGTTTCTCCTTCCTCTATTTTTTGATGATCAGGATATATAATTATGTAGTCTTTGCAAGTAACTGTCAATAAACATTATCCAAGAAATTTGTAAAATGCTTGTGCATCAGGCTGGTTCTTTAGCAAATGCAAAATTCTTACTATTATCCCTTTTTGTTTGATTTCCCTGGTAAAACATAAATAAATCCTTATATCCCAGGCATAATTCTTGCCTTCCACCCACTTTTGCCGATCAAAATTGTTGACAAGTCCCAGATGATGCTTTTTGCAGTGTTTCTTCCTCAGACCTGGTTTCCAAATGGATGGGTGAAAGTGAGAAGCTAGTTTCAAATCTTTTCCAAATGGCTCGTGATAATGCACCTTCCATCATTTTCATTGACGAAATAGATTCACTTTGTGGCCAACGGGGTGAATGTAACGAGAGTGAAGCATCTCGTCGCATCAAAACAGAACTTCTTGTACAGATGCAGGTATTTCTGTTTGCTGTATGTGGATTAGAACGTTGTCCTAAGCTTCATTCCACGTTAACTGATAAGAGCTCTGTCATAAACTTAAACTGAGGTTCTTGTCCCATTTTAGGGTATAGGGAATGATGATCAGAAGGTTCTTGTTCTTGCAGCCACAAATACTCCCTATGCACTGGATCAGGTTATATAAACATCCGATTTTAAATTGCATTGATTATGGACAGAAATATTTATCTTTTCATCAGAATTACTTGTTAGGAAATGTTAATGCAAAATAATCATACAGGCTATCCGGCGGCGTTTTGACAAGAGAATATACATTCCTCTCCCAGATTTGAAGGCAAGGCAACACATGTTTAAGGTAGTGCTTATCAGAATCATTGTAGCCTGTTTTTTGTCATGTTGTGGGTTGTTCTTGAAATTAACAACCTCTTGTATGTCTATGCGCAGGTGCATCTTGGAGATACTCCTCATGATTTAACTGAAAGAGATTTTGAAAAGTTGGCTCGAAAAACAGAAGGTTTTTCAGGTTCAGATATTTCTGTTTGTGTAAGTGTCAATTTTTACATCAGCCTCTGCCACATCCCATCTTGATTCTTGCGACTCACTTTGAGCAGAATGTTTGAAAAGCATTAGTTTTTATATATTCTTCTGTGTGGAAATCGAAAATAGTCAACAGTTTCCTCTTTTTAAACTTGATCGTGACATCATCATTGATAGGTTAAGGATGTGCTCTTTGAACCTGTTCGTAAAACCCGGGATGCGGAATATTTCATTAAATCCTCTGATGGCATGTGGGTTCCTTGTGAACTACAACGAGTAGCTGTCAAGACTACACTACAAGAACTTGATGCACAAGGACTTGCTTCAAAGGTATGGTGGACTGAATAAAACACTATTGCAGAGGGTTCAACTTGGAAAATATTCCCAAAAATTAGCACTACCACTGCTTCTGTGGTTGCGCCTAGGAGAAACACTGTTTGAATTCTACAAGAGGAGAGACATGTTATCATGATTCATAATTTAACATGCATGATTCATGATTATAACCCCAAGCCCCCCCCCCTAGAATGGCTGGCTTCGTGGGAGATTCATTTTAATTTGTGACTTCTAGCTGCATGCATCCTCTTTTTGGTGACAAACAATGACAAGATGCATTTGAGATCAATGACTTTGCAGGTCCTTCCACCACCCATCACAAGAGCAGATTTCAACAAAGTGCTTGCACGGCAGAAGCCAACAGTGAGTAAAGCTGATCTTGAGGTGCATGAGAGATTCACAAAGGAGTTTGGAGAAGAGGGCTGATGACTTTGATGGAGTGGAAGCACAGCTCTGATTAATCCATAAATACAGGTTATGCATAGTTTAGTTGAATTATTATCCATCTCTGGTGGCTCATGTTTAGAGACAAATGTTCCTTTTTGCTCTCCTCGATCAGTTAGGCAATATTTTGAAAAGAAAAGAGGCTACAAGGTGAACCAGACTGAATGACTGATCAATGCATGTAATGTTCAATGGTAAATGTATATATACAATATAAGCATTGTTTGCTATCCTCGTCCCCCGATTTTGTCTTTTTGTTTTATTTTGGAAATCAATATATACATACACAATCTTCAAAAACAAAACACCCCAGTTAGTTGGTAAAAAGATGAGGATGAAATTTGCCTATGAAATACTGCTAAAGGAGATAAAAACGTGACTTTTGATCATGGGTTTTGCATATCCCAGTAAAACTATGGAAAGGTGCTAGTGTGACAACTACTCGATGCATATCTTATTACTTTATATAATGGGACAGCAGAAATTCTTCGGCTTTGAACCATAAATTTTTTTTGGAAACATATGCAGCAAAAACCATTGTTAGATAAGAATATTGATCGATCTTTAATAACAAATTTACCTTGGCAAGATGAGGAAATGACTGCAGTTTTCCTATGAACCAAGAATTCAGTGCACAAATTTCACGTGGCTGGCAATTATAATGATCCACCACCAGAAGGGCTGACGCCTCCTACCTCTCTCTCAGGCTGTTGGTCTTGGTTGACCCCTGCTGTATCCTGGTGGGTTGCTTTTGGCAACATCAACAACAATCATCCAACCATTGATGATCTGCAATTAGGGTTGACAGAATGAAGGTCAGCCTGACTGCTTGGACGGTTAAAATACAAATGAAGAGAAACAAGGACTTGTATGACACCTACCTTGCCATTCATCTCCTTGAGGGCTGCACTTGCAGCCTCCTCTGTCGTGTACTCTAGAAATGCATATCCCTTGGACCTCTTAGAAATCTTGTCCATTATTATTTTAACTGTAAGGAATATAATGCCATTATTTCAACTGTCAGGACACAACAGCAACATAGATGTCAACAAATTACAGAAGGCATGACATACCTTCGACAAGCTCACCAAAGCCCTCAAATGCTGCGCGCAAGGTTTTCTCAGAAGTATAAAATGACAGACCTGCTCGGAACACAGATTGCCAAGCACGTGAATCAATCACAAAGCTAACTAATCAGACAAATGTGTATCATGCAAAATTCATAGGAGGCCAATATTGAGATTTTGCTTGCAAAAGAAACTTGTGCTAACTTGCAGTCAAGTATTTTAGAAGCAAAAGAAAAGAGCTGGAGATCATAAGGTCATTAGAATTTGATTTGAAGATGCAACATACCAGTAATAAAAAGTTTCTTTGTTTTTACAGGAGTTGTCTGACTTGCTTCCGAAGAATCTGCTGAATTGATTATGTGATCGCCTGGACAATTACGTGTTAACATTACAGAAGAACCATTTGCCATGGAATAAATTTGCAATCACATTAAACTCAAAATATTGACAATGGGCTTTTCTGAAAACTCAATTAACGGTATCGTAACTCAACATCCAGCAGCAAATCCAGATGCTAATTTCATAAAACTGACAATTGCATATATACCACTAGCAATCTTAGTGCTAAAAAGAAAGTAACAAACCTCCATAATCCTTGTTTTCTGACTCATCATTCTTATCTGGCTGAACAGATAAAACACCACGGACACCTAAAAACATAGAAGGGTATGTCATTAAACAGAACACGAAATGCCAAACAAAATTTCAATTCAAAGGGAACAAACTAACCAGCTAGCTCCTGTGCACATTCCTCGTCAAGTTCACAACAGAACCCAAAATTCGATTGCCATGAAACATGATATATACACATTTGAGCATCCTTCTCGCTGCAAAAGAAATCAAATTTTCACTTTCATGGTATATAACAGCAAGTAGATTGCATTCTTTCTCAAACATTAACACCTACTTTCCCATGACCTTGGTTAGTATTTGAGCATGATAATCAACCATTTGTGCCTTTGTAACAACTCCAACTGCTGGCTTATCAATTTTAACCAGCCAATGTTTTGTATTCCCTGCAGGAAACAACAAATTGCTTCCAATTTGTGGATTTGATAATGTACTCAACCTGAAACCTAAACTATAATCTTTTTCCGCGGAATTATAATCCGGGTCAGGCCTAACTGATATAACCCCAGGCAGCCCTACAACAGACACATCCATAACAATCAGGAAACATCTCAAAATCCACAATTTTTGCGTTAGTGTCATAATTCTCAATACATTGGCGCCAAAAGAGAAAGAAACTTACTGGCAAGTTCAAGGGAAGTATCTTCATCAATATCGCAACAAAACCCAAAACGAGTGTCACAAGAAGAATCATACATACACATTTGAGCATCCTTCTCACTGTTCAAAACCAATAAAGCAACAAACTTGAGGCCAAAAAAACAACAGATACCAAAATGGGTCATCGTTAAAAACACAAACAACCCCCCCCAACCGACCTGCCTATTACTCTCTCTAGAGTCTTGACGTAGTAATCAATGATTTCTGGCTTTGAATTGACACCCTTTGGGGGACTTTCCATTAGAATCATCCAGTGTTTGTTAGTTGAAGTTGAAGTTGGAGTACATGTTGATGTTGTTGTGGCTTTTGTTGATAAAGAAATGCAAGAAATGAATGAAGAAGAAGATAAAGAATGGGTTTTTATGTGGTTCTTGTTCTTTATTGGGCTGTAAAGTTTGAAACTTGAAGCTTTAACCGGGAGTTTCTTGGATATGGAGGTGAGACTGGAGATGGATAATGAAGGAGAGAGTGTTTCCATGGCTGTCTCTAAGGTTTCATTACAGACCAGACCAAGCTCAGGCTATTGTTGTTTGCTGTTGAATGTTGTGATAGCAGTAGCAGAATCTATCTGCCGTTGATATTTTTTAGGCGCTTCGAATGAATGATGGTCGTTAATGACCATGTCAAACGACGAGCCTTTCTGCCTTGATGGGTGAGACTTGAGAGAAGTTGATTTGCAAAGTGACTAGTGGTTTCTCTTCGAATGGGTCATTTGTTTTAGTAATGGCTATTAAACCTGACTGGTAATGTACCGATCAAGAGCATAATTCAAGCCAGATTTCATTATAAGCTAGTTTGAAAATTGATTTGATGTGGTTTTTTTTTATATAAATAACTCCGCGATGCATTTTAGTTTTTTTAAAAATATATATATCTAAAAAATATAATTTTATTTTGAAAAATAAAATGATATCATTTGATTTGTATCATTGTAGTTTTTTTTTTCTATCTAAAATAATATCATTTAATTTTTAAAAAATAAAATAAAATCATTATAAATTTATCAGGTAAAACTATAATTCATTTCATAACTATGATATTAGAACAGTAATAAATTGTTCCTAGAAAGCATAGTCATGGAGTTCAAAACTTTACTATTAAACCTAACTAATGTTATAATCTCAAGTTTAATTTTTTGTTTTTAAAAAAAAAATTAAATTTTTTTTAATTTTTTAATTTTAAATTAATATTTTTTTGATGTTTTATACTGATATCAAAAATAATTTTTAAAAATAAAAAATATATATTTTTAATATTTTTATGAAACTCTTAGGATTTGAGAAAAACTGAGTGCTTGAAATCTAGTCTAAGGATGTCCTGACAATTGAAACTAAAATTAAAAAAAGGGAAGTCCAAAACTTTCTGTTCCTAGTCATGTCAATGGACAGTTAGGCCTTTGGGTCAGTCTCCATTTAACTGGAGTGCAGAGGTATGCCGTACGCAGATTTGAGATGTTGTTACAGGGATAAGAGAAGAAATTTTTGCCAGGGAAGTTTTTAATTTCATTGACAATTAGTTTATTATATTGCAAGAAATGCTTGGACATGTACATGATCTGGCTGTGAAGAATAATAGTTTGGCACTCGGTTAACTTTCACGTAGGAGTGGAGCTTCGATTTCGTCTTCCGGGTCATGGCTCAACTTTTCGTCCGGCTTAAGTAGGCAAGCAAAGCATAAAGCAATCATCTGAGAAAACAGAATAGTCGGTGGTTAGTTGGGAGAAAGGAGAAAGGGCGATGGAGGGTGAGGTTGTGCAGGGCCTTACCATGCTTACTGAAGCAACTATAATGCTGAAACCTTTACAGTCGAAAGGGGCAGTGCTAGATAGGAACCATGCTGAAACAAAATTCATCAATGAGCAAGCAAGATGGAATGCTTGTTGTAATAACCAAAGAAAGAATGTTGACATCGGGGACTCACAAGTCAATGGACTCATTGCGAGAGGGGATAAGAAACTTGCTATTGACTGGACACCAGCAACAAATCCCTGTGTTTTTCCCTGCAGTAAACCAGTGTACTAGAACATGTAAGCAATGGATATAGGTCATTCATAAATATGCAGACTTTTAAAAGCACTTTCAGAGACTCGTAATGCAAACTAACGCACTGCTAAGCTGCTTCATCAAAAGTTGGCAAATTTGCTCGTAGGAATGGAATAAAGGCAAAAAATACTAAATGTTCATGCCAGACAGCGCTAGTTTTGCGAACCTGATTCATTGAGCTTGAACCTTTGGAAATAATAGCATAAGTCTGCACGTCAAGCAATTCAGAACATAAACAACGACAAAATTAAAGTAGTCAGTGATGACCCTTCTTCTCTAAAATTAAAGTAGTCAGCGATGACCCTTCTTCTCTGATGTTCAGAAGAAAAGAGAGTGAGGATCATAGTACTTACAGCAGGCTTCACGAGGATATAAATGGCTCCAAATGAGGCACTCAAGTATGGCACCTGCATTGGGCAATAAAAAATGTATAAAGAACTTTGTATGCTCGTTTAAATAAAGCGGTTGCCCCAGAGTGGCGAAGTGTTGGTTCAGGATAGAAATTTTTTTATTTTTTCAAAAGTGTCATGGGAAAACTAACTCTTAGGAATTAGACGAAATGTACATACCCAAGATGCCCACGCCAGGCCATAGAGCAAACCCTGTTCAGAGAAAAAGCACCCGTTAGAATTTTCTTTCTATTTCTCAACATGTGCATTGGTTGCTGAGATGGTTGGGAGTGGCAACTTACATAAGCTATTGATGCAAGTATGGCTAAAGATAATATCCCTCCATCTCCGACCAATGGATTGAGAAGAGGAAGCACCAAAATCTAGACACCAGACACAAAACAAACATATGTTAGGCAACAGAATCTCTCAAATTCATTGAAATTCCATTGAGATCCTATGATGAGCTGAGAACAATGAATAAAGGGACCACATATAAAGCGTTTGATTTACATGTTTCCAAAGAAAGAACCCAGCAATTTATATTTATTTAAGCACAGTAATCCCTTTAGGTTAGTAAAAGAAACAACAGAAAGATTATCTCCATGTCATACCTGAGAAAATATTGCACCGATTCCTACCATCGACAGGATTTCCGAATATTGATTCTTGTTAAAACCAAACACTGCCTTCAGATAGAACTGCAAAGGTAGGTTACAAGCAATCAGGGGATCTAAATAGAAAGAGAACAGAGCAGATATGAGCCACCAAAGAACATTACAATTAAGGCCAGTCCTTGTTTTCCAAGGGTTTAATTTCTCTGATAATCAAGATTTAAATAAGGGTAGACATAAAGGGAACTTACGAGTAAAACTGAGCTGATGCCAGACATTCCCAGCTCATAGAAGAAGGAAACAAACGAAATGCCTCTAAGTGTAGGGCTGAAAAAATGAAAGGTAAAAGAATGTTGCTTTGCTCAAAAAACAAAAATAATGCAGCAGGACAAAATAAATGAATGTCTTTGAAGAGGAGCAAGTACCTCTCAAACACTACAGCTGCAGCATCTCTCATTGATTCATATCTTTTGTGGGCAACATTTATTATCTTAGTCAAGAAGGTTGAATCTCGATCCCTCTTAGGAACCTGTTCAACCGTCTCAGCTAGAAGAAAATGCATATAAACTGGACTCAAGATCAAGAAAGCAATTGAAACCTGAAACAAAAGGCTTAATTTTATCAAATGATGATTGCAGATGATTTCTAGAGTACAAAATAAAAAAAAATAAAAAATAAAATCAACAGATGAGCATGAAAAAACCATGCTGCTAGCTAGTTTGAAAATCTCACAGAACCTACTTACCACAAAAATATACTGCTCAGGAAGAAAACGTGCCAGAAGATTGCCTAAGACATGAGAAGCAGAAAAGAAACCAGTGATCCAACTAAATGCTGCAGCTCTGTTTCCTTCTTCGATAATATCTGCCTGCCGAAGGGATGAAACTGTGATGCCCCAATATCCTTAACCATGAGACGATTCTTTTATTAATTTTTTGGTTGAAAACTCTTACCGCATAAGCAACAGCAATGCAGAAAATACTTCCTTGACTTATAATAAATGAAATTGTCCGAAGCACATAGTACACATACACAGATCCCCTCGATTGGTTCCAGGCAAGCACAGCTGAAACAATAGAAAAGGAAAATAGAAAATAAAATTAAAAAATCAGCAGAATAATCTCGGTTGCAGTGTGTACGTGTGAACCTTCAAATAAGTTAAACTGTGTGTTGCTTCGCTGCATATATCCATAACAATGAATTCAGTATTCTAAGTAGAATGTACAAGCCTTCCATAAATCCTAGTTTCTGATCAGAAATGCTCATCTGGAACATACCAAAAGGGAATATGGATGTTGATACAGTAATGAGGAGAAGCGGTTTGCGCCCATATTCATCTGCAAGCTGGCCTAGGAGTGGTAATACCACCATCTTGAAAATTCCAACCACCTACAAGCAGAAGGAATCATCTCTTGCTTGAAGAATTTTAATCCTGTTTTGTAATCAATCAGTTTTGAGTGCTGGGTTAAACATGAAAACTACACACTGCAAATTTCTTCACCTGAATTCTAATTACCCTATTTAGCATTACTGAAACGCAAAATCATGATCGCCGTCAAATGTGAAACCAGGCATGCCCTAATTGGCTCAAAAGATTCACAAGGGAAGTGCAGACCAAATAATAGAAAACAATGAATATCTGACTCGATTGTTGGGAAAAAAAGGGTAAATCCCAAAATTCTAGAATGATCCTGCCTACTACCTAGTATCCATACATGAGGAATACATTCCCTTCCTCTCAAACCTTTGTTTTTTTTTCCAATAAATGAAAACTGAGAAACTGACATTTCCCACAAACCCAATTAGCAAAACTTCTTAAATTATAAAAATTAGTGCTTAATCAGCTCCAAGCCGTAAAACTCATAAAAGAACCACAAAATTCAAAAAACCCTATTTCCGTTTTCTTTCATTTTCTCGCAAACCAAGCAAACAATAGTAAAAAACAATAAGCAGAGCAAGCATTTCTTATGTTTACCGTTTGTTGGAGACCACTGATGTAAATAGCCTCGGAGCATGTAGTCTGACCAGGACACAAAGCAGAAGTAACAACATCGACAAGAACAGAAACAGTCATTTCCTCGGCGATCCAATGAAAACATAGTGGCAACAACAAGTGTGCTAAAGGCCTAAGCTCTTTCAACCCGCCAACACAGTCCTTAAACACCATAACTAATATCTCCAAGAACTGAGCACTGGCTTTTTTTCTTGCAAGAAACAAAAGAAATTAACCCTGCCAAAGATGGTGACAAAAGGGGATACAAGATGAAAATGATAGTTTTGACACGGCCATGAAAAGGGTTTTCCTTTCAGTATTTAAAGGGTGACAAAACCCATTAAGTTCAAGTCTCTGACTGAGATCGTGTTGTACGGCTAGTTGTTCATCAAAAATATATTAAAATGAGATCTTTTAACATTTTTTTTTAACATCAACATATTATAATTATAAAAAACACTAAAAACAATAATTTAATGTTGTTTGAAATTAAGAAAACTAAAAAATTAAGATTAAAAACTGAAATAAAAGCACTCTCAGACACACTTGTGCTAGCAACATGAATTCACGTGCTGGGTTAAGTTTGTCGTGTGTCAAGGGTTTAGTTTGCCTGTGGATGATGATTGAGTACAGAGTACTTGTGATGAGATGGCCATGGATCAGCCCATCTGGCCCCAATTAGGCATCATTGTGATTAAAGTTAAGAATGGATGTTTGATAATCCGCGAACTACGTAACAATACCAACTACCTACCTGGCCCTACATCGATCATTGCCAATAATTACAAAGCGGTGGTGGGCCCCTTTGGAGATTGAAATCCTTACATGTTTTGAGATTGAGATCCTCAACTTCGGGATTTTAAACGTGGTAAATTATTTAATTATAGAAAATTTGTTTTGTCGACCTCTTATTGAATTTGAACAACATTGCATGTTAAAAAATCAAAATAGTGTTAGGCCGAACTGCGGTGAAAAATTAGTATATTAAAATAATTTAGAAATAAAAAAAAACATTAATTAAAAGTAAACGCAACTCAAAACAGGATTTTTTTTTAGAAGATTGATGAAGAGACAGTGCCTAGATAAAGTCAGCTTAAGATTTGGATTGCAACGAAGAAAAAAAAAAAGAGAAGTGATGGGAAGATCTTTATCATTTGTTTCCTC
>Ga0307511_10003533_pt1 | contig 16057 bp, 19 predicted proteins | sample 13_EM_MG_FD_200266 | JGI IMG/M metagenome (GOLD analysis project Ga0307511, IMG submission 200266) | Populus trichocarpa ectomycorrhiza microbial communities from riparian zone in the Pacific Northwest, United States - 13_EM | ecosystem: Host-associated > Plants > Roots > Unclassified | place... | reverse complement strand
CCGGTGCCATAGCGTGGGGAGGAGAGAGTCTGGTGTCAAAAGCGCGGGGAGGAGGAGAGAGTCCGGTGTCGAAAGCGCACACTGATTTGTATCCGATTATCAGCTGGAGATCAGAACCATCAATCAATTTTTGCCGAACCGGCAATTATCATCCAATCACAGAGCAATTCTCATTGGCTGATATGCAATCAAAGTCACGTGTGATTATAATCCCCGAAATAAATTTGCGACATAGTATTTCTCATCAACGAATGGCAAGAACTGATAAAGTGTCTCAGTGACGTGGCAATCAACTATGATTCATTATAACTACCTGATAAAGCGTCTAGAGTAGTTGTAAGATGAATGAAGAGGAAATAAATGAAGGGAATGTAGCACTAACCTCAGTGACGTGGCAATCAACTGAGGAAAAGAGAAGAAAGACAAATAACGAACGGTATGTCTGGAGATCACGTGAACAGGATCAATATGCTATGTACGCCTACATTAACAAGAACGCTTTATACGGAACAAAGATGTCGTAGTCGGCAGTGATGGTGCAGGGAGTGGGAGCGAATTCGATCTCATCATGCTGGGCGAGGGTGTGGGGAGGATGGGGAGGAACCCCTTTGCGGAGGAGCATTGTGTGATGCGGAGGAGGATTTACATCAGCAAAGGTTCGGATCACTTTTTACTTTTCGCACTTTTTCCCGGACTTTTCTCGCATTACGCCCATCACTTTCGCCCCTTTTTGGGCACTTATTTGTGGCTGAGGGACCCTAGCTTAAAAAGTGATCGCTTTCATCACTTTTCGTCGCTTATTCCGCTTATTTCCACTTAAAAAGCAAAATCTAGGTATACTGATGTACACGGAACGAAACGGCGAAACCGAGTGTGGGTCCATTTGTCGGGTGATGCCGTGTGCCGAACCAATGTCCTCAACACGATGCGATGACGGTCATCACCACCCAAAGCTTCGCGGCAGATCCACTCAACGGCTCGCGCTGGGTCGGCGCAGGGATGGAGTGGGCGTGTCAGTAGCTAGCCTACTTCCGAACTCCGAATGGGAATGTTGAACTTGAGCGAAATAGGACCGTTTGCCTTGGATGAACTCAGCACCCTACTTGCCAACCCACCCCGTATTAGTGAGGTACTCGTGTAAGACATAGCCAGGTAGACCATGATACATCCCCTACGACTACATCGCCCGCCTTGGAACGGCGTATCACTGCGTCCTCACTGTCCGTGGCTGATTGAGCCGATCACCCCAGCACATCTCTCACCCCCCACGATGGCGCCTCCAACCACCCCAGACGTGAATCGCCCAAGGATCACTACCTCTTCGATACTATGTGAGGCTCCTTCGCCGGTGCTCGTAAACGGTTCTACCCTCTGCTGTGTTCGCACCGTAGGGGCAAACCTCTCGATTCGCGTCGTCAACATCTGGCATCAAAGCAAAGTCAAGATCAGTCACCTCCTCGGGAATACACCTCCAGTGGCGCGCAACCCCCATGAACCCACACACCCCCTCCCTCATGAAATCGCGGAGATGATCATCGCCTACCTCATCCATGACCTCCACGCTCTCAAGGCGTGTTCACTCACCTGCCGATCCTGGTATATCATCGCAGCCCCGCGCATCCACCACACACTAATTCTCAGGAAGGACATCCCTTGTAACGAGTTGAAGCCGCTATTCAAGCTGCACGGACTAGGTCTGATCCCGCTCGTACGAGAAATTCGGGTGGAGCGATGGGGTTGGGTGGATAATTGGTTTGTACCTCAAGTTTTCTGTCGCCGTAGTTTGCGCCACTTTTCCGCTTTCGCGAACGTTCACACTCTAGCACTTCAGGAAGTGGATATCTACCGCTTTATTCCACACATTGAGCGCTATTTCGGACAATTTTCGCCAACACTACGCTCCATTGTGTTGTCCCACCCGTGTTGTACTCCACAACAGTTGTCACATTTCCTCTCTCTTTTCCCAAACTTGGATGACATCATGATCTGGGGGTTACTGTCCCCATTCCTGCCTCGCAAAACCGTCCCCGATGTAATGCCAAATCCGTTCTCCGCACCGAAACCGCGAGGGCTGCTGGTACTTGGCGGCTTCGATTGGGTCGAGACTTGGACGCACCTCATCGCTTCGTGTGGCGGTCTGCGGTTCCGTCACATGGAGCTGCAGAGGAGCGCAAGTTGTACTCCTGCCCTGTTGGAGGCGTGTACCGAGACCCTGGAAACGCTACGTTTCTACGCGACGGATCACCCACAAAGTAGGTTGCTCCGCGTGTACGTGTTTACAGATTTGACTGACGGTGAGCGGGAACTGATTTCCTCGCATTTCCAGAATTCGATCTATCGCTGCTTAAAGCCCTCCGTTCGCTACAAGTCGGGGCTTGTGCAAGCAGCTTATACAAGCGACGAGACCCCGAGAATACCACCGTCATGGAGGTATTCTCGACCATCACATCCCCAATTTTCTCCGAGCTTGTTATTGTCGTCTCGCCCCAAGAGGTTCCAGATTTAGATGCCACGTTGTTCCAGACGTTGAGCAAGATGTATGAAGTCAGACCCTTCGAATTAGTGTTTTTGTTCGAGGGTCCGTCTTATGCCTTGAGGGGGGAGCTGGCGGACCTGCGATGGCGCTTGAAGGAAGCTGTGGATGACGTGGTTTCAAAAGGTTTCCTTGATTTTCTCGATTCCCCACCCACTTCCCATACCAGTCCACAATCCTACTATTCTCGTTGGCCATGGAGACCCACCAACTTTTAGACACATTTCGTGTACCCTCTTCATTGTTACCCCGACTCCTGCGGAGTTGTATTGCGTACGACAAAATTACAGCATTGAGTGGCACCCTCGCGACGGTACGATTCCAACCAATATTACAGAGGCCGCTAACCACAAGAGCGGCCTGGAAAGGGCTCCACTTCGTAATGCCATCATTGAGGGGGTCGCATATTCCCCACCAGGAAACGAACGTCCGTCTCAGATGTTTCCGTTGGGGCTGATCCAATGATCTAGCCACCGGAGAGGGATGGAGAACTCTTATTTTCCCGCCAATCCATAGGATTGTTCTGTAACTCGGAGTCCATCGGGATCAGACTGACTCGCATTGAATGGCGGGTCTCATCCTTTGGAATGCCACTTCCAGCAACGACGGGAACGCGTTGACCTGGGTCGCTTGAGGTAAAAGTATTGGTCTTCGGAAGAACTAGAATTTGTGGGCTTTCTATGAATGCTGGAGTGCCCTACTCGCCAGGGCTCCCCTGATAATAGCGTAAGAGATAGCCATGTAGACCATGGGATATCCCCTACGGCCATATCGCCCGCCTTGAATGTTCGAACGGGTGTGCTCGTGGACTGATTGAGCCCGATCACCACACGTCTCTTACCCCCACCATGATGACGCCTCCAACGACCACAGATGTGGATCGCACAAGGATTCCTATGTCCTCGATGCCAGGTGAGGTTCCTCCACTGGCGCTCGTAAACGGTTCTGATATCCACGCTATCTGCGCTGTAGGGGCAAACCTCTTGTTTCACATGGTGAAGATCTGGTATCGAAGTAAAGCCAAGGTTAATCGCCTCCTCCATAATATACCTCCGGCGGGATGCAGCACGGGTAATAATACCCGCCACCTCCCTTACGAAATCACCGAAATGATCATCGCCCATCTCATTCACGACATCCGCACTCTCAAGGTGTGCTCATTGACTTGCCGATCCTGGTACATTATCACGGTCCCACACATCCACCACACACTCATTCTCGGGAGGGGCTACCCTCATTCCGGGCTGAAGCCACTATTCAAGCTGCATGGACTAGGTCTGATCCCCCTCGTGCAAGAAATACGGGTGGAACGATTGCGCGGTGTGGGTAATTGGTTCCTGCCTCAGGGTTTTGGCCGCCACGGCTTGCGCTACTTCTCTGCTTTCGCGAACGTTCACACTTTAGGGCTTCAGAGATTGGAAATCTGCAGGTTTTTCCCGCGCATTGGACGCTATTTCGGACAATTTTCACCAACACTACGATCCATCGTGTTATTGGAACCACGTTGTACTCCACAACAGCTGTCACAGTTCCTCTCTATTTTTTCAAACTTGGATGACATCAAGATCTGGGGGTTGTCCCCATTCGCACCTGTCCACGGTGTAATGCCCGTTCCATTCTCCAAACCAAAACCGGGAGGGCTGCTGGTGCTTGGTGGCTTCAGATGGGTTGAGACTTGGACTCATTTCATCGCTTCATGCGGTGGTCTGCAGTTCCGTCGCATGGAGCTATACACCAGCGTAAGCTGTGCCCCTGTCCTGTTGGAAGCATGTACCAATACTCTGGAGACGCTACGCTTCAACACGATACATCGTTCACAGGGTAAGTCGTTCTGTATGGATCTATCCACAGGTTTCAGCTGATGGTGAGCAGGACCTGACCCCATCGCGTTTCCTGAATACAATCTATCGAGGCTTAGGGCCCTCCTATCGCTACAAGTCGTGGGTTGGGTGGGCGCCAACGGTACCCAACGAGACCCTGACAATGCGATTGTCATGGATGTGTTCTCAACTATCACATCCCCCGTGTTCTCCGAGCTTGTTGTCGTCCTCCCACATTGGAGGATTTCTTTACCCCACCAAGACATGTTCTTCCAGACGTTACGGAAGATGTATGAAGTCAGACCCTTCGAACTGGTGTTTTTGTTTGAGGGTCCGTGTTCTGTCGTGAGGGAGGGACATTGGAAATCAGTGGAGGCGCGATTACCATTGAAGGAAGCTGTAGATGATGTGGTTTCAAAAGGTTTTCTTGATTTTCTCGACTCCCCGCCCACCATCCGTACTGTACCACGTTCTCATTAGTATAGTTGGACCTTCACCAACTTTGATTAGATACCTTTTGTGTACCTTCTACGCCGCTATTCCCAATCTCACAGAGCCATACTTACATGACCAGATTCTGGCTTCGAGTTCCATCTTTGCTGTGATCGAGTGCCGTTAATTGTAAGCCACAAAGAGGCCCGGAAGGAACTCCACTCCGCAATGTTGTTGCCCAAGGGTAAAGTGTAAGGGGAATGGATACAGCAGGAAGAAGGGCAGTGTTTTTCAGATGCAGGATTGTTTAATTTTCCTCTCTTGTACACCGTTCACCAGGGAGAGTCTGTTGTGTTGAATGGGAAGTTTGACTCCCGAATGTGTCACATTATCTGGCTACCACTCACTAGTGAACTGATGATCCGGGGGCACTTATCAGCAACTGCTGATGTCCAAAGGGCACTCTTTAGCAGCCCATCAGTAGATAGACCAATGTGTGCCAAACACGGCCACACAATAACACAGCATGGTCTGTGCGCACATCAATTATGTATAAATACATGTCCTATGCCATGCAATACATCACTCTGCTTCTCTCTTCTCTTCTCCCACCATCCTCCACTCTCAAGTCTCCCTTAAGGTAAGTGTAGGGCAGTATGGCAGTATAATTAGAATAGATCTGCCTGCTCAACATGTTGTTCCCCATCAATGAGAGGCTAGCCAATCGTGTAATTGCGTGACTAGTATTATCTGGAAAACGAGCACCTGTCTTTCGCATGTCCTGTGGGGAAGGGTCCAATGGGCGCGGTGACCTTGGAGGGACGGAGAGCTTTTGATTTTCTTGTCAACCTGTGGGATTACTATGTGACTTGGGGTCCATCAAGATCAGACCAACTCACATTGAAATGGTGAACCTCACCCTTTGGAATGCTATCCCCCGTAATAACAGGAACGCGGAGTTGCTCTGGAGTTGCATTGCTGGTGTCAGCAATGATGGGGGTGGGGTTTACGGGACCCTTGGTGTTGACTTGTCGACCAAGAGCTCAAGTTCTTTGAGAAACAAGTCCCAGGATGAAATCTGATGGAACAAAACGGTGGAGTTGAGCATGCTTCCAAGTTCAAGCTCGTGTCTGAACTGGGGTACCTTACACCACGTTCCGTCAGTACCCTCACTTCCCACAGTGACAAGGTGTTATACTGAGTTGATGTGGAGACAGACTATGTGTGTCTGTCTGAGTCAGTATAACTTCTGTCTTCCTCTGTATGAACTTGAAGTGCCTGACTTACCAATGTGCCCCTGATTGGCAAGCTAAGTACCAGTAGATGGTGATATATCCACTACAGCCATGTCATTCCCTTTGAATGTTGGATGTATGCCTCCCCACTGCCTGTGGGTGTATTGAGTCCGATCACTTTTCTGCATGTGAGCCCGATCACCCTGCCACATTGACAATGCCTCCAACAGCCACAGATGTGGATCACCTGGAAATCCCTATTTCTTCAACACTGGGTGAGGCTTCTCCACTGGTGTTTGTAAATGGCTTTCTGATCTCCACATTATTCACATCGCAGGTGCAAACCTCTCGGTTTGCAACATCTGGCCTCGAAGCAAAACCAAGACGAAGATGAAACACCTCCCCAGCAGTGCACCTCCAGAGATACCCACCGCATGCGAATCTACCCACCCCATTCCTTATGAAATCACCAAAATGATCATCGCCCATCTCATCCACGATGTTCCTGCTCTCAAGGCATGTTCACTCACTTGCCGATCTTGGTATATCATCACCACCCCACACATCCACCGTACCCTTATCCTCGGGAGGGGCATCACTCATGGTGGGCTGAAGCTGCTATCCAAGCTGCAAGGACTCAGTCTGATCCCCCTCGTACAAGAAATTCGGGTGGAGCGATCGCGTCAGACGGGTGATTGGTTTGCGCCTAGGGCTTTTGGCCGCTGCAGCCTGCACTACTTTTCCGTTTTCACGAGCGTTTACACTCTAGAGCTTCAGAGAGTGGATATCTACTGCTTTTTCCCACATATCAAACACTATTTCAGACAATTTTCACAATCGCTGCGATCTATCATATTATCCGAGCTGTGTTGCACTCCACGACAGTTGCTGCATTTCCTCTCAATCTTTCCAAATCTGGACAACATCAAGGTCTTTGGGATGCTCACCGATGTGCCCAGAACAACCGCTACTGATGCAATACCCATTCCATTCTCCACACAGAAACTACGAGGCCTGTTAGCACTTGGTGGGTTTAGTGACATCGAGAATAGGGTACACCCCATCCCTTCATGCAGTGGCCTGCGGTTCCGTCACAAAGAGTGTAAGCTGTACACCTGCCCTTTTGAAGGCATGTGCCGAGGCCCTGGAGACTCTATGTCTCTATGCAGCAGATTGCTCACAAAGTGAGGTGTTCCGTATGTATTTACCCATAGGTTCGAGCTGATGGTGAGTGGGAACCTATCCCCTCATATTTCCAGAACTCAATCTTTGCCAGCTTAAAGCCCTTTGATCACTGCAAGTCGTGGATTGGGTGTGCAGATACAACCCCTCACGAGACCCCCATGATCCTACCATCACCGAGGTGTTCTCCACTATCACATCCCCCATATTCTCCAAGCTTGTCATTGTCTGCTCGGATATGTGGATTTTTCAATTACACTATGAAGTTGTGTTGTTCCAGGCATTGCGCAAGATGCACAAAGTCAGGCCCTTTGAATTGGTATTATTGTTTGAGGGTCCGGATTCTGTCCTGAGTGAGGGGTTGGAGGGCCTGTGACAGGACTTGAGGGAAGTTGTAGATGATGTGGTTTCAAAAGGTTTCCTTGATTTTCTCAACTCCCCGCTCACCGTCCACATCAGTCCACAATCACACTACTATGACCGGAACCTCTCCAGCTTTGATCAGATACCTATCCCGTACCCTTGATGTTGCCACTGAATCCCGGAGCTGCAACACGCATCAACACCCCCTAGCAATGCCCCCACTACAGACTGAAGTCCACTAACCACAAGCCATGAGGAGGTCCACTTGAAGGGAGTTTGCAACCTCATCGCTTGACAATGGAAAGGGGACACAACAATAATTCTCTCACGTTGGCAGAAAAGTCATAAAAGAAAGAAGTAGCCAAGCAGGTCACACATCTCTTCTATGGCCACGGTATTCATCTTGGGTGTTTAGATATGTATGTCCCACGTAGCCCACTGTCCGCAGTTCCAGATTTGGCTGATTGAGTTCATTTAGCTTCTCACCCTCACCACAATGACGACGTCTCCAAGAAATGGAAATGCAGGTCACCTACCTCCCTAGTATCAAGTAAGAGACCTCCACTGATGTGCGTGGGTGGCTCCGATCTTCTCCATCAGCAAAACAGGAATAGTCTTCATCCCCTCTTGTTCTTCTACCACCATGATCTGGGGTTTTTCCCACAGTGTGGCCCAAGCGGTTTCGGCCAACTTGGGACACCGTCTGGGGTTGGTGGGGTGACCTGGTGGCTCGGCTGCAGACAACATTGGTGTCCAGTGTTGGGTTGAGGGGTGACCCGGCAATGCTTGCTTGCAGGTATCTGGGAATCGGCGGAGTGGCGGCCTAGCTGATCCCAGCTGGGTGGACAAAGGCTAATTCTAGCCATATGATGCTGACACCCCCCTCCCTTATCAACACCTGGTCTATGGGTCTGGAGGCCATCGGCAACATCCTGGCAATGCTTAGGTAACTGGGAATTGTCACGATTTTCACATTTTCTAAGTTTGAAGCGCCCAAACACTTGTTCAAATCATGACATGGCATTATTTTATCTTATCTTATCTTATCTTTCCCATTTTCATTTAATCTTCACACGAACAAGAACAGGGAAAGCAGATAATATTGGAATACTGATATAGGATTATCTACTCGTCAACAGGAACTGCAACCCACTCATTCTCCTTATTGGACAAAGCATCCCCTTCCTTCTCAACATCCACCTCATAACCCCCATGAGGCCAAGACCTATCAAAGGATGACCAATCAAGGAAGTCGTCCACAACTGTCACAATTTTCACATTTTCTTCACGATTTTCTTCTAAGTCTGAAGCGTCCAAACACTCGTTCAAATCATGACATGGTGTTATCTTATCTTATCTTCCCCATTTTTCTATTTTCTTCACACTCCAAGTCACATGAACAAGAAGGGAAAGCAGATAGTATTGGAATACTGATACAGAACTATCTACTCGTCAACTGGAACCGCAACCCATTCGTTCTCCTTGTTAGAAGACCCCTCCCCATCCTTTTCAACATCAGCCTTGTACCCACTATGAGGCCAAGACCGATCAAAGGATGACCAATCAAGGAAGTCATCCACAACAGATTGGTTGATGGTCAATCTGGGAATCTCCATTTGAGGAGGAAAGCCGATATCTGGAAGAGGAGGAGAAGCAGGCCTGAAGACGGCCTCACAAGGAATCTCCAGAACAGGACGAGTCAACTTCTCCACCAAGAACTCCAGAGTGTCGACCCGAGCCTTAAGGTCAGCAATCTCCCCTTGAGTGTCACAAAGAGAATCCTCCAGCTGTCTCTTCGTGTCCATCCTCTCCCAACCATCAAGAGCCCACTTCTTCTGGTCCTTCCTCAAGTCCTCCTTCAACTCCCCTATTGACTAAGATCTCAGCCCCAAGTACTGAAGTATACCCGAAACAGGCATCCATCCAACCGTCCATGTTGTTGTCCTTGTGGTGGATCTCACAAAGACCCCGCTGAAGAAAGGCCTTAGGGAAACCCTCCAAGTCAAGAGTCCCCACATGCTTCCTCCACCGCTCCTTCCCAGCCATCACCAAATCCCCCCAAACCAAGTTCCTGGAATGAATTGTGACGGTACTTGCTCGTCTCGAACCGATTGCGGATCAACATCAAGGAAGGATAAGGACGAGACCGGTTGTCCCTCCTGACCTTCTCATCCCCCTGGTTGTAATGGTAGACGTACAACCACTGGTCTTGAGCAGCCCGCTCTTCTTCGGAAGGGTGGTGGTGGTTACCCTTCTGTCCACTGGAAGAGACAAGATCCCTCAAAAAGACTGCCCCTATAAGAATCAGTCAACACCGCAACCAAGAGGAGGGAAGACCGACTCTACCTGATGACTGTCCTTGATCCTCCCCTCTCGGATAACCCCAACGGGTTAAAGGCTTCTCCAGAAGAACAGTCTTGGGAGAAACCGGAATGGTGGGGATCATCTTCGTATAAACGGAACGATGGCCTTGCTCATAATCGAGGAAGGGGTTGGTAAAGTTGAGGACGTCCTCATGGCAGTAGATGTCAGACATAGTAGAAGAGAAGATGATGGATATTGATGAAAGACAATGAAGACATCCAAGACCAAACCACAAGGCCATATATATCAACACTGGTCTTTAATCAAGTTACCTATCTCCACTGGATCTTTCCCAGACTCCTATCTATCCATCAAACCCTTTGCCCTGACGGTTCTTTGTGACTTCTCTCCTTAAACCTATTTGAGTAATTCCTCTCACAATCTTTAGTAATCTTTTCCACACATGATCATCTGACTCCTCATGGTGCTTCTTCCTTATACACTTCTTATCTTCATGATGCACCATCACTCACCTTTAACGTTTACCCTCTCCCCACTACTTGTTCACCCACAACCGATTGCTTGTTTGTTCACTTAGTCAGATGCTTACATGATCATGAACTTTAGTATATAAGTACATACAATTGGTCTGATGTATTCCCCAGACTTTGTCAATCACAGTGTTCTCCCTCTGACAGGCGGATCATCAGTGATTAACCCCTAGCCTCCCTTGTTCCCCTCTGACCAGACTCAAAGAAGCGTCTCTCCCTTCTCTAGTGCTGAAACACATTACCTCGGCCTCTCTATATCTCCTACCCGAATTACAGATTTTCTGGAGCCGCAAGTTATGCCAACATGTACAGGAGTGGTCTGTCCCAACCCACTCCAAAGTGTTGCACAATTACCCAATAACTTTGTGTACTGAGCGATACTAGGGACTAGCATCGGTTCAGTAGGCCTGTTGGCGAGGTCAGTTCTGACAGTTGTTATCTTCCCCCATGGGACCATCCTCCCTCTCCAGCCACTCGACCAGATGATTAGCTTGAAGTATCCAATCCTGCATTGCTAACTTCGCCCGATAATGATCGTTCTCCTCTCTGAGTCTTCGGAAAAAGACAATGATGACCGGGTCAATGAGTTGTAGATTGTTTGCCTATGGCACAACACATGGAGTAGGGGTGGTAAAGTGATTTAGGAGGGCCCAGAGAATGAACGGTTCGTTGACCACACACTGTCATCAACCGGGCGATCCTGGCAAAGTCAAAGACTGGAACTAGAACAGGAACAGGATCAACATTTTCCATGGGGTCTTCTTCAATCTCCACCAGACGGGTTTCCAGGGACAACTTCGAATTGTAAAGGACGAGACCATTTTCCTTGTCAGATTCCACCAACAACGTAGAAGGCACAGTGGACAAACTGGCAATAGGAGGGGTGTGGTAGGAGCCGTCACTAACATTATCTTTGGGCACGTCTTGACCCAAGATGATGGGAATATCCAGGACATGGGTTATCTCGCCTAACACTTGACGATCCTTCCCACAACAACATAAATGACCCTCCATACCCTCAACGTGGGACAGTAACTGTTTGATCAATTCCCGTTGCCAACGAGAATGCTCCTCCAATAAAGTGACCTTCTCCTCGGCAGCCAGAAGATGATCCACAACCTTGTCGCACTGAACACGACAGCAGTCAATACGATCGTTCAATGCCTTGAGATCTTTGTCAATACGAATGAAGGTGGTCTTAACTCCTTCCTCCATGGCATTGACCTTGAGACCCAGATTGGTAATCTCCCCATCAATCCTAGTGAGGACACCAGTCTGGGCATTGATCATACAAGTATGGTTGGTCTCGATCCTCTTGATCTACAATCAATCTGGTCAACTCTTATCAAACAAGAGGCGTCCAGAATGACCGACCTTAGCCTCAGCCCTAAAGACCTTCTGGAGTACCTGGGTAACCATGTTGGCCACCATACAAAGACCTTGCTTAACAGATAAACTCTCACTCCAAGCTGGAGCATTTGTTTCCATATCTACAAGGCTCTTCAAGATCATCTTGTGGAGAACTTCATCATCAATTTTGGATCGATCCAGATGTAAGACCTTGGAAGAACGAATGCTCCATCCCCAGATCTGATCATCACGAGAGCATTTGCGGAGAATGTCCTGATCCCAACGATGAAGGTCTTGTACAGGAGTTTCCCATCTGAATCTTCCCCTTTAACATACGGTTAACAATCTAAAACAAGAATCGATGTCAACATCCTCTTCCCCAAACCCTATCCCACCATTACTTACCTCAGAGGGTTGAGGATAACAACCGTTACCGTTGAAGGCCTTGTCAAAGGATCGGTTCTCCACCTGGGTAATAGTACCCATGGCATGATCCAACGTATAGTGCGCACAACCATGGGTACCGGTAACCCAACGATAGAACTAGGCAGGCGTCCAATTGATTGCTGTTATTGGTGGCAAATTGCATAGTAAAAAGTGACGAAGACGATGATGGGATAAGTGGGAATTTGATGGAGGACCTCTTGTCTCCTCAGATTCCTCTTAACCATTCCCTCCCTAGCCAATCACAATACACACTGCTCATCATCACTGCTCACCCCTATCGCCCCACTGCCAAGTCCGTGATGGTCCCACCTCAAGTCCAAACATTGTCTGGTCATATGATCTCAAGTCTATTGTTGCTGAGTAACGCTTTTCTGAAATTTCATATTTGACATTTTCATGATCACATTCTTTTATTTTTGGCCTCTGACCTTTCTATTGTTCCTGTTCATTCTTATCTTTTGACACCTTCTTTATGACTCATAGGACTATCTTTCTGTGGTCCAACAAGTCTTGCCGCTTAGTATTTCTTATTTTGTCATGTCCCTCTAACCCTCGTTGTTCTCTCTTTATCTCGGTTTGTTTCGGTCCGCATGTCATGATTTTGATGCTCTAATCTTAGATTTCACCTAATCTTCCCACACCATTCATTTCGTAGTGTTATCTTTTCCGCTTGGCATTTTTGCATTAGTGGACACATTTAGTCACTCCTCAACCGAAAACCGTCGCACGTAGTACTTAAGGACTGGCTTTCCTGTTGTAAGAACCCAAGCTTGATATTACAGACTTCTCCTCAGCCCGAGTCCCTCAATAGGCTTCTTGGCCAAGATCTGAGGAGTCCTGCAAACCTAGCGTTTCGCATTCCTGAATCTCCTTGCTCAACACCCACTCCCATCTTATCCGATACAACAAAATCTATCATAACATTTCTTGATCCCTAAGAGGTTTACAGTAAGTGTTATCGTTACAATCTCCTCCATTAGTCATTAGAGATCCAGATAGCCGTGCTATCCTGGTATCCTTGTTAGTTGCCTGGTTTTGGGACAGACGAACCGTATAGAGTTGCTTGTTTGAGGTGTTGATTATACTCGGGCCAGAGTGGCCCTGACACTTCCCACCCCCAATTCCCTCTACTTGTCACGATTTTCACATTTTCACTCATTTCTTTCTAAGTTCGAAGCGCCCAAACACTCGTTCAAATCATGACATGGCGTTATCTTATCTTATCTTCTTTATCTTATCTTTTCACACTTCAAGTCACACGAAGAAAGACAGAGAAGGCAGATAGTATTGGAATACCGATAAAGAACTATCTACTCGTCAACTGGCACAGCAACCCACTCGTTCTCCTTGTTCGAACCCCCATCTGCATCCTTCTCAATATCCACCTCATACCCACCATGAGGCCAGGACCGATCAAAGGACAACCAATCAAGGAAGTCGTCAACAATGGCCTGATTGACGGTCAGACCAGGGATCTCCATCGAAGGAGAAGGAGGGAAACTGATGTCAGGAAGAGGAGGAGAGGCAACCTGAAACACAGCCTCTTGAGGGACCTTGGGAATCAGACGAGTCAACTTCTCCACGAGGAACTCCAGAGTGTTGACCCGAGCCTTGAGGTCAGCAATCTCCCCCTGAGCATCACGAAGAGAATCCTCCAATTTCCTCTTGACATTCATCCTCTCCCAACCGTCCACAGCCCTCTTCTACTGGTCGTCCCTCAACTCGTCCTTGAGCTCCCCCATCGACTCGTAGATCTCTGCCCCGAGAACGGCCATGTACCCAAGACAGGTGTCCATCCTCCCATCCATCTGATCCCCGACGTGATGGATCTCCCTGAGACCCCTCCTGATCCAAGCCTTCAGGAAACCCTCTATATCGAGGTTCCGAAGGTTCTTCCTCCAGCGCTCCTTCCCAGCCATCACCACGTCCCTGAGACCCAGTTCCTTAAACTGGTCTTGTCGATACTTGCGGGTTTCAAACCAACTACAAATCCCCATCAGAGAAGGATAAGGGCAGGACGAATTATCCCTGCGGGTCTTCTCTCCACCCTGGTTGTACCGATAAACGAACAACCGTTTATCCCAGGCCTCCTGCTCCTCAGCCGAAGGATGGTGATGATTGCCTTTGCAACCAAAGGGCTTGGAAGAAACTAGTTCAGCTCGATCAAAACCGAACAATCCGGGAATGTCACCTGGGAGTCAATCAGTACTACCATCAAAAGGGAGTAAAGAAGGACACCAACCTGATGATTGTCCTTGACTCTCTCCTCTCGGATAACCCCTACGGGTCAATGGCTTCTCTGGAAGAACAGTCTTGGGAGAAACGGGAACGGCGGCCAACTTCCTCGGTGCCTGGTACCCCTGGTCAAAGTCGAGGAACGGGTTGGTGAAGTCGATGACGTCCTCATGGCAGTAGATATCGGACATGGCGGTAAGAAGCGGAGTAGAGGATGAGGTACGAGTGGAAGAGTATCAACGGAAGACGATGGAGGCAGCCAAGGCCAAACCACAAGTCTATATATATATCAAGTACCGGTCTTCAATCAAGTTCCCTATCTCCATCGGATCTTCCCGGACTCCTATCTATCCATCAAACCCTCAACCCTGACGGATCTTCGTGACTTCTCTCTTTAACCATACTTGGATGATCTCTCTCACGATCCTTAGTAATCTTTCCAACACGAGATCATCTGATTTCACACGGCACACCTTCTTCATTCATTTCTTATCTTTACGGTGCATCATCACTTATCTTGACATTTCCCTTTTAACAGTTCATTGCCATTCCTTCCCTCCATCATCGTTCACCCTTGACCGATTGCTTGTCTGTCCACTTAGTCAGGTGCTTACATGATCACGAACCTTAGTATATAAGCACGTACAAATGTTCCGATGTATTCCTCAGACTTTGTCAATCACAGTGTTCTCCCTCCTGACAGGCGGATCATTTGTGATTAACCCCTAGCCTCCATTGTTCCCCTCTGCTCAGCCCCAGAGAAGCTATCCCTCCTCCTCTAGTGCCAAAACGCGTTACCTCGGCCTCTATATTCTACCTACCTGAACTACGGATATTCCGGAGCTGCAAGTTACGCCAACACATACGGGAGTGGTCTGTCTCGACCCACTCTGAAGAAATCCGCAGTTGCCCCATAACTTCGTGTACCGAGTGTTGAGAGGAGACTAGCATCGGTTCAGTAGGCCTGTTGGCGAGGTCGGTTCTGACACTACTTGCCTATCAAAAAATGGCCCCGCTTCATCTTTCTTGATTTCTGGCATCTTCTTCCTCTCAGAAGGCTCTTGCAGCATGAACCCATCCTACTACACTCAGTATCTATCCACACTGGATTTCCTCAATCCTGATCAGTTCATCAATGTTTTGATCCACAAGTACACCCCTCCCTCTGAGCCCCTTTATGCTGAGGAGACTGTCGTCTTCTTGGTTGCCAAGGCTGCTCTTGCTGCCGGAGAAGACGGTATGCTTGACACAATTCACTGCACCCCATTCCAGTCGTCCTGGGAGAACTTCCAGGGTTCACTTCCTCCAGGCCCCACCCACGTGGCTTCAGTCACCGGAACGATCGGTGCCGTCAGCAATGTCAGGGCCACCCGTTCATTTACAGTCAATGCTTCCAAGTATGTGCGTGACGAGCATCGTGGGTTTAGCATTCAGTATGTGTTTCCTTGGTTTTTTGGCTTTGGTCCGTTGCTCATTAACCGGGAGTCCTTATCGGATAGGTAATACTCCTACGGAGTTTTGCCTTCGGGGGAGAAAAAAAACTCCGTGCTGAAGGGGGAAACTCCCCCCCATACCCTCGCTGGGGGACCAGGGGTAATACCCTTC
>Ga0307511_10003532_pt1 | contig 16057 bp, 19 predicted proteins | sample 13_EM_MG_FD_200266 | JGI IMG/M metagenome (GOLD analysis project Ga0307511, IMG submission 200266) | Populus trichocarpa ectomycorrhiza microbial communities from riparian zone in the Pacific Northwest, United States - 13_EM | ecosystem: Host-associated > Plants > Roots > Unclassified | place... | reverse complement strand
GAGCCTGAGGTCGCTCCGATCGCTCCTGTTGATTCCGAGGCCCCGGCCGCTCCGGCTGTCGCCGCCGAGGCTCCGGCACCCCCGGCACCCCCGGCACCCCCGGCACCCCCGGCACCCCCGGCACCCACTGAACCCCCGGCACCCACTGAACCCCCGCTCGCCTCCGCGCCGGCCCCAGAAGCCCAGCCCACCACCCCCCGCAAGGACCGCCGGGTCCTCCGTGCCGTTCTGCGATGGGGGGCCGCCGTCGTCGTGTTCGCGGTGGTCGGGGCCGGGACGGCCTATGGGATCGCCGGGATGAAGCGGTCGGACGTGCCGGGGCTCGGGACGGTGTCGGACGGGCGGTGGACGTTTCCCACGGTCAGCAAGCCGCCGTTGCCGACAGGCAGCCCGGGGCCGTTCGCCACGGCGAACGCGGCGGGGGCCCACTTCGCCGACCTGCGGGCGCTGGTGCTGCCGGCGCCGAAGGGAGCCGTAGCGGACAAGGCCCTCGACGGCACCGACGGCTGGCTCGCGACGAAGGTGTTCCTCGCCGAGTTCTCGGCCGCCGACGACCGCACCGAGATCGCGCAGAAGCTGACCGACCAGGGCCTGCGGCACGTCGCCGCGCGCGGCTGGACCACCCCGGACGGCACCCACACCCGGATCTACCTGCTCCAGTTCGACACGGCGACGGTCGCCGACGAGGTCTCCAAGGGCCTGGCCGGGTACGCGGCGCCCACCTACCCGGTCCGCGGCGCCGACGGCTACGAGTCCGACGACGACTTCCCGGACGCGGCCAAGATCACGAACGTCTCGCTCCAGCCGTACGTCGAGACGAAGCCGTACGGCGCCGAACAGGTCCGCCTGGGCTTCGTCACGGCCGGCGACACCCTCGCGATGATCGTGCAGTCGAAGAAGGGGCAGGCCGAGGCCGTCCCGTTCCAGCAGACGGTGACCTTGCAGAGCGAGCTGCTCGACTAGCCGTACCTCGCAGAGAGCACCGGGCCCCGGCCGACTAAGCTGGGGCCCGGCCCTGATTACGCGCATCGCTCAAGGAGCACCCGTGGAGATCTTCTTCGAAACCCTGCTGGTCCTGGTCTGCGTCGGCGTCCTCGCCTTCGCCGGACTGACCGTGAAGAAGCTGTACCAGGGCCAGCGCTGACCCCCACCGAGGAACTGCTGACGTCATGATCGAGATCCCGTCCGACCTCCACAAGGACCTGGTCCCCCTCGTCTTCCTGCTCGGCGAGTGGGCCGGCGCGGGCGTGCACGACTTCCCGGGCTCCGAGAAGTGCAACTTCGGCCAGGAGGTCTCCTTCACGCACGACGGCCGCGACTTCCTGGAGTACCGCTCCCACACCTGGGTCCTTGACAACGACGGCAACAAGGTCCGCCCCCTGGAGACCGAGTCCGGCTTCTGGCGCATCGACGCGGACCGCAAGGTAGAGGTCACGATGACCCGCGACGACGGAGTCGTCGAGATCTGGTACGGCGAGCTGGCGAAGCAGAAGCCGCAGATCGACCTCGTCACGGACGCCGTCGCCCGCACCGCCGCCTCCGGCCCGTACACCGGCGGCAAGCGCCTCTACGGCTACGTCAAGAGCGACCTCATGTGGGTCGGCGAGAAGCAGACCCCCGAGGTCGAACTCCGCCCCTACATGTCCGCTCACCTGAAGAAGGTCGTCACCCCGGACGACGTGGAACGCTGGGCGAAGGCCCTCCCGGACGACATGCCGGACGACGGGATTGCTTTCTTCAAGTAGGCCTAGACTCGTGGGTGTGGTGAGCACCCAAGGCACAGACCAAGGCACTGACCAGGGCACCGACTGGAAGAGTGATCTGCGGCAGCGCGGTTACCGGCTGACCCCGCAGCGGCAGCTCGTGCTCGAAGCCGTGGACAACCTGGAGCACGCGACCCCCGACGACATCCTCATCGAGGTGCGGAAGACCGCGTCGGGGGTCAACATCTCCACGGTGTACCGGACCCTGGAGCTCCTGGAGGAGCTTCAGCTGGTCAGCCATGCCCACCTCGGGCACGGGGCGCCGACGTACCACCTCGCCGACCGGCACCACCACATCCACCTCGTCTGCCGCGACTGCACGAACGTCATCGAGGCCGATGTCGAGGTCGCCGCCGAGTTCCGGGCCAAGCTGCGCGACACCTTCGGCTTCGAGACCGACATGAAGCACTTCGCGATCTTCGGCCGATGCCGGGACTGTTCCCTGAAGACTTCAACTGAGTCTTCAATTACCGAGTCGTAGGCTTACTCGTATGAAGAGTCCCCTGCTGTCCCTGCCCGGCGCCGTCTCCGGCGAAGGAGTGGACGAAGGCGTCGCCGCCCACTACGGCGACCTGTTCCGCGAGCAGCGCGCCCTCGCCGACGGCACCGGTTTCGTGGACCTCTCGCACCGCGGTGTGGTCGCCGTCACCGGCGGCGACCGGCTGAGCTGGCTGCACCTCCTGCTCACCCAGCACGTCACCGACCTCCCCGTGGGCGTCGCCACCGAGGCGCTGATCCTCTCGGCGCACGGCCACATCGAGCACGCCCTGTACCTCGTCGACGACGGCGTCACGGTCTGGATGCACACCGAGCCCGACACCCAGGACGCGCTGATCGCCTACCTGGAGTCGATGAAGTTCTTCTATCGGGTCGAAGTCGCCGACAGGACAGGGGAGTTCGCGGTCGTGCATCTTCCCGCCGGGTCCATCGCCCCGGTCCCCGTCGGCGTCGTCGTACGCGAGACGCCGTACGGCCGCGATCTCTTCCTCCCGCGCGCCGACCTGGAGTCGTACGCCGAGAAGGCGGGCCCGCCGGCCGGGCTCCTGGCCTACGAGGCGCTGCGCGTCGAACACCACCGCCCCCGCCTCGGCTTCGAGACCGACCACCGCACCATCCCGCACGAACTGGGCTGGATCGGTACGGCGGTTCATCTGCAGAAGGGCTGCTACCGGGGGCAGGAGACGGTCGCGCGAGTGCAGAACCTGGGCAAGCCGCCGCGTCGGCTCGTCTTCCTCCACCTCGACGGCAGCGAGGTCCATCTCCCGGGCCACGGCACGGAGTTGCGGCTCGCGGAGGAGGGAGCGGAGGGGCGGAAGATCGGCTTCATCACCACCGCCGTACGGCACCACGAACTCGGGCCGATCGCCCTGGCGCTGGTGAAGCGGAACGTGCCGGTGGACGCGCCTCTGCTGGCCGACTCGACGGCCGCGGCCCAGGAAGTCGTCGTAGAGCCCTAGAACCCGAGAACCCTTAGAGGTCCACGACCACGGTGAACGGGCCGTCGTTCGTCAGCGAGACGCGCATCTGGGCGCCGAAGCGGCCCGTCGCCACCGTGGCGCCCAGGGCGCGGAGTTGGGCGACGACCTCGTCGACCAGCGGCTCGGCGACATCGCCGGGGGCGGCGGCGTTCCAGGTGGGCCGGCGGCCCTTGCGGGCGTCGCCGTAGAGGGTGAACTGGCTGATGACCAGGAGCGGGGCATCGATGTCGCTGCACGACTTCTCGTCGTGCAGCATGCGGATCGACCAGAGTTTGCGGGCCAGTTGGGCCGCCTTCTCCTTGGTGTCCTCGTGGGTGACGCCGACGAGGACGCACAGGCCCTCGCCCTCGATCGCCCCGACCGTCTCGCCGTCGACCACGACGCTCGCGCCGTCCACCCGTTGCACCACTGCTCGCATGGGTCCCATGATGCCGTGCGGACGAGAAGGACTCCGGGCGGGTCTATTTTTGTTCCTTAACCCCCCATCTGGGGCCGTTCGGGGGCACTCGGTCACATAGCGGCCAGTTGGGGTGGCACGATGCTGTCTACACGCCGGTCGAGGGGACGGGTAGAGGCACATGAGCACACCGAGTACCGGGCAGCCCCGCGGGACTGTCTCGCTGATCCGCGCGGGAGGACCGGCCACGCGCCGCCCGCCCGTGCAGCGCGTCGACAGCCCGATGCTGCCCGCCGAACCGGCCGCACCCGACCTGACCGCACTGCGCCTCCCGGAGCTGCGCGGGGTGCGCCGCGACGCCCAGCGCGACGAGGCCGACCTGAGTTACGTACGACGGCTCCTCCAGGGCCGTATCGACATCCTGCGGGCCGAACTGGCCCGCCGTTCCCCCGCGGGCGCGGCCTCGGTGGTGGACCGTCTCTCGGAGATCCTCACCGACGCGCCCGCCCGGCACCGTTCCTCGGCCCGGCACGTCACGCTCGGCACCCCGCACAGCGAGGAGTACCGGCTGCTGGCCGCCGAGATGCTCGCCGAGGTCGAGCTCTCGGACCTGGAGGCGCGCACCGACCTGGAGCTGACCACCGCGATGGGCCGGCTCGTACGGTACGAACAGCAGGTGTCCCGGCGCCGTCAGGTCCTCCAACACACGGCCGACGGCTGCAGCGCGGAGATCGCCCGCAGGTACCGTGAGGGCGAGGCGCAGGTGGACGACCTGCTCGTGTGACTCGTGTGAGGGGTGCGCGTGACGGCCGAGGATTCCTTCATCGCACCTCCGGTGCTCGCCGAGGTGGTCCGCTCCGGCTTCGTCGAGAGCCGCCACCGGGGCAGCCTGGTGATACTGGCGCCGGACGGCTCCGTGGAACTGTCCCTGGGCGCCACGACCACCCCGATCTTCCCCCGCTCCTCCAACAAGCCGATGCAGGCGGCCGGCGTCCTGCGCACGGGCCTCGACCTCACCGGCGAGCGCCTGGCCCTCGCCGCCGCGAGCCACTCCGGCGAACTCTTCCACCGAGATCTCGTACGGCAACTTCTCGCCGAACACGGCCTGGACGCAGGCCAGTTGCAGTGCCCGCCGGACCTCCCGCTGGACCCGGTCGAGCAGGAGACGTACCTCGCGTCGGGCGCCGTACGCGACCGGATCGCCATGAACTGCTCCGGCAAACACACCGCGATGCTGGCGGCGAGCGCGCTGCGGGGCTGGCCGCTGGAGTCGTATCTCGACCCGGACCACCCGCTCCAAAAACTTATCCACAGGGTTGTGGAAGAAGTGGCGGGCGAGCCGGTCACCGCCGTGGGCACGGACGGCTGCGGCGCCCCGCTCCTGGCCATCACCCTCACCGGCCTGGCCCGCGCCTACCGCTCCTTCGTCCTCGCCGCCCCCGACACCCCGGAACGCCGAGTCGCCGACGCGATGCGCGCCCACCCCGAGTACGTCGCCGGCACCCGCCGCCCCGACACCCTCCTGATGCGCGCGGTACCGGGCCTGCTGTCGAAGATGGGCGCGGAGGCCGTACAGGCGGCGGCCCTGCCGGACGGACGCGCCGTGGCGTTCAAGGTGGAGGACGGGGCGGGTCGGGCGCTGGGGCCTGTGCTGAGGCGGGCGCTGGACCTGATGGGTGTGCGGGTGCCGGAGTTCGGGAGGGTGGCGGTACTGGGCGGGGGACGCGAGGTGGGGGAGATCCGGGCGGCGTTCTAGCAGCCACTTTTCGGCGGCGTGAACCTTCAGCCCGTCCGGCGTTTGAGGACGAGGCCGTTCAGGCCGAAGCGGGGTCTGGGGGCGCAGCCCCCAGGGATGATGGGGGTCCCCCCGCTCGAGCGAAGCCGAGAGTGGGGGAGGGCAGGGGCGGCGGGGGCGAAAAAAACCCCGCAGCACCATCCCTCACCGCCCTACCGTGACCCCATGACCAGCCCCGCACCGGACCTCGCCGTCCGCCCCGTCACCGAGCCCGAGATCCCCGACTGGATCCGCGCCCTGAACACCGGCTTCCTGCGCACGCCCACCGTCGACGAGGCGGAACTCGTCGACCGCAGCAGCTACTTGGACCCGACCCGCACCCTCGGCGCCTTCGACGCCGGCCGCTGCGTGGCGACCTTCCGTTCGTTCCCGCAGGAGATCACGGCCGTTGGCGGCGCGCTCGTCCCCGCCGACGCCATCACTAACGTCAGCGTCACGGCCACCCACCGCCGCCGAGGCCTGCTCACCCGGATGATGACCCGGGACCTCGCCGCGGCGAAGGAGCGCGGCGACGTCGTGGCGACCCTCATCGCCGCCGAGTACCGCATCTACGGCCGCTACGGCTTCGGCCCCGCCGTCACCGCGACCCACTGGGACATCGATGTCCAGCGCGCCGGCCTGGACCCCCGCTGGTCGGCCCCTGAGGACGGCGCCCGTATCGACCTGGTGGACGCCGAGGACGTACGCAAGCTGGGCCCCGAACTCCACGAGCGGCTGCGCCGCCTCCAGCCCGGCGTGATCAACAGGGACGACCGCTGGTGGCAGGTAACCACGGGTGCCGTACGGCCGGGCCGGGTGTCGTGGACCGAGCCGTTCTACGCCGTCTACCGCGCGGCGGGCGGCGAGGTGGAGGGCCTGGCCGCGTACTACTGCGACGGCGCCTGGACCGACGCCAAGCAGCCGGGCGACACGGCCACGGTGAAGGATCTGATCGCGACCACCCCGGCCGCCGAACGCGCCCTGTGGCAGCACGTCTGCTCGCTGGACTGGGTGACAAAGGTGAAGTCGGGCTGGCGTTCCCCCGACGACCTGCTGCCCCACTTCCTGCCGGACCCGCGCGCGGCCACGATCACGACACAGGCGGACTGGCTGTGGGTGCGGATCCTGGATGTCGTACGGGCCATGGAGGCGCGATCGTACGAGGGGGAGGGCTCGTTGGTCTTCGAGGTGACCGACGGGGCCGGACTGGCGGGCGGGCGCTACCGGTTGACGGCCTCGGCGCAGGGGGCGTCCTGTGCGCCGACCACGGAGAGCGCGGAACTCGCGCTGGACGTCCGGGAGTTGGGGGCGCTGTGGCTCGGTGACGTGTCGGTGCCGCGGCTCGCGGCGCTGGGGCGGGTGCGGGAAGAACGAGCGGGCGCCGCCCGAGTGGCCGACGCCCTGCTGCGTACGTCCGGGCGGCCTTGGTGCCCGGACATCTTCTGAACGCTCCTTGCTGTGCGGCCGGTTGGCGGCGGGTGGGTGGACTCATCCGTAGCTGTTCAGTTGTCGTTGTCGTGCGGTCGAGCCGGCCGACCGGGCTCTCGGCTCCCCTCCAGGAGAGAGGTCCGGTCGGCCAAGTTACCTAAGTTGGTAACCAACTCTTCTCTAGTTATCTCCTCTTGGATGCGTCTCATAACCACCTTTCCATGAACTGCCCAAAGATGGCGAGAAGTTGTAGGGTTTGGTCGTGGAGCCCGAACACGCCACCGTCAATGGACGGTCGAGGTCACCACGGCCACAGTGGTCACACCGCGACCTGGCCGACGAGCTGCGCACCAGGATCAGGTCCGGTGTCCTGCGGCCCGGCCAGCGCATGCCCACCCAGGCCAAGCTGGCGGACGAGTTCGGCGTCGAGCGCGGGGCCGTACGGCAGGCGCTGCGCATCCTGCAGTCCGAGCGACTGCTCACCAATGTGTCCAAGGGGAGCCCGGCGACCGTGGCCCCCGGCCTCGGACTGGCCCTGACCGGCCCCGGAGCGCCGCCGCAGCCCACGATGGTGGGCCTGGCCCCGCGCATCAAGGATGCCTTCGCGCAGCCGCACGTGGAGATCGAGGCGCTGTGTCTGACGGCGGTCTCGCTCACGCTGGCCATCGGCGAGCCGCTGCGCCAGATCCACGCCGGGGAGCTGAATCCGGCCAAGGTCGATGTGCGGGTTCTGCTGCCGAGCAGCGACATCGAACTCGCGTTCCCGTCCCTGGTGGACTCCCCGGAGGACAGCCGGCCGCAGCGCCGCTGGCTGGCCCAACGCAACGCGCAGGGCCAGGTGTTGAGCCACAACCTGCTGGCCCTGCGCGCGACGCACGGCATAGACGTACACATCACGTTCCGCGCCCTCCCCTTCACCCCACCCGTGAAGCTGTACCTGCTCAACGGCTCGGAGGCGCTCTTCGCGTACTACACGCTGAGCCAGCGCGAGGAGGAGATCGGTCAGGAGCAGGTGGAGATGTACGACGCGGAGGGCACCCAGTCGATGCTCTTCGCGTTCGAGCAGGGCGCGGGACTGCGGGACACGACGTTCGTGGAACAGTCCCAGCTGTGGTTCAACGCACTGTGGGAGACGATCAGTTCGGAGCTGAAGCTGACGAGCTGATCGCCTCCCGCGGTGGCTGATCCGGAGGGCGGGTTTCGGATCACAGAGCGGGTCCGGTGAACAGCAGGGCCAGGACCACGGCCCCGATGGAGCTGATGGCCGGGCTCTTGGCCTTGATGCCGATGGAGAGCAGGAGCAGGCCGATGATGCCGGTGGCGCCGAACTTCCACTGGACGATCTGTTCGAAGCCGACGACGAAGACGGCGGACAGGAGGGCGATGGCAGGCACGGTGTTTCCCCCTTCGGGCTGCGGAAGCAAAACTTCCACCAACTTGGAGAAGTTGGCAGCCAACTCTGCTTAAGTTGTTCCCATTTGGTACCTACTCACACCTACTTGTAATCAAGTTCCAAACAACTCCCCTTAGATGGGGCAGAGTTATACCGTTTGGTCGTGACCCAGGAGAACGTGGCAGTGAACGGCAGCAGAAGCTTCTCGCCCCAGGAGATCGCCGACGTCCTACGGGACCGTATCCGCGCCGGTGACCTCAAGGCGGGAGACCGCCTGCCCACCCAGGCCGACCTGGCGGAGGAATTCGGCGTGGAGCGGGGCGCCGTACGACAAGCCCTGCGGGTCCTTCAGGAGGCGGGGCTCCTCACCAATGTCAGCAAGGGGAGCCCGCCGCGGATCGCCGAACCGGCGGCCCCCACGCACGGCGAACCCCAGCCGACGATGGTGGGGTTGGCGCCGCGCGTGGCCGAGGCGTTCTCGGAGACGGACGTCCGCATAGACGTCGTGTGCCACACGGCCGAGACACTGATGGTGGCCATCAGTGAAATCGTCCGTCAGATCCACGAGGGCCGCCTTCGCCCCCGGTCGATCGTGGTCCGCATCCTGGTCCCGTCCAGGGAGATCACCCTCGCCTTCCCCGTCCCGGTCGACGACACCGGCGAGGACGACTCGGTCCACAAGCGCTGGCTGGCGATGCGCAACGCCCAGGGACAGGTGCTCCAGCACAACCTGCTGGCACTGCGCGCCACCCACGGCATCGACGTCAAGGTCACCTTCCGGGCCCTGCCCTTCACTCCGCCCGTCAAGCTGTATCTGCTCAACGGCGAGGAGGCGCTGCTCGGTTACTACATGCTCACGAGACGGGAGGAGGAGTACGGCAGCCAGACCCTGGACATGTACGACGCGCTCGGCAGCCAGTCCGTCCTCTTCTCCTTCCAGCGGCAGGCCGGTCTGCGTGACGCCGCGTTCGTGGAGGAATCGCAGAAGTGGTTCGACGCCCTCTGGGAAACCATCACGACGGACCTGACACTCTCCTAGTGACTCCTGATACGGCGCAGACTGTTCCGGTGACAGAAGAGACAGGCAACGTACGCGAACTGATCACCGGCGCTCGCTTCGTCCTTTTCGACTTCGACGGCCCGATCTGCCGGCTGTTCGCGGGGCTCTCGGCGGAGGGCGTGGCGAAGGACCTGGTGTCCTGGCTGGAGCGGCAGGGTCTGCGGGAACTGCTGACGCAGAGCGAGCAGGTGCACCCCGATCCGCACGTCGTCCTGAACGCGGTCAACAAGCGCCACCCGCGCAGCGATCTGGTCGACGAACTCGAGGAGTTGCTCACCCAGCACGAACTCAAGGCGGTCGACTCGGCGTACCCCACCCCGTGGACGGATCCGCTGATACACACCTGGAACGCCGTCGGTGTCCATCTCGCCGTCACCACCAACAACTCCCCGCGCGCGGTCACGGAATACCTCCACGGCCGGGGCCTGCTGCAGCGTTTCACCCCGCACATCTACGGCCGCACCAGCGACCTCGACCTCCTGAAGCCGAACCCCCACTGCCTGAACCGCGCCCTGCGCGCGATGGGCGCCGCCCCCGCCGACGCCCTGATGATCGGCGACACCCCCTCGGACTTCGAAGCGGCCCGCCGAGCGGGCGTCCCGTTCCTCGGCTACGCGCGTAACCCCGATAAGGAAACGTTGCTGCGCCGAGCGGGAGCCGAGTCCGTGGTGGGCTCCTTCGAGCCCCTGCTCGACCTGGTGCGGCGGGCGTAGCGTCCGTCAGGCCTGCACCATCAGGAGGACGAGGACCACGGCACCCACCGAGGCGCACGTCGCGTTGCGGGCCCTGAGCCCGATGCCCAGCAGCACGAGGGCAACGATGCCCATGGGGCCGTAGCGCCACTGCACGATCTGTTCGAAGCCGATCCCCAGCGTCGACAGAAGCATCTCCACTAGCGGCATGATTCCCACCGTCCCCCGGTTCTGCCAGCTTGTCGCCCAATTGGACTTGGATTGGACTTTCCCGGTCGTCCAGATCCCTAATCTCCAGTCCAATCGGCCGATCTATTTGGCCGAAAGCGGTGTGATCCGGCAGGGAAGGCGGTAGGTTCCATCCGTGACTGCCTCGGGACGCAAGGGAAGTGAGGGCAAGGGATCCGCTCGGGTGGAGAACGCTCTCCGGGAACAGTTGGAGAACGGGGTCTTTCAGCTCGGCCAGTCCCTGCCGACACAGCGGGAGCTGGCGCAGGAGTACGCCGTCAGTCGTGACACGATCCGGAACGTCGAGCGGAAGCTGGCCGCGGAGGGCTGGTTGAAGGCGGTGGGGGGCAGCAGTGTCAAGGTCGTGAAGGTGCCGGAGGTCCGGCTCACGGAAGCCCGCCCCGGAGCCCGGGGACGGGTGTCCCTCGCATCCCTGATCGGCCGGGCCTTCGAGCAGGCCGAGGTGACCGTGGACTCCGCCTCGCTCACCGGGGAGACGCTGCTCAGGCATCTCAAGGTCCAGAAGGAGCGGCTCGACGCCGGGGAGATCAAGCCGCGGAGCCTGCGCATCCGCCTGCTCCTGCCGGCAGAGGGAGAGCGGCTGGCCTACCCCGCCGCCGAGGACCCCGGTGACCCGCGGATCTGGGAGCGGTGGCGCGGGATGGTGCGGGACCACTGCGCGGAGCTGAACGAACTCGAGGCCAGATTGCGGGACTTGGGTATGGACGCCCATGTCCAGGTGGTCCGGCATCCTGTGACGCCGCAGTTCAAGCTGTATGTGCTCAACGGAACCGACATGCTGTCCGGCCCCTACGAACTGTTCCGGCGCACGATCACTCTCGAGAGCCGGGCCGTGGCCTCCGTCGATGTGCTCGGCTCGGGCTCGACCCTCTCGTACCACCGCCTCGAGGACGACGAGGAGACGCACGACTCCGTCGTCTTCACGAGCATGACGGACTGGTTCAGGTCGAACTGGGAGTATTGGGAGTCCCGGGCGGCCGAGCTGCAAGCGCGATCCGAAGGCGCATCCGACAAGACACCCTGACAAACCAGGAGGGACCGCCGGATACCCACAGTGATCGGGTGCTGTCCAAATAGTGACACGAAGTGAAGACGGTCATGGCGAGTAGTACCCTCCGCCCATGTCGTCTCCCCTGCACCGCAGGGCGCACCAGTCACTGGTCCGTCGATTCGCGGAGGCGCGGCGCCGCAGTCCCCAGGATGGGGAGACGGTTTCCGGCCATCACAACTCCAACGTGATCATGCCCGTGGGGCGCCCACTGGCCCTGCTGCTCGGGATGCCGTCGGGGGAGGTCCTCGCCAAGTTCCGTACGCCGCTGCCGGCCATCGAAGTGGTGCCACGACTGTGGAGACACGAGTCGCAGGTGCTGCGCGTGGTCGGCGAGCGCCTCAGCGAGGTCCCGAAGTGTCTGGCGGACTTCGGGGACTGGTCACTGCACAGCTATCTGACCGGTCGGGCCCTGGCCGACGTCGTGCGCGAAGGTGAGCGGATCGGGCGACGTCGGCTGTCCGTGCTGGCCGACTTCTTCGCCAGGCTGGCCGACATTCCGGAGAGCGTCCTGCCACCGGTGCCGGCCGATTGGCCGGGCAGCGGCGACAGCCATGGGTTCCTCGGCCGCCTCGCCCAGTTCACGGAACAGCGGGTCCACCAGTCCAATCGGCCGCGTTTCGGCAGCCTCTTCGACGCGGTGGGGATCCCGAGTGATGCGGTGGACCGGTACCGGGACTCCGTCCAGACGCTCGCCGCACGCCCCTTCGCGCTGCTGCACACGGACGTCCACCGGTCCAATGTGCTGGTCACTCCCGGCCGGGACGGTGAGAATCTCGTCGTCATCGACTGGGAACTCGCCCTGTACGGCGACCCGTTGCACGACCTCGCCACCCACCTGGTGCGGATGGAGTACGACAGCAAGGAACGCGGGGTGATGATCGGCATGTGGGCGTCCGCGATGCGGCGAACGGGCCATGCGGACATGACCGTAGAGCTGAAGCGGGACCTGCGCACCTATCTCGGGTTCGAGTACGTCCAGTCGCTCTACCCTGATGTGATGCGCGCGGCGCTGGAGCTTCCGGACGAGCCCGCGAGGCGGCATGTCGTCCGCGCCGCGGAGCGGGTGTGCCGGGCGCTGCGCAGGGCGAGCGGCCCGCTGGGCCTGGGCCCGGACCGGTTGCCGCAGGAACGGGAAGTCCGTGAGGCACTGCTCGACTGGCACGCGAAGGACATGATCCGGCGGATGGAGTGGCCCGACGCCGGGGAGGAGGCCGAGCGGCTGGAGACTCCGGTCGTCGGCCCGCTCGTCGGCCCGGTCGCGGCGGGCCGTGAGCGCTGGGACCGCGCCCGGCTGGTGGAGCGCGCGAGGCGGAGCGAGAATGCGCGGAGCACGGCTGCCCCGGCTCACAGGGAGCCCACGGGCGTAGGGAGTTGACCGACCGGCGGAAACCGTTGCAGAGGATGGAGCGACATGGCTGTCGACCTCGACGACGTACAGGAAGCACGGGAGCTGCTCGCGGACGCGCGATGCGTGCTGTTCGACTTCGACGGGCCGATCTGTCGGCTGTTCCCCCGCTCCGCGTCGAAGCGGGTCGCCCGTGAACTCGTGGCGAAAGTCGACGAGTTGGGCTTCCCGGAAGTCCTGACGGACGCTGTGCGTTCCGTCGACGATCCGCATGCGGTACTCGGGGCGGTGCACCAGGCGGGGCAGCGGCGGGACGTGACGGAACTGCTGCCGGTCATCGAGGGCATGGTCACCAAGGGCGAACTGGACGCGGCGGACGAGGCGGTGGGCAAGAGCCGGGGCACCAAGGGCGCCGAGCGGCTCATCAGGATGCTGTCCGGACGACGGGTGCGGCTGGCCGTGGTCACCAACAACTCACCTCTGGCCGCCAAGTCCTACCTCAAGCAGATGAACCTGCTCGGCCACTTCGCCCACATCCACGGCCGTACCGCCGACCCCGGGCTGATGAAGCCCGATCCCGACGTCCTGACCCGCGCCCTCGGCAGTCTGCGCCTGAGGCCGGAGGACGCGGTGATGATCGGAGACACCGGTACGGACGTCGAGGCGGCGAAGCGGGCCGGGGTCCGATTCCTCGGCTACGGCCGCGACGAACGGAAGATCAGAGGACTGAGGGAGGCCGGGGCCGGTACGGTCGTCAGCTCCTATCTGCCGCTCGTCGAAGACGAACTGGGGCGAGGGGACTGAGCACCGGCGGATCACCGGGCCGCCGGTCCGTGGGCTGAGCGCTCGACACCTACACCGTCAACATCACCTTCCCCACCACCTCCCGCCCCTCGATCACCGCATGCGCCGCAGCGGCCTGCTCCAGCCCGAGCACCTCCCCGATCACCGCCTGCAACCGCCCCGCCACCGCCTCCTTGAAGGCGTACGAGGTCAACCGTCGCAACTCGGCCGTGGGGAACTGCACATCGGCGATCCCGAACAACTTGATGCCACGACGGGACGCCTCTTCCGTGTCGAGGGTGGCGAAGGTGCCGGACGGGGCGCCGTGGGCCGAGAACCGGCCGCCGTCCGCGGCCAAGGTGAGGGCGGTGGCGCCGAGTCGGCCGCCCACCCCGTCCAGGATCACGTCGGCCGCGCCGCCCAGAGCCGTCCGCGCCCGCTCGGGCCAGTCGGCGGCCGAGACGTCCACCGTGGCGTCGGCGCCCAACCCCTCGACCAGCGCCAGCTTTTCCGCGCCCCTGGCCGCCCCCACGACCAACGCGCCGCGCGACCGGGCAAGTTGGACCATCAGCGTCCCCATACCGCCCGACGAACCGAGGATCAGGACCCGGTCGCCGGGGGCCACGGCGGTCAGTTCGAGGAGACCGGCCGCCGTGACGCCGTCGTGGACCAGGGCAGCGGCCGGAAGCAGAGCAAGGGCGTCCGGTACGACCGTCAGGGCCGAGGCCGCCGCCACCGCCCGCGAGGCGTAACTCCCCCGGACATGCGCCGCCACCCTGCGGCCGAGCCACTCCTCCGGGACGCCTGGCCCGAGCCCGGCGACCACCCCGGAGACACCGCCGCCCGGGATGTACGGCGGTGTCTCCGGGAAGTACTCGCGGCCCCAGCCCGTCCGCACCTGGGTCTCGACGAAGAGGGTGTCGACATGGGCGACGTCGATCAGCACCTCGCCCGGGCCCGGCACCGGATCCGGGAGCGTCACCGCGGTCAGGACCTCCGGGCCGCCGTACTCCATCGTCTGTACCGCACGCATGACCGACCTCCATTGCTTCGGGATGTGCGTGCAGTCTTCGACCTCAAGCAGACTTGAGGTCAAGAAGCGCAGGCTCCATTGCCTGGCGAGGCGGGGCGGTAGCGTCCGGGGCATGACTGATGCCACTGACTTCGAGGACATCCCCACCACCACTCTCGCCGAACTGCTCGGCCGCGAGCGGGTCATGGACATCGGCATCCGGCCCCTGTGGGGTCCGCTGCCGCCTCTCGCCGGGCCGGCCTTCACCGTGCGGTGCCCGCCCGGCGACAACCTCATGCTGCACGCGGCCATCTACCGCGCCGAGCCGGACTCGATCGTCGTGGTGGAGTCGGGCGACCTGGACTACGCCCTCGCCGGCGGGAACGTCTGCGCCATCGCCCAGCAGCGGGGCATCGCCGGCTTCGTCGTCGACGGGGTGATCCGTGACCTCGGCGAGGTGCGGGCGGCGGGCTTCCCCGTCTTCGCGCGCGGTGTCATCCCGATCCCGGGCGTGAAGAAGGCCGTACTCCCGCTGAACGAGCGCGTGCGCTGCGGGGGAGCCACCGTCGACGCCGGGGACATCGTGGTGGCGGACGAGGAGGGGATCGTCGTCGTACCGGGCGACCGTCAGGTGGAGATCCTCGCCGGGGCCCGGGCCCGCCTGGAGAAGGAGTCCGCCGAGACTCTCGACGACTGGGAGAAGGCGCATAGGGCGCGGGTCGACGATCTGTTGCGCGCGGGCGGTTTTGAGGGGTGATGTGAGAGGGGTCTTCTGATGCTTCTCTTCCTCGATGTCGACGGGACGCTGCTGCCCTTCGGCGCGTCCCGGCCGTACCCGGTCTACGACTCCGGCTTCGCGCCGCCAACTCCCCTTGGTGGACTGGCCCGACCCGGCCGAGGAGGGCGACGGTGCGGGCGGGCGGCTGCACTGGAAGACCCGGCCGTTGGTCGCCTGGGCCGCCGGGCGGCCCTTCGTGTGGGTGGACGACGAGATCGGGGACGCCGACCGCGACTGGGTGAGCGCCCATCACCCCGGACGGGCCCTGCTGCAGCGCGTCGACCATCGGTGCGGGATCACGGATGCCGATCTCGCCGCCATGGAGGCGTGGTTGGCGGCCAATCGGTGACGGGGTCTTCTAGAACAACGGCTCGTCCGGCGACAGTTTCAGCAGTGACCTGGCGCTCTCCGTCGCGCCCGCCGTGCGGGTCGCCGCGGAGGCGCCGGGGAAGTGCCGGTTCCAGGACGCCGCGCGACCGATGGTGCCGAGCCGGGTCGCGAGGGTGAGTGCGCGGCGCAGTTCCGCGGCGGAGTGGCCGTTTCCCGTCCAGGGCTCCAGGTAGGCGTCCCGCAGGCGGGGCAGCGCCTCGGGGCCGTACCGTTCGCGGACCCGCCCGGCCGGGACCAGGAAACTGCAGAAGGGGTGCGAGACGGCGGCGTCGCCCCAGTCGAAGAAGGTGTAGCGGCCGGGCTCCGGGTGGAACAGCTGGCCGTCGTGCAGGTCGGAGTGGTCGAGCGAGTCGGGGATGCCCAACTCGGCCAGTTCGGCGCACAGTTCGAGCAGCAGCGGCCGTAGGGCATGCAACTGTGCGGGATCGGCGGCCGGTTCGGCCGTGGCCTCGATGACCTGCACG
>Ga0307511_10003531_pt1 | contig 16062 bp, 18 predicted proteins | sample 13_EM_MG_FD_200266 | JGI IMG/M metagenome (GOLD analysis project Ga0307511, IMG submission 200266) | Populus trichocarpa ectomycorrhiza microbial communities from riparian zone in the Pacific Northwest, United States - 13_EM | ecosystem: Host-associated > Plants > Roots > Unclassified | place... | reverse complement strand
TGAATGCATGTAGCTGTGTGTGTGCACAGATCTCATGGGCAGCCCTCGCCACCAAAATGTGCTGTGAGATTCACATAGTACCCTGTGTTGGCTGGATTGGCTGTCTGCAGACTCTCACCGGTCTTGCATTTTTTCTTTCAAGGCAGCCAGTTGAGGGGATGATGGTTTGGTTTACAATTAGCAGGAAAGGGCATTGAAGGGTAGAGACCACACTCGCCTCATTCACCACAGCCATGAAGTATCCATGCTGGCGGCCCACCACCCGTACTCCTTCGTGGTCAAAGTTGTCTGCCAAAGTTGCAGCGATGCCAGTGACTAGTACTAGTAGAGTCAGTCACGGGCTGTCGTCACTGCACATGTAATGAAAAATGCAGTCACTTACCTAGTACCAGTAGTAGTACAATAAATCTTGGTCGAAGGGCGGCCTGTATTAGCTGGGGATAGGCTGGGACAACTGTTGAAGTCGCACGTGCACCTGGCGTAAACCGTTGACGAAGTGCGCACAAGACTGCGACCCATATTAGTGTAGACTTAGTAATAGTCCTCTTTAGAGTAGATGTTACATGTCACACGTCACACGTCACAGTCATGTGTCACACTATTTGTTGTATATAAACAGCGGTCATCGCTTATATAAGATAACAGCTCTTAACCAGCTACCGCTACCATCTCAGGTTGTGCACTCCACCCAACAGGTGAGTTGGAGTAGCAGTTCCTCTACGTACATAGGTATTGCTCCAACAACAACTGGAATGAGTGTGTAATTGTGTGCCGACCTGTGCCAGACTGTACCAAACTTGGCACCTGGCTAAATGGTCTGAAATTGTGTGCCAACCTGTACCGGACTGTACCAAACTTGATGTTTGGCTAAATGGTCCGAAACACTGCAACCTTGGCTAACCAAAAGGGTTGGTTTGCTGATGAAGTACCTTCTGCACACATGCTGACCGACACTGACATGCTCCCTTTACATGTGCAATATACTCCTGCACTGTATATAGTGAGTAGTAACTACAATTTGTCATGTCGTGTCTCGAGTAATGCATATATTTGTTCATGTTCTCATGAAATGAGTGATGCACGCTGTGCTAGATGTAAGGGAAAAACGGCCAATGATAGCAAACTCTCTGGAGCCTTCTGGCTACTAGACTCTGGTGCATCCTGCCATTTTACTGGTGACATAGGTGACTTCACCTCTTATAATGCACTAAAGCGAGCGCACTATGCCAAAACAGCTAATGGTGTAGCACTAATTGCTGGCATTGGCATGGTCTTACTCCAGTGCCTAGACCACAACTCTGGGGATGAGAAGTAGTAACACTCACCCAAGTGCTCCATATGCCAGGCACTACTGCACACCTTATTTCTATGGGCAAAATGCTTCAGCACAATTACAAGGTCACTGGCGATAAGCAAGGCATTAGCCTTATTGGCAAAGCTGACTGCCTATGGTTTGGGCCAGACCCAGAAGATGATCGCAATGTCATTTTTGGGATTAGATCTATCCTGATAATTAGATCTAACTATATCGCCTCCATGAGCAAAGTCAATTATGACATTATGCACCAGAGATTCGGGCACCCCTCAAAGGAAGTACTCCGACGTGTGCAAAAACATATGCAGTGCTTCCTGGAGATTCACTTTCCAACTGAGGACTGTGTTTGCCCTGGATGTGCTCTAGGCAAGATGCCCAAATTGAGCTTTCCCAGAAAACGAAAGATGTGCTTCCAAGCCCTTTGAGCTGGTGCACTCTGACCTCAAATCCTTCCCAGTTACGTCGTACCAGAAGTTTAAATATGTTATCACCTTCTATGACGATTATACTTCTCATGCCTGGACTATGCCCCTTCACTCCAAAGCTGCAGTGATTACAGCTGCCAAAGATTTCCTTGAAATGGTGTGCATCCAACATGATGCACACATCATTGGATGAATGTCCAATGCCGGAGGAGAGTATAGATCTGATCTATTTGATTGAGCACTCCTTGAAAAAGGAATTAAAATATATCAAAGTGCTCCAAGAACCCCCATGCAGAATGGCTGCACTGAGTGACTAGGGCACACTCTCATGGATAAAGCCAAGTCTATGCAGCATCAAGCCTGCATCCCTGACTCTTGGTGGGAATTTGTGTTCGCTCACACAACCCACATCTACAACCGTACTCTGGTAGCTCACCTGCGATGGCACACCCCCCACGAAATGCTTAAGGGGGAGATGCCTAACATCGACCACCTTCGTGTATTTGGCTGTGGAGCCTTTGTACACCTCCCAGCCTCGGCTAGAGCGAATAAGATGGCTCCCAAGTCAGAGCTTATGACCTATGTCGGTGTTGCCCCTGGCAATGAGCACAACCTCTTGTTCATGTGCTCCACCAATGCAGTATTTACCGCTGCTCACGCCATCTTTGACGAGTGTCACTTCCCTCACTGCCCTAAGAACAGGTGTGAACCTCTCAAGAACCCCTTTGGAAGGGTAAATCCAAAACCTACCACCGATCGACCAGGGAATCCCCCTGATGATATCAACAGTGATGAAGATGTGGAACACGACCATGGCTACCCACATCCCCAAGTGCAGGATGATGATCCAAAGCACGAGGAACCCAAGGCTCCTGAGGAAGAGCCTAATGAACCAAATCCTCCCCATATGCCATCTCCAGTGCCTCCACTGGCACCGAGAATGCCTTCACCAGCGAGTAGTGTTTGAAGGTCTGGTCCTAGGACCGATGAAAAACCGAGGGCTGGACCGGACTGCAGTCCTGGTCCTGCCCAAAATCATACAGCATCGGTCCTGGTCCTGACATTTTGGGCTGGGATCAAGGACCAGTCCTGGACTGGTCTTTTTGGCATATATGAGGTGGAATGATTTTGACAGTTAAATGAAAATATTTTGAATAATCCAGCCATTTTAAATGTCAAAAATGCGCAAAACAGCCACACCCCCAATTTGCGCAAAACAGGGGTGACATCTTTGCATATAAAATACTAAGAGTTCAACGTGGTTGAGCATTTTTATGTTGTTTTTTGTCAGTTAAATGAAAATATTGTGAATAATCCTTCTATTTAAATGTCAAAAATGCGCAAAACAGAGGTGCCATCTTTGCATATCAAATACTAGGAATTCCACAGGGTTGACCATGTTTATGTTTTTTTTTGACAGTTAATTGTTGATAATCCTGCTATTTAAATGTCAAAAACGCGCAAAACAGCAACCCCCATGATTTGCGCAAAACAGGGGGTGCCATCTTTGCATAAAATACTAACATAAATCAGTCTTCATCAGTTTCGGACCGGTTCCCAAAAGGACCGGTCTGGACCGGTCCTTGGTGGTCCAGTCCGGTCTTTTGCAAAATCAAGATTTTCTAGGACCGATGCAGTCCCGGTCCAACCAAAATTAGGTCAAAAGACCGGACCTGACCGGACCTTAAAACACTACCAGCGAGAAACCGGCCACCTCCGGCACTGCAGCGCCCTGGCTGAGCTGAACACTGCCAGAATGCACCGCGACCCCCTGCAGTGAATATCCCTGCCCACCCCCAACGTGAACGTAGAGTGCCATGGCGCCCTGGTAACATGGATGGTGAGTGGCGACATCCCATTGAGCAACTCTGGGATATTGAAAGTGCCTCCCGATGGCAACAAACAGTGGGTGAGGCCTCTAGGCCCCCACAACCGGACACACCAGACCATATCCCTGGTGGTTTCCCTGACACCTCTGCAATGCCCAGTGAGGAAGATGTGCAAAGATGTGCGAGGAAGGGGGAGCAAACCTAGTCTGTTTCCTGATGGGCAAAGCCCTCAAAACCTGTGAGCCTCAATATGAGAGTGTCCGCAACTGGTCCTATAAGGACATCACTCGCTTACCCCAAGCTGAGCAGAAACTCTGGCAACTTGCTTGCCAAGAAGAGCTTGACGTGCTGCAAAAGTGCAAGGTCTTTGAGCTAGTTGACCATCCCCGAGACTGGAAGGTCATTAAGAATCGATGGGTCTTTGATGTGAAGTCAGATGGCTGCAAGAAAGCCTGCTTAGCTGCAAAAGGCTTCTCCCAGGTTGAGGGATTAGATTTCGACCAGGTCTTCTCACCAGTTGTATGTTTTGAAACAGTGTGCCTCATGCTTGTGCTTGCTGCACTTGAGAGTTGGTATATTACTGGACTCGACATTCGGAGCACCTACTTGTATGGCAAGCTCAATGAAGAGATCTACATGGAACAACCTGAAGGGTTTGCAGTTCCTGGGCAAGAGTGCAAAGTGCTCTGCCTCTGGCATGCCATCTATGGCCTTAAACAGGCTGGCCTAGCTTGGTGGCACACACTCGATGAGTCTCTCAAAGAGCTCAGGTTTGAGTGCCTTAAGTCTGAAGCGGGCATCTTCTTCTACAAGAAGAAAGGCACCAACATCGTCATAGGAATAATATATGTTGACAACATGCTATTCTGCGGCCCTAACAAGGCTGTTGTTGATGCCATCAAAGCGCACTTCATGCACAAATGGGAGTGCAGAGACCTTGGAGAACCTAATGAGTTCCTCCATATGCGAATCACTCGCAAGGGTTGCACTATCCACTTGGATCAATGTGCATACCTCCAAAAGGTCGTTGAATGCTGCAGCATGCTCAATGCAAAGTCTGCAAGCACCCCACTGCTGGCTGGCTACTATGCTGCCAAAAATACAGAGCCTGTTGATGCAGATCTCCGCTCCCATTTCCAGATGGTTATAGGGTCCCTTCTGTACCTCATGTTAGGCACTAGGCCCGACATTGCTTTTGCAGTAATGCACCTCTCGCACCATGCTGCGACCCCATCCCAGGACCACCTGAGCAAAGCACTTTATATCTGTTGTTATCTTATTGGGACATCTATGTACTCCCTAGTATACAATGGTGGATCCAGTGCTGGCTTATCTGCATGCACAGACTCAGATTGGGGATCAGACCCTACCTCTTGCCTCTCGCAGACAGGTTTCTACCTGAAGCTTGCAGATGGCTTGATCAGCTGGACTTCTTGTGTGCAGAAAACTATTGCATACTCGTCCACTGAGGCTGAATACATGGCTTTGAGTGATTGCGCTTGCCAAGTTACCTGGATTTGAAGTTTGCTCAGTGAGCTCAGCTATAAGCTGAATGCTATCCCAATTTGTGGTGATAATCAGGGGTCCATATTCATGGCATCCAACCCTGTAACGGAGCCTTGCTTCAAGCACATTGACATCCACTACCATGGAATCTGTGAGTCAGTCACGAAAGGTAATGTGGAGCTATTCTTCATTGATGGTGCTGAAAATCCTGCCAATCTGCTCACCAAGAACTTACCACGCAAGAAATTCACGAAGTTCAGAGCTCAACTAGGCTTACAGTTTCCCTCTGGCAGCATCTAGCACTTTATTCACTGAAGTGCTCTACGTGCAGCACAGTGAGGGGGAGTGTTGAAGTCGCATGTGCACCCAGCATAAACCATTGACAAAGTGCACACAAGACTGTGACCCATATTAGTGTAGACTTAGTAATAGTCCTTTTTAGAGTAGATGTTACATGTCACACATCACATGTCACACTATTTGTTGTATATAAACAGCAGACATCGCTTATATAATATAACAGCTCTTAACCAGCTACCGCTACCATCTCAGGTTGTGCACTCCACCCAACAGTTGAGTTGGAGTAGCAGTTCCTCTACGTACATAGGTATTGCTTCAACAACTTCCTTGTCAATGACAATGATGTGGAGGACAAAGGACATGTTGGTGCCATCAACCATCAGCTGGAGATATGGCTTGGACACCGGCACAAGGGGCCCATACTGTTTGTCAAACAAGGTCCCAATCTCAGAAAACTTTCTGATTACTTTGAGCTATGGCTCACTGACCTTTCCTCGGATCCCAAAGTTGCCATTCTTTATAAATGGCTCAATGACCTGATCATAGCAGCTGAAAATGCATATGCTTCTACCAGGACAACAGTAAGGAATGCCATTATATTTGGAACTGACAGCTGACATGCACAAACTTTAGCTTCCAAAGTTCACTGGTAATCAGCTGCCAATGAACACCCAAGTGCAACAACAGTGCAAACAGCCTTGGCTGGAAAAATGTGATACAAAACAGCTCAGCAATGACACTGATCTGACCTATACTGACCTACCCAAAATTGGAGATAGTTGAAAGGGGGGTGCATGAATGCATCCCCTGTTACTACAGGGGTCCAGAGGCTGCTGCTTGAAAGAGAATTGGCAGAAACCCCTGAAGATCAATGGGAGGGGTCAGGTTTGATCCTAATCAGATGTATTGGCAGCCAGGGCTTCCACCAGACTTGGAACAGCCCCCAAAACTATCAGTGTGTACGTGGTCACCTTGGCAAAGTGCACTTACATTGATGCCAAACTTTGGCAAGATTGCATTGAAGAATTGGGCTTGAAAGCCATTGGCCCTGCGACTAAAACAGATAAGGTCTTCAAGGCAATGCCGGTGGATGTTGATGACTCACCTTCTGCAGCATCAGCAATAACCAAGAAAAAAAATGGGAACAAGGGTGGTAACAGGAAACTGACAACAATTGTTGTCAATGAAGGGAGAAAGAAGCAAAAAGAGAAGGGTGATTACCACATCATGAAATGCATCATTTGTTGTGGAATTCCCCCAAAAGTCATTGATTCAGCGGAATGGAAAGAAATGATGGCCACTCTAAACCCCTTCTACCACTCACCCTCATCAACGACTCTCATGGAGAAATTGATCATCAATGAAGCTGCTAGGGTCACCACTGCCATTGATAAATTCCTGTCAGGATGTTGAAACTTAACAATCACCTTTGATGGTGGTAAAATATGGAGACCCAAGTCAACTTACAGTGTCCATGTCACAATGGCTTCATGTCATGCATTTTGCATGGAATTAGATGATGCTTCACAGCTGAGTCACACAGCAACATACATTCTTGAAGTGCTAGAATGTGTGAGTATCCATCTCTTATGTTTGCACACTGAACACCTTAGCATCATCACCATCACAGACAGCGATTGTCAAGTCTGGGTCTGCTCCGGTAGGGGGTCCAGTCAAGTCTGGATGAAAGCAAATGAGAGGAGAGTCAGAGGTTTGGGCAGAGGTTAGCCCAGGTTGGAGTTGTGACCATTTGGATTCAATGGCAAGGACAACAAGTGTTGATCCCTTGCATAGGTTCCAGTCAGACAGAGATGGAGACAGATAGAAGAACAGGAATAGTGACTTAGATGATTTCAGACTGAGGTATACAAGAGAGGTCAATCTTTGAGTAGATCTTAGCACAGCTGGGTGAGTCCAAAAGATCAGAGATTAGGGGGAGTGGGTAGTGATCCTTTTTGGTGATTTTGTTTAGGCCTTGGAAGTCAACACATAGTTGTAAGGAGCCATCCTTCTTCTTGACGAAGAGAACCAGAGCAGCGTGAGAGGAAGTGGTAGGGTGGATGAAACCTGTATTAAGATTCTCATTGATGAATGTCTGGAGAGCGGAGAGCTCAACTGGAGACAGTGAGTAAAGGGTCCCCAAGGGTGGTGAAGTACCTTCCTTGAGATCAATCTTCAAATGGTAATTGTGATGTGGGGGAAGTTCAGAGGCTTTCGCCTTACTGAACACATCCACATAATAGTGATATTCCAGAGGGACAATGTCCAGGTCCAGCAGAGTTGATATAGAAGAAGACCAGACCTTTGCTGAGTTGGCAGGACACAGCTGGAGTTGGTACTTGGTGGATCCCTCTAATTTGCACACACGCACAAATGTGGCTGCATTGATCAGAGAGATGTGTGGAGGCTTGCAAACTGGAGTGTCAACAGATGGCATAGGACTGGGGGTAGACTGGCCAGAGAGGCTGGAGTCAAGGTTTCCAGGTGGAACCAGAGAGGGAGTCGATGGGGGCGCTAGCAAACTTCCTGCAGGAGTCTGGAATGTTAAACCACTCAATACCCAATCAATCAATGGATTATAACAGGTGAGCCAGTTATGTCCAAGGACAATTGTGCATTCAGAATCTAGCAGAGCAAGGTAAAAAGTCATAGGGGTGACATCACTGGATGCAGGGAACTTCACTGATAAATTGACAGCTTGAGCAATTACATAGTTTGATGTACTGTCAAATAACCAGAGTTGGATTGGAGAAACAGAATAGGAGGTAATGTTGTTTTTGTGTGTGGATTGTAAATCTACAAAACAATGTGTGGAACTGGAGTCCACAAGAGCACAGCTTTTAGGTATGTCAAGAGGTAAAAGGAAAACATGAGGCATAAGAGAGTTTGGGTCAAAAAGAGCGGACACATTGAGGTGGGCCTCCTTGGGTGCACTTCCAGAGTCAATGCAGCTTGCCAGTTGTGTGGAGGGCTGGGAGCTGCTTACTATATTTTTGACTTGGAGTTGGCACCCAAGTTGGAGTCCATCTTACCAGACTCAGCAGCAATGGCTGCAGCACAAGCTTTGGCCTTTTTGGACTTCTTTGGACAGTTGTCTGTGAAGTGTCCAGTACCTCCACAGAACATGCAGAGGTTATTGTCAAGCCACCATTTATGCTCATCTGTGGTCAGCTTCCCATCCTTACCAAGCTTGTTGGTCAAGTCCAGTTTGGAGCCGGATGAGGACTGGCTGCTGGTCGCCTTAGACGAGCCAGAGGTGTTGGCGGAGCTGGGGGAGTTGCCAGTCTTAGCTGGATGGGACTTAGGAGAGTTGCCTCCAGAGTTGGAGGGCTTGGTAGGGGATGAGGCTGGTTGGCTCTTCATCATATGAGAGATCTCATCTTTGTGCTCCCAATAGTGTGCATTGATCTCTTGACAAAGGGCCCTTAGCCCATTCAGAGTCAGGGGCTTCCCAACTTGAGCGATCTCATCTTTAAGGCAGTCCAGGAGACTGGAGTAGAACAGGTGATGGAGTGTGCCATCTCCATAGTCCTGGACCTGGGAAGCAAGACAGTTGAAATCCACGATATAACTGTGTAACACGGTATGAGTCTTTCATCTGGAGATGCTTGAGCTGATGCTCAGCATCAGCAACTGGGTTGTAAGGACCAAAGATACTCTGGAGTTCAGCAACAAAGTGAACCCAGCTGTCCATCCAGCATAGATGGTCAGCTGGATCGCCAGAGTTGAGGAGGTCCAGTTTGAATCATTCCAGTGTCATACCTTTCAGATAGGATTTGGCAAACATTACCCTTGCCCTATCCTGGTGGAAAGCCTTGGCACAATCTTGGAAGCACAGTTTGCACTGGACCAAGAAGGTCTGGAGTTTCTTGGGGTCTGTGCCATCAAAGGTGTCCAGTTCATGGACTTTGGCACAGGAGGAAGAGGAATCGTTGGAATGGCAGGAGGAATGGGAGAGGTGGTTGACAGTGATGGCAAGGTTGTGAAAGACAGCCAGACTAGGGTCTAGCTCTTCCATGGCATCAAGAAATTTGTTGTTGTTGTTGTTGTTGTTGTTGTTGTCATCTCTGGGGTTATCTGGATCATCTCCAGGACCATCCTCAGGGCCAAACCATTGGAATCAACTGGGTTCATGATGCTCCAGAGTGGAGTCATGACAGTAGGGAAACCTATCACCAGAAACAGATTCATGGCAACCTAAGTCTGCAGAGCCATGAAGGCTCTGAGATGCTGCATCTCAATGTGGAGTCAAAGATGCTGTGGGGTTTCAAGCTGTAAAGCTCTGGAATTGGCTTACAGAAGTTGGAGGTTGCCTGCGGTTAGACAAGGCTTGCTGGGCAGCAGAAAGATGCAGGTCATCTACTGCACCTGCTTCTTCAGTGAGTGCAGCAACAGTATGAGTGCGAGAGTACATAGTCATGGTCATGAGGAAATGAAACTAGTTTGTGTATGAGTTTGTATAGTGAACCCACACAAGTGTGAGTCTGAAATACTGTCAAGTCCAGGTCTACTCCGGTAGGGGGTCCAGTCAAGTCCAGATGAAAGCAGACAAGAGGAGAGTCAGAGGTTTGGGCAGAGGTTAGCCTGGGCCAGAGTTGCAACCATTTGGATTCAATGACAAGGACAACAAGCATTGATCCCTTGCATAGGTTCTGGTCAGACTGTCAAGTCCAGGTCTACTCCAGTAGGTGGTCTGGTCAAGTCCGGACGAAAGCGGACAAAGGGAGAGAGCAGAGGGCTGGACAAGGGATTAGTCCAGCCAGAGTTGGTGACCGTTCGGATTCAACGACTAAGGATAACGAGTGTTGATCCCTTGCGTAGGTTCTGGTCGAGAGGAGACAGAGGCGGAGACGGGGACAAGCAGGAACAGGAGTAGTGACTATAGTTGATTTCAGACTGAGGTGTACAAGGTAAACTAGAGGGTACTTATACTAAGTAGAAACTAGGGTTGAGTACATACGGTGACAAGTAAACAACCTAATAGCGGACAAGGGATGACTGGAGTTAGGACTAGGTCAGGTCCGGGTAAAATAAAGTCAGGTCTGGGTAAAATAAATCAGGTCCGGTGAAAATGCTACAAGGTATAGGATATATTGAGTTCATGGAGAACTCACATCAAGGCAGGGCAGATGGCGAGGTGTAGTAAGAGTGAATGGAGTATAGACCAAGGGTCGTACTTAGCGGAAGGTTATCTGCGCATCTGTGACCGGAGTAAGTGGTGAGCGACCAGAGTTGAGCTAGAGAGCTGCGATGCGACCGGAGTGACCGGATAAGACCCAGAGTTGGACACGGTTGTAACACAGACAGAGACAGAGACAGACAGAGGAACAGGAGTAGTGACTTAGATGATTTCAGACTGAGGTATAGTGTTTTAAGGTCCAGTCCAGTCTAGTCTTTTGACCTAATTTTGGTTGGACCAGGACCGTATTGGTCCTAGAAAATCTTGATTTTGCAAAAGACTGGACTGGACCACCAAGGACCGGTCCTTTTGGGAACCGGTCCAAAACTGACCTTACCTCTGGGCCATGAGCATGGGGGGAATGCTGAAACTGTGGGGTAAGTTCCCCACCACCTCTCTGACACGGTTCTGATGGTTGTTAGTGGCATTGAACTATGCACACCTTACCTCTTCTTTTTATAATAGATGGAGCAGGACTTTGCTGTTATCGCAAGAGCAAGATTGAACTTTGTCCATATTTTATTACCTTATTGGGTGATTAAGACGAGCCAAGGCGAGCCCTTCCTTGTGAAAACTGCCTGGAAGCGAGTTTCACAATTTTAAGCCATTTAGTTGGGTTTATCAGGTATTGGGTCAGGTACTTCCTCAAAGCCATCCAGTGGCTCATAAATATGGCATACGTATAAACCTCAATCTCCATGCCCTTCCCAGCAGCCAGAATGGCTGGAACCACTCCAGAAAGCTCGGTACAATCAACGTCCTCAATGGAGCCATGTGCTTCGTGAATGCTCAATGATCCATTGACTACATCATATCATATTATTGCCAAATTTATTTCTCAACTGAAATACTGGGATGTTTTGAATTACGAATGAACCCCAAGGACCTGTTGTAGGTCAGGATGCACTTTTGAGATAGTACTAGGGATCTTATTCTGACATCATTCTATTGGCTAACACATCCGCTAGTTACCTCCAGGCTCATACCAATGTGTGGGTGCGTGAGGCCTCGGGTATAGAAGGCAAAGGGCCATTTGTCTCATTCCATGATGCCATTTCCTTGGGCTAGAGCAATGGGTGGGCTTCCTCCCCAATGCTGACAGGACAGCTCTGGATCAGCATACATACCTGTGTTTCACTTCCCAGTCTGATAGCCCCATGTCCTTGTATGCTCAAACACCTTGTAGTGCTTGAGCACAAGGTGTCAATATGTCCATGTCTGCGTTCGGCATGACGGCTGCTGGTGAATGGAGTAATGCCATCACTGACTGTGGCTTGTGGGTCAATGGTGTTGGTCTTGACACACAGTACAAAGGAACATACCCAGGGACCTGGCCCACAGTTGGAAGCTGTACTCCATGGACAGACTGGCAAAACTGTAAGATTTGGTACCATGAAGCAAGGCATTATGAACTTCGCGCTCGCCAGGATGGATGCCTTGCAGGTTTGGTTGAATCTTATGATCGATATCTGTGATTGCTGACTTGTGGCACTAGAACTGGTTCTTTTAGACTTGGAAGATTGGTAACTCATCGACTACTGGTGTCATGGCAGCACCCCAGTGGTCATATCAGCTCGTCCTGCAAACAGCTAGATGCCTAAGGATGCTCAGATGGCTTCTGGCATCTGTGCCAATCAGAATGTCTGGAGCCTGCTGTTGCAGGCATGGCAGACAGGTGGTGCAGGTGTGGGTCAAATCCCCACTTCTGTCAGTTCATCGTATACCTGGCCCCCAGCCACAATTAGTAGCAATGCTGGTGCTGTTATGTCATTGCCTTCATACACACCCACAGGCACTGTTGCCATGCTTCTCCACCCACCTTCACTCTGACTTCAGGCAAATCAGTTTAGACTGTGGCTGTAACGGTCTAACTTTTTATCTTATCTAATCTGCGATTAGATGACATCTTATCTTATCGTACCGTAGTATCTTATCTAGTGTACCTTATCTGTAGGACTACAGCCTCGTGCTGTACATGCTGTATCCCTTGATGTCATTAGCATAGCCTTACCACAGGATGGCAGCTGTGCTCACTACCTCGTACAGCATACAGCCTCATGGATAGCCTCACACAGGACACGTGTAGTGTAGTATATATACTGCTGCAATCCAGCACCCAGAGGCTCTCCATTCGAGCTCTCTTTGGGTTTTCACTCTAAGACGCTTGATTCCTATTTCCTCCTCAGAGTCTCGACGTGTGGTAGTTCTTTGGGTTGTTTGCCCTTAGGGTTGTCTCAGTGGCGGCAGGAAATGGGTGGAACAATCTGTCTGATACGGCCCTCAACACTGTCTGCAAGGCTCTTGTCCATGCCCAATGCCTCAGTATATCGTCCAAAGATGATTTTTCAACTCCAGGATTTCAGGAGACATGTTTTGCGGTGCATACTATGTGTCTATTCTATTATTGCTGACGTGTTTCCATCGCCCGGGACACTGGAGCATTTTGATTTTGTGCCCAATAGTTCCTTCATTTGGCTTACTTTGACGGTTTTGATTGCATTTTCAGCCATTTTTGAGTGTTGATGCATCCACAATGTTTCCCAGGCCATCTGCCCCGCCTCTGCACTAAGTCTCTGCCCCAATAGGTGAGTTTGGCAATTTTACCTTGTTCTGGCCTATGCTGATGATTTCTCGTGTTCTTGCAACTGTTTTCCGCACTGTTTCAAATGCTCTGTGTGTGCTTGCGCACACCCAACATGCCTGTGACATTTTCCAGCCTCTTTGGCTCCTCTGAGCAAATCTTGCTCCTCCACCAGGTGAGTTCATTGCACTTAGTGCTGCATGCACTAATTCGGCCTCTCCTCTTCTATAGGCCTTACTTGGGCTGATCCTATTCAGGATCTCGATTTGTTAATTCCAGTAAGTCGTCTTCTTCTTCATCTGACAACTCCGGCATATGATCATTCAGTGCCCAGTAGTCCTTCACTACCCTGGGTCTGCTGCTTCTCTTTTGTAAGTACCTTTGTCCTTATTCATCAGCAACTTGACAAAAGTTCTGAAGGTCTGAAAAAAACTGGAAAACTGAGAAAAACTGATATCAGACATTCTCAGACCACCAGTTGGTCAGACACTCAGAAATGGGTACTTCTGATATCAGACCATCAGATTCTCAGACTACCAGTTATTCTCAGAACATCAGATTTTCAGACTGCCAGACTGCCAGACTGTCAGATATCAGACCATCAGATTGTCAGTTATTACCAGACTACCAGTTATTCTCAATTGGACTCACCAGTTGGCCCAGACATCGCGACGGACCTCCAGCCATGAGGCAGTATCCTTCATTTTCTTAATAGCTGCTACTCTGCTGGTAATAATGTTGGTGGCATCCGCAATAACTTCTCCAGGGGTCATGGGTGTTCTGAAGTCTTCGGGAACATTGGATGGGGATGGGACTTGGATTTCGGATTGTTGGGTGGACATAGTTTGGTAGGAGTGAGATGAGTGAGAGAGGAAAACAAGTTTGCAGTGTGGAAGCCACATGGCATGTTGAACATTTATTATGATTATGTCAGCAGATGTCACACACCCAGACTGACCATTGGTACATCATCAGACGCCAAGCCACGTGCTAATAATCTCCGTTTAGCTAGTGAGGCACCAACATCAACATGTAAATTTAATCACCGAGGTATAAATGGAATTGAAGGTTTCATAGGATTTTTGAAGGGAACCCACTGCAGTAACATACAGTGTTTTAGATTTAACAGTATAATGGGTGCAGTATTAGTATCAAATAGACCACACACAGCAATGCTTGTACAATTGTGATTGCATATTGTGATTGCATAGCTAGTGCAAGCGACATTATTCACACTAACCCTTATTGGATAAAATAGCCGCAGAAGGTAAACACAATCAGAAGGCATTTTCGTCGGGTACATGTTGAAATGTAGGCTGGACACCTGAAGTCCACTACAAATATAATGTGTGAAATTTCTCTGCTTTCTTGGAAAGCATAGAAAAGTATACCCGCAATGTCTAGTGACAGATAGAGTTTAAAAGTCCAGTCCAGTCCGGTTCTTTTGTCTTTTTTGAAATGCAACCGGACCAGACTGATATTTTGATCACCCAAAATGTGGCAGACTGCAACCGAACCAGTAGCAACTGGTTGCATGTGGTTGCATAGAGTAGTTGCAACCAGTTGTGACCAGTTGCGACCGATTTTTATGCTTATTTCAGACATGGTGGTTTTCAAGCAATTTGAAGCACACATATCAAGACCCCCTGTTTTGCGCATTTCAAGTACCCCCCTGAAATGCTCAAAACAGAAGTCTGAAACTTGATTTGTACAAAACAGGGGGTTTTTGCCTGATTTTGTGCATGCAAATCAAGAACCCCTGTTTTGCACATAACAAGTGCCCCCTTGATTTGCGCAAAATAGGGGGTCTGTAACCAATTTTACACACGCAAATGAAGACCCCCTGATTTGCTCAAAACAGGGGTGGTTGATCTTCATATAGCCATGCAACCAGTCCAAACAAAGACTGGTTGCAACCGGTTTTCAACCGGTCTTTTATTCTTCCCCAAGCTCATGCAACCAAAACCGAACTGATCACACAACCCCCAGGACTGGCAACTGCAGTCCGGTTGCAACTGGTCCAGTCCAGTCCTGTTTCCGGTTTTTTTGTGGTCCATAGGACCGGACTTTTAAACACTAGTGACAGAACAATGACCACGGGTGTGCTAAACCTGTTTCATTGTCTATTGTTATCAGCAAATACTGACCTACAGCGCTACAATAGGCTTGTTCATACCTAAACATTTCTACAAAAAGATAGAACAATTGCAATCTATTGAGAGTGATATATAGTACCCGAATTCCACCCTATATTCCAGATGTCTTAATGGTGGGAAATATCTTATGTAAGCATTTGACCCAAACATATATGATTGCAGCCTGTGAACACCAAGCCCTTTCCAGCCTTCTTTATTTCATACACAATCACCAACCATGACCAGACCAGCTAGGAATGTTAGATTTATTGATGATGGAGCAGCCATCCCTGGTAAATCCTTATATTGGAACTGTCTTTGGCATTTGAGATTGATTTTGGGCAGGTTTATTTGGTAGCCCAGGGTGGACACCTCCAAAAAGATGGTCTCTAAGCAGAACATGTAGGTATCCTTCATGTACACTTTAAAAGTACTCATTTTATGTTTACAGCAAGTCATAATAGCACTGAGTGGTGTCCACCCAATGAACCTCCCCCTCCACCTGCAGCAGACCCAATGTCTATTGAAGTGGATGAAGGTTCGTTCCCCATGCTTGAATCACCTGTGGGTGTGAGGTCTGATGTCTGGGCTGAACCAGGGGTGTTGCCAAGTCCCAAGTGGGACCCTCCTGCATTTCCACTGACATCAACACCCGACCATGGGGATTATTGATGATGGAGCAGCCATCCCTGGTAAATCCTTATATTGGAACTGTCTTTGGCATTTGAGATTGATTTTGGGCAGGTTTATTTGGTAGCCCAGGGTGGACACCTCCAAAAAGATGGTCTCTAA
>Ga0307511_10003529_pt1 | contig 16065 bp, 10 predicted proteins | sample 13_EM_MG_FD_200266 | JGI IMG/M metagenome (GOLD analysis project Ga0307511, IMG submission 200266) | Populus trichocarpa ectomycorrhiza microbial communities from riparian zone in the Pacific Northwest, United States - 13_EM | ecosystem: Host-associated > Plants > Roots > Unclassified | place... | reverse complement strand
GAAACACGGTGGTAAACACTATATTCGGCAAGTGCGGATGCCCAATTGCAATCTTCTGAAAATGTCGGAGGTGTACAATAGCTCGAGCTGAAACTAGAAAGCTTGACATGATAGACACCAAAACATCTCGAGACCGGTATCAGATCTATAGTTCGGATCCAGTTTCAAACCTAAACAAAGGCACATGCATCTCTCAGTAACTCAAGATCGCTGATTTGGAAAGCTTCGCGTCCACCTGAGAAACCATATGACTGCCATATCCCTCTTGCATCCCAAAAGCTTACCAGGAGGGATTAAATTTTGTGTCCGTAGCGTTCGTAGCCACTTCCCCCTTAAGTAGAAAGATCACAATATCTGCAGCTGCAAATGAGGAACTTCTTGTAACAACTACGTTGCAATTGCACCGCGAAGGCTACGAAAACCGCGATTGTAGTCTCCTTAGCTATAGCATCCCTATTACTCTTACCGGTACAATATACTGCAACATCGCATGAGGCACAGTCGGTTCAAACCTGATTGTGTGCTGACAATACCATACTTGTTTTAGTTAGCTCTGTTGACATGGAACAAGCCCTTGTCAGAGATCTCTCAGTTAACTTTCCGAATATTACTCCACCCTAAGATATTTATGTCTTGGCCCAAATTACTACTGGCTCTCCTGAGGCGGTGACATGCGGTGATCGTGAGGGGGAGGGGCATAAGGCAATGCAGGCTGACAGTGGCACTGCTCGAGCCTCTCAATAGTTCTTTAGGGCTCATTTTCCCTCATAAAGCACCAGCTCACCCATCTCTAGCTCCACTCTTCTCTTCCCAGAGTTCAATTACATCGACTATATCACGTTAACATTAACAGCCAGCGCTTTGTCCGGTCACCAAGCTCAAGCCTTTAATCTTAAGTCACCAGCCGCATCGATATCCACTCTAGCGATTGCAAGAAAGAAAGAAAGATGTCCGGATACCCAGTACAGCAGCACACCGCGTATCAACCTCCTCACCATCAAGGGGTATACAATCATCAGGCTGCTCCTGGAATGCAACCACAGACTCCACTTATGCATCACGGCAATCACCCAGAAAGGCCTGCGCACTCTCAAAATGGGGAATGGGACAATGGTTTTTGCAGTTGCTGTTCACCATTTGGAACTTGTAAGTAGCAATTACATATTCTTGTGCTAGGACCACATGCTAGGACCCACAACGAGAGGCGAAGCTCCCTGCACTACCGGAAGTTGTTTAATATGGCGCGCATCCTTGTAACGCATATTGCGCTTAATGAAAGCTAGCCGCTTATTGTCAGCATGAGGCTAAATATATCTCCCTTTACCGCAGGTTGTCTCGGAACATGGTGTCCATGTATTTTATACGGACGAACACATTACAGACTAGAACACGGTTCTACACAAGGCTACTCCTGTTGTAATGCGAATGTTCGTGATCCGACCCCCAAGTATTTCTCTCAACTACAATAGCTAACCTTCAACCCTAGTGCTGTTTCTATGGATGTCTTGTGCTAGTCAGTCCATTGCAAACATTCCTCGGATACTTCCAGCGTAAGAAGATTAGGGAGAAGTTCGGTCTCCGTGGTGGCTGCTGCGGGGATTGTCTCCGCCATTTCTGCTGCCCATGCTGTGCTCTCATCCAAGAGGAGAAAGAAGTCATTCACAAGACAAAGAGCGATGGATATCAGGCAAGCACGGGAATGCATTATCCAAAGTAATTTTCGGGCTTTTGTAGTTGTATGGAGTTAGATGGTCAGAGGGTTTTCAATTTCATGATATCAGTCATGTTTATTTACTTATTTCTATTAGTTTTTTATCGTACCGGTTTCTTGGGCTGCTACTTCTTTTTCCCCTATTATCCTCCTGTGTATACTCAAAATGGGCCACTGGGTGGAGAGCCGAATTCAAGAACGAGGCCATTACATATTCTGAGACTGATCCATATTTAGATCTTTATAACTTCTCAAGTTCAATATATTCACTAAAGGAATTAGGGTGGTGCCTAGGTACCTCTCACGGGGCTGATACAAACTTAAATCTAGAATCACCCTAGGAGGGTAATAATAACCAAACTAGGTAATAATGCGTGCCTAGGAAGGAGAATACAGCATGCTATCATTCCACAGGGCCTTTTCTACCTTATGGATCTTGATCCAAGAAGAAACTTATTTCGTCCAAAAAATTTCTACAAAGGCCGCCACCAAAGATGGACATGTTGTGTAACTCACCATACATATTGCAATTGCTAACTCTGGCCTCTGGATCTGATGTTACTTGCAATATGCCATTGGCCATGGCCATAGGTACAGAGGGCGACACAAATATTTACTGCACGCGTACACAATACCTGTGGAAAACAAATATGAATCCGCGTAGAGCCTAAATTATATTCAGTCATTGTGAAACCCAACCCGCTTCGAAGGTTGCAGATGAACATAATCAGTAGGTACAGCAGTTACGTACTAGCAGCTACGTACTAGCTAGGTGCGTATACATTATGTAGTCTGGTTTATATTATGCACCTCCCCAATGGCCCAAGAGGCCGCTAATAAGTGGCCGCCAGGCAAAACCTCCAACATCGTCTTGCGAATCTCATGAAGTGCTACAACTCATGACTCATTCCTTCTCAGATTCTACAGCCGAACCTGTATAATAGCATAACGTCGAGACCAGACAAGCTATGCTATTAGAGGAGTTATGCAAATATAGAGGTTTTGCGTGGCATCACGTGCACGTAGATAATTTGATGTGAAATTCATATCGGAGTACTCTAAACTAGCTGTCAACTCTCTTATCTTAGCCAGACTCTCTATTCAGCTCCCCTGCTACCCCCGCTACCCCCATTAAGTTCGAAAATAGGATGTGATTGGTTTTTGCCGTTGAGGTTTCCGAAGCTGGAGAACAGATAGGTGGCGCTCGATGTTCTGAAGGTCGTATTGTACTGTTATGGCAGCCTCATCTCCGACTTCAAATGCAAGACTTAGCATTCCCGGACCCCATTGTTGTTGAACATATAGCGTCAGCGTAGCTATGGCTTTGCGAGCTTCCATTGCTGGAACAAGGTAGGGGAGTCCAGAGCCATCTCCGTCCAATGGGCATGAAGTGCTGATATTCGGATTCGATATGGGCAGCTTGGGCAATACGTGTATGAAACTGCACCGTGGCGTACGTGATTCTTTTCGGTTTGTTGTGGGCGTGATCTCATGCCCGGATTCTAATTGATCAGACTTCGTAGAATAGATTACGGGACTAGGAATAATTTTCAGGAATAACTATTATCCGGAGCATGCAGTGTGCCAAGGCCGTGGAGCTGTTACCTTACCTACCACCCCACTTGCTTACATATTAATATAACATCAGACGCAGGCACGCTGAGGTGGTTCCTTCTTTCGAGGTTTCTCTCCCTGGGAAACCGAATAGCTTCTCGCATCGTCGATTCCAACTACTTGCCGTACCCTGGTTTACGTCGTCGCATCGCGGGTCGGATTTACAAGCTTGGAAGCAGCTCTACGGGGTTGAGCAGTGGGAAAGAGTGTGAACAGAAAGACACGACGGGCCTCGCAACTTGTGCGCGATTGAAAGGAAAGCAAGGGGTTCGGAGGCCATAGCAGAGAGGAACCAGGAACATCCCCGAATGCATTACCTCTCCAAACTCTACATCGCTAAACATTTCGTGCCTCGTTGCGGAACCAGGACTGGACTAAGGTGATGCAGCAAGGTAGTGGCCAGACTGATGGGGGAGGGCAGGGGAGATGGGAGGGTTGGCGACGGAGTATTGGAGGATATGTCTACGGTAGCGGAACCGGTTCACCCGACGGAAGGGGTGGAAGGAGACAAAAACTTGCGGACTACGTTCGAGCTGCGAACGAGCTACGGCAATCCTATTATACTCCAGCCCCCCCGAATACAGCTTCTGGTGGTGGAAGATGGAATTCGTATTATGAAGCAAGTGGTTATGAGCAACCCTCCAACCAAGAATTGATGGAGTATGTGGCGAATGGAAAGGAGGAGATTGTGCTGTTCCCAAGCTATGGGAGAAAGAGGATTAGAGGGCAGAATTCCAGTAACAGCTTGGAGGGTACACAAGATCCACCCGCGAATATTGACGAAGGGTACCGTGAGGAAGATATCGTGGCCGATGTGGACATTAGGGGGTGGGTTTATACCCCCCACACAGCTTCCCCCCCGTCACGGAAAAACCGGCTAGTGATGGGAATGATGGCTAGACTCTGTGGACTGCCCGCTATCCCTAGTCCGAATGCCAGTATATCTGCGAGCCAGGACAGCAACATAGGAGCAATTACCGAACAAGAGGCGGCCGAGGCATTAGGGATGCATCCTTCTTCTTCGCCTTCTTCCTCCGAGAACACCAGCACCGCATACTCTGCATTAGGGTCAGCGGCCTCCAGACTTGCATGGATCGGATCAAGGCTTGGTCAACAAACAAGTAGCATCCCACAATCAAACACATCCCTCAGCCGAGATGAGGTGCAAAAACTACATAATGCTATGCAAGCTCGCCTCTCACCCTTTCTGACTACACCAGCTTTTCATATGCCCCTTACAGTTTTTTTTTACAACAGCACGGACGCTCAATCAACAACTCTGAGGACAGATAATTTAGGCCATTTTGCAGTCCGAAAGCCACTCCCATTTTTCCCCACCCACGCTCGAGTTCTTGCTGGGGAAACATTGTGCGCTGAAGAGGAAATCCGGTATATCAATCCCGAATCTGGAATATCCCTTATTTCCGACATTGATGATACTATTAAAATTTCTGGGATCGGGACCGGGCTGCGGGAGATGTTCAGAAACGTCTTTACTCGAGAAATGTCAACTATGCCAGTTCCTGGAGTTGCAGGTTGGTTTAATGCTCTAGCGGCCGAACCACTGCATGTGCAAGTCCATTATCTCAGCAATTCTCCATGGCAGCTATTTCCTTTCCTCAAAGAGCTTATCGTCGATCACATGGAGCTTCCTAGAGGGACCTGGCACTTGAAGAAGTACAGTGGCTTTGTGCAAGGGATTTTCGAGCCTGTCACCGAGAGGAAGAAAGAGTCGTTAGAGGGTTTGATGCGTGATTTCCCAGGCCGCAAATGGATACTTGTGGGAGATGGGGGGGAGGGTGACCTGGAGGTTTATACTGAAGCGGTCAAAAAGTGGCCTGGCAAGGTTATTGCCGTTTACATTCGGGATGTTTCCGGCATTGGGGAGAAGGTAGTCGGAACTGGTATTGGTCCTAATTCTCAGAAAGAATATTCCACCAAGAACATTGATATCCCTTCACGAAATCATTTGCATCAGGAGAATGAGAGCAGCCCAAACCCGAAAGATAAATCGGTCGAAACCCTATTACACTCGGATCCACAGCCACAACTATCATCATATGAAGATACACCCCCACCTAAACCCGAAGTTGCTCGAAAAAAGCCTCCTCCAAAGCCCCCTAAGCCAAAACAGCTCAGGAGTAATAGTCTCATTCCAGGGTGTAATAGTGAGGAAAACCTTATCGACCTAGGAGAGGCTGACGTTGCAGACCCTACAGTAGCATTATACGATGGTCGTGAGTACGGGACGCCATCCCCGCCTCAGCCGCAGCGGCCTCCACTGCCCAGAAGAGGGACCAATTCCAGTATTAATTCTTCACGAGTATACCATAATTCACTCGATCCAGATGTGAACGCCTCCACGGCCTCCTTTCCTTCTGATCAATCCCCACTACCGAAAGTATTAGACAAGAAAGCAGAGCTGTGGAAAAGGCGATGGGAGTATGCAGATGAAGTCCTTGCAGGGCAAGGTGTAATTTTGAGGAATTGGAGAGTCGGACAAGATGTTCAAGAGGAATGTGTCGCATTAGCCAAAGCCTATCTTGGATTATTATAACCCTACAAGAACTAAATATCAAAGGCAAAGGTCATATCGCGATGAAGGATGATATGCTTCAACGTCACCACTATCTACGAATTAAGCTATCATCATGGCGTTATTCTGCATTGCTTCAGCGATCGGGGGAAGCAGTGTTATGGCTCTTCCGTTCTTTCTTGATTTTTATTTTTAACTGTTTATTATGGTCGAAGATATCCTTTTGCATCGCGTTACACTTCCTCCGAGTATATGTCTTGGCTCCCAGGAGAAATCAAACTGTTGCTAGTCCATATTGCCCACTTAGTCACTAGTGTTCATGTAAAGCACGCAGAGCCTACAACCACGCAGCATGTACCTTTTGAGCCGAAGACTTAGTTGCTAGCTAGTGGCCATGGGGTTTGCTTTAACCCATGTAGTGGTGCTCTAGGTCAAAGAACTAAGAAATGTTTGGGGGCTGTGGGGGATGAAGGGGGGGTCGAGGTGCGCAAGCATTTCCCACCGCAATTCAAATGCCCCCAATCTGCATCATACAGGAGTAGACTAGTTCTAGGCCTAGACCATCAAGTTAACTCTTCTTCCGCAGGATGGCTGTATGGTCAGGATCTAGAACTAATATCAAGCACTGGTGTTACAACGCTGGGGGAAGTTGGTATATAACCCGGAAGGATGCCCATGGAAATAGGTAAGCCAATGGGAAGCTATGTTGATTATGCAATTTTCTCTCGTACCGCGCAGGAGGTCAACCTCTTGCTATGGGCTTTGGTAAAACACCCCTTGAGGTTGATTTGGATGTGCCTTAAAACATGTGAAGGAGGGCCGTACTCTTATCGAAGAATGATGGCACAATTATAGAGCAGAATATCAGAGGAAGGAGTACGATTCAAGCGCTTTGATTACAACCACACAATTATATCACGGGGGTATCAGAGAGGACTCGACTGATATGGTGCCAGGCACCTCATAATTTGTCTGAGTTAAAGTTGTGGATCAGCAGCAGGGCCTTATTGATCACCTGGCCACCACTCACACAGGCAATGCCATCCATATGTTTACCACTCTCCACTCGGTAGGTCATCCTAGCCGCCTGCTTTGCGGCGGCTGTCTGAATTCAAACCTGGTATATCTCCATATAGATACCTTGAGGTCACGAGTGCTGGCTCACATTTAACCGGGCGAGCGCATTTCATGGTATGCGGATCGAGCCGAGCTGTGGCAACTGATATTTCCTAGGATCCTATATCATACGTGCCATGCCACGTGTACGACGGGGTATTTTCAGTGTTACAATTCAGGTACTCAGCCCGAGCGGAGCATGGGTCAAAGAGTTTGTAAACGCCAAAATCCCAACGTTCCTGGACTCAAGAGCACACTGTGGGGGTTCTTTTACAATGGCGCACGGCCATTGGTATTGAAAACTCTTGTCTGTTCAGAAACACTTTTTTACGAGTACATAAGTATGTAGTCTTGTCATTTGAATGAAGCACGGAAATAAAGTACCATACTAGAGCTGATCTGACTGGCATTCCTTGAACGCTGGAAACACGCAAGTGCTGCTTGACCTAGAGTAGTTAGCGAAAAGAGGTTCGTCTCCATAAGCATGCATGATGGGAAACGCAGGCACCCGTCGATGACATGCGCATGCAGGGGCCAAGAACAACAACAGCCAACATGATTCCTTTCCTAGCATCGCAACCGACTTTCGATGAGCCAACAAGGTAACTGATGGTCCACTCAGCATCAACCAATATGGGAATGTCCGCGTAATGGACCTCGTGATTCCGATACTACCTTGATAGTCTGGTCCCAACCAAACTATTATCATAAAGAGGAGGCAGGTTGTCACCAGGTAGTTTGAAGGTCCATCAAGTTACTTTTGGACTGGACTGCCTACCTGAACGTGCACTGATTCATCCCAGCCTTAAACATTGCAGTTCAAATTCAAATTGTTGGCCTCATGAAAGAGAAATCCGTGCGCCAGCAGCAAACACGTCTTCTTCAAAAGATTATTTGTTTTATCATTAGTCTGTATCTAGAGTATGATCGCTGTGCTCTGCTGTGCTCAAGCTCTGGTTTGATCGCTGATAGTCTGGTTTTAGATCGTTTTTAAGTCCCCAGCATGTTTCGCCATGGACAGTACCAGTGGTAACACCTCTCAGATCAACTTGTAAAATTTCAAAGGCGCAGTTTGATCACCAATGATTGTGCACGTGCACCTGCACGTGCCTGTGTTATGTCTCCTGTTGGTTTCTCTCATTTATTCCTTCCCCTAAAGGTCGAGTGGGGTACCTACCCGTACATATTAACATTCGACAGACTTGGGTTAGGCCTCACACCTTGGATCTACCTGAAACCATTCAGGCTGGATGGCTTTTAGTACTTGTCGTTGGAGTCCTCATAGCTATGTAATTGTAATTGGACTTTGACTAGTCGGTTAGTCGCCTATCGCACGATATGAGGGATGTCCATTCGGCTATCTCGAAGACTCTTCTGCGGGTCGGGAGGTCTCAGCTTGGTTGCACTATCTCATGCAGGTACTGAGTGCCCCTGCACTGGGGCTGCTTCGCCTTCTTTCGATTGAATTTGCTAGTGGAATGAGGAGAATTGGTGCAAGCTATGGGTGTATAACATAGAGAAAGTAGGATATAGGAAGATAGGTCGTGAGCCGGGTTATGTTACTATGGGTTAGAAGTTAGATTCAATGCTGCGCAGCTTCTGCGGTTTCACTTAAATAATGGCATCTGACCAATCGCAAAGCTAAACGAGGAATGTTATCCTGCCTGCCTTCTCATGAGTCAGCCCATAACCATGGCTTCATCAAGTGTCTCTTTGGATAAACCACTGGAGAATGAATACGGCATCTCTATAGTACGGCTGATATCCTTAAAAGTGGAACCCAGTCATGCACATCACTTGTAACTCTAATTGGCTTGGCATGCATGACAGTGGATGCGGAACCCTGCAGCTGCTCCTCGCTAGCGCTCTTTGAATGCATCACGATTGACATCCGTTGAACTTTACCAAGTATTGCCTGGCTAAGGCCTGGTCAGGTGATTAACACTGTGGATCTGGCTTAAGGGCCATGGGCATATGCACTGCCCTCTTGCTGTTTCCTTACTGAGATTCACTCCGTTTTGACCCCAGGACGCTAAGTAGCGAGTTATCTTGGACCGAGGCTAAGTACTTAAGTAGTTATTCACACTAGTAATTCACGGTATTGCTTAGTCCGGCCAGACTAGGTAATGCTGTTATAGTAGGTACCGGTACCGGTATTGCATGAAAAGCCGAGGTGATATATTGGTAGTCATGAGACTACCAAGCGACTTCCATTTCGGGTCCAAAATCACTAAGAACCAGCGCCTATGGCTAGTGAACTACTTCCCCCAAGCGTTTTTTCAGTCGGCGATCAGTCTAAACCACAAAGAGCTGTGTTGCACAATCTTTACCACCGATTTACGGTTGTGAGCTCAGATCCTGACCTAAATATCTGGGGGTTCCGTTTGGCTCTTCCGCAGTCAATGGTCTTTAGGTTTCACCTAGTGGCCCAGGATGTAGCTTGCCAGCCTCCAACTGTTGCAATTGTGGTATGTACTGTACACAAATTATAATCTCCACCTGAAGAGGACGGCTATGCTACTGGCCCCAACCCTAGTCTAGTTGTCCCGAACCCGCCGTTTGCTAGTTTGTGCATGTGGCCTTCTTAAGCTTCTGGATTGTCCATGCGCCGACCGGGATCGACATAGAGGATATTCGATGTTCATTTTATAACGAGGCTAATAATTGGCAACCTAAGGACGACAATCCGAACCCCAAGGAGGCAACATGAATATTACCGACTAATTGACTCGGTATAATACCACGGTGGTTGTCTGAGGAGAGAATCGATGTCCATGGTTGAAATAACGGTTATGATTCATTTCCTCCATTGGCGTACGATATTGATTTTAAGATTGTGTGCCTGTTTCATGATGCGGCTCACTACACTACAAGCTGTTGCAGTTAGTTTCGAATCGAATCGAGACTTGTTGCAACGATGTTCAGTTGGTTGCACAAATTAGCCTAACAGATGTGTACGTGGATCTACATGGGACATGGCCGCCTGATCTACCTGAACAAGAAGTTTCCTCTGCTCCAAACATGAGATGAACTAGAGTGTGCGAACGGCTCGTATTAGGAAAGCCGGCGCAACCACGAGGCGGGGTATTTCGGATGTGCTGCATTACGAGGCGGGGTATATCGGATGTGCTGCAACTACATGCCCGATTATATCACAGTATCCGAGCCTTCAAGGTTTCGTATGTGGTTCTCTGCAAGCCGGTATAGCAGCCAGACTAGTTAATAGTCAAGTTTAACTAATCGGGCCAGACGAAACTAAAGGTGTTAACTTAGCCTGGTTGGCACTGCCTCGTAGGTACTGGCTAAGTAGGGAGCATGTACTGAGAATACAAGAAATTCTCTGCTTGAATCCACTCCCGTACTTATTTTATTAGCGCTAGCAAGAATCTAATGTGAAAAGGTGGGGATTTTCAGGTCACAACTACATAAGTAGAGCTCGCACGGACAGGAATTCGAACGTGGAATGTGTATGGGGGAGCTTGCAAGTTTAGTAGTTTGGACTACTATGCATGGTTAGTTTGCTAATAGTAAGCTTTCTTTAGCTGTTCCATGACTGCGGTAGCGTTCAACATCATGTGTAGTCTGGCTTGACTACATCATGTGTGAATGTTCCTTTCATATTACCTCGCCCTCACTCTCGAAACATGGAGCGAACAGTTCAATCACATATGGCAAGGGCCATAACCTCATAGTCGGACCTCAAATGCGTATTTGCAAACGGCTTCCGACTTCAACCGCGGATCACTGGAAACACAAGCTCAATTAAAACAATTCGCCAACTGCCCGTGGCATCGGCGTATATTATAATGATACAATTAGCCCTACCTTCTTGGACCCCCACGCTTACTCGGCCCTTGTAAAATAAGAGACATTGGCATCGACAAGAAGCCCTCTCGATAGGTGCACCTTGCAGCTAAGACATTATTGCCCAAGAAATGTATACGTAGGCCTCCATTTCGGTATGCTTTGCATATTTGCACCTACAGATCTTATATCGTACCATACTTACCTCAAGTTGAACCAAACATATGGTCTCACCTAATGACCAATACGCAATGGAACACAGCCAGGTCAAGATTACTCCTATCTTTACCGGTTAGCAGCAGCCGTAGGTGCTGTGTCGAATAATAACCAATTGCAATTGGCAACAAGACTACAGTTGGCCATGAAGCGGAAGAAGCCTAGACTTCTTAGGTTCTTTGGTTAATGCAACCGACCTCAGAAGGTAGTTACCTCTATGCGTATGCCCTATTGCGGGTTATTCGCTAGCGCCCTTTGAAAGTCTTACGATGACATCCGTTGAATTGAACGTCGCTTGGCCGAGGCTTGATCAGGTTTAAGGGTGTGGATCAGGCTTGAGGTCACGGACATATGTTCTGTCTTCTCCCTCCCATTATTTTCGCACGATTTGACCCTAGGACGCTTATGTAGTGAGTTGCAGCTGCATTAATTAGTATTCTTGCTCACGATGTCAATCTCCCGTCTGGAAGTCTCTTGCTTACCTTTGGCCCAGTCTCTGATCGAGGTATACGTAGGTTGCTCTAGTCCCTGGGCCTATAGCTTATTGAGTTCAACCCACGAGTCGCTGCTAAGTATAGTACTTGCCTAGTACTACCTTGCTGGCCGTGCCGTGTCATTGAGTAGTCTGGTTGATACCCATTGGAGAGCCCGGAGCTTGGGAATTTCCTAAACGTCACTGCGTACATATAGCTACAGCTCCATGATAGATTCATGATAATATACCAGCCAGATACTTGCAGATACCGACCCAAATCTTGATTTACGTATTCGACGCGAGGATACTGCATTCAACCCGACTGTGCGCCCATGGTCCACGGCTCCACTATCACGCTTACCAGCATGTTTTGCGGAATGACGGCGCTATAAATCGAAGCATGGTACAAGGTATGTAGCTTCATGCCTCGTGTCTCGGACGGACAAGGCACAGGCCGCTGCCGCCGCGGTCAAGTTCTTCCAACTACAAGTTTCTCAATAATCTTCCCCACCCGCTCTGCAAAGGGATTATGCGACCCAAACCGTCACCTTCGGAACGAGAGGCACCTTACATCCCCCCCCACCCCCCTCCCCGCCGAAACCCCACGCTACCCTTTCTTCACTTATTGTATAGCATTAATATTATGATCATGAATTCCAGTGGTGTGGTTCCAAGTCCTGATCAAATGTCCTGAGCTCGAGTGCGCTAGTATGAATTCGTCGGAGCCCGTTGGTCCAACCAGACTAATACCAAGCCTACTTATAGTAGCTTCCTAGTCTGGCTGTAGCTTCCTACAGCCATGCCATAGCGGCAATGAGAAACTGACGCCTTCTCTCAATTAAGCAATAGTATGGACACCAAGGCGGGAAAATCAGACATAACAATATATATAACCAGAATTCTGCAGCCTAGCACCCTCTTCGTTCGAGAAAAGGTCTCTATCCGCTCCAGCTGCGACACTGTATCAGGCGTTGGCATCCAGGATGGAACATCAACGCTGAGGTTCCAGCCCTCCATAACCGAACAATGTCATACCAGGTCAAGACTGATCAATGCCATTAGGCAGTCATTAGTTTGTGGCCGGTGTATCCGTATGTATTGGGGCAGGGGGACAGAGATTGAGCGTAGAAATACGGGAAGAGGGAAGAGGGAAATTATGCAGCAGGTTTGTGGGCATAGCAGAGAGTGTGGGTATGGGGTAGGAGAATGGAGTAAGTTTGGTAGGAGGGGATGTCGACGTGGGAGGAGGGGTTTCCCCATCGCTTAGAGATGGAAGGGCCATCCATGAATCATCTAAATTGGAGGAGATCTTTCCCAAAATAGAGCGCTCATGTGAGCTATCACCTCTAAAGCACGGATGTGATGGATTTTCGCATCAGTTTTCGATCTTGTAAGTCAGTCAGCAGGTATGGCGTGGAAGCTCAAGCCTGGCGGAAGTTGCATTTATGTTCATGTATTGCTTTCTTAGCGCACTGTGAGTTGAGGCGCAAGGCAGGTCTCCCTAGACGGCAAACATTAACACTAACTGAGCAGCAGAAGCTGTGGCCCATCTATCGACGGCCCCATAAAAGACCGCTATTCTCCCCACTTCCAGAGCCAAAATCCATCAGCCAAAGTACAACCACCGAGCTTCCACCTGGATATTACAGCTTCCTACACGTGTATATTCACAACATCCTGCTCTCTTAGCTTCTCTCTTCCGGCTTCAGGAAATATAATATATCAATCATCAACAACCGGCCACCCGGATACCACATCCCTCAGCGCCTCTAATTTCTCGGGTGAACGTCGAGTTTGTCATTGAGGAAATCAATTTCAGACAAATATCATGAGTGGGCCAGGATTTTACAGGTTCAGATGCAAAAACTTCTACACTCATAATTGTGGCAATTGGGTATGGGTGAATAATTCAGCATGTGCAAAGTGTGTGGTAAGTGTCATACTGCTTCAACTGTGCTTCCTTATTGTAATTCATCGGTAGCTAATTGTCCGAGGGATAGCTCGAGGGGAAAGAAAGCGTGGATAAAAATTACGAAGGGAGCTCGCCGTCTAGTGCCACCGATGTCACTCCCCCTTTCGTTGAGTGTGGGGGCCTCGGATACATCCATATCGAAACTACGGCAGGGAAGCTACCCCCACAATACTGAAGCAATTGATATGACAGTTCAAAATTTGAGGCCAGGTGCCCCCATTCGCCCTTGGGGCACAAGTTCTTCCGTGCATGATTGAACAAGGCTCCATCGTTATTTTATCACTGTCGTTGCTTGTAACAGAATCTAGGAAATTGGCGCTGAGAAATTAGCAACGCTGATATTACATGTAATGTTCATGGTATATTTTTCGTTTTTCTTTTCGGCTGTTCGCTCACATTCTACTTTCTACACCCTAAATTATTGGTTTCTTGACTATTTTTGTGGCTTTACCCCTATCACACGCTTATTCCTTATATATTATTGTGTCATCCTTAGCTTGGTACATTCATTTCTGGGGCAATGCATTCTGGGTTTCTATTCTGAGTCTTACTGTTTCTGTACATGCATTCTCTATCGGTCTCTGTATATGCTTTCTCTGTCAGTCTCTTCCCCATTGTCATTTACATGTACTCTACTTGGGTTGAATTCTAGTTCCTTACCCCGGCACTACCTATACATTTGTAGGATAATGGACATTGGGGCCGTGCACGAACACTACTTCAATTGCAGTAAGATGGTCTCGACTTTCAACCAGACATGTATGAAGTTTCGGAGCCCAAGATTTGAAGCCTAACTGCAGACACTTCTACCAGTAGTTTAACCTGAAATTTCTGCCTCCTGATGCTAGCCTGCTGGTGGGAACATATTATTCCTCCATCAAACAGTCTGCCTCATCAATTCAGTAATGAATCAGTTCAAAGTATTCATGGCCAATGGATATGTATGCATATCCCGTGGTAAGATGTGGGGCATATTCTAGCCAGGGGCTTCAAAACGACATAATCGCAGCCGCTTCCTGCCTGGGGCAGAAAATACCTACTTATATACGGGCATACATTAGCCTCCGTAACATCCGGGGACTAACGCAGCCACACATGCAACTATCCCGGAGGCTGCTGCAGGTACTAAAGGAGATTAAAGCAGGAGAAATGGTAATAAAACGTGGTTAGTCAAGTACTATAGCATCATGATATATGAAACCTTGAAATGACTACTGCCGTGTGTGTGGCAAAGCCGTCGGGCCATGGGGTGCACAATATATATGCATGCAAGCCTCATGATCATAAAGAATCATTATAGTGAAATATATTTAAGGCGATAGATACCTTACCTACATAAATCGCCCTATGCACTATTTTATTTAAGAGAATTATAACTACCGTAGACACAATGTTCGGCTTTGTACATAATTCATGAGGAGTTAACCGGTGAGGTCGTTTCCAGACAAGCGGTGCGGTCACGAGATTCAAACGGTAGCTATGCTACTTTGAGTAGTCGTAATTGAGTTGTGGGGTTAGCTTGGTTGTCGCAAAGCATTTCGGATCTGGTGGTTGCCTGTGTGCTAGCGGCTCCACTTTAGGCCCCGAAGAGTCTACTAAGTAAAAGGACAAAACCATAAGCGAATAGCTTTACTTAAGCAAGTAGAATTAGGCTCAATTTAGCTGAACTAGGCTGAAAATGAGCGGTTTTGATAGAGTTGCTCATGATCATGCTAAAGCTAATGATGTACCACGAGGAATGGATCTACGAGGCTTGACTACATTTCCTGTTCCATGTGCCAATCCTTGACTACCTAAGTATCAACATCCCCACGGATATTCCCTTCACGATCATCATTCCCCGCCATTCGCGGCATCCTGCAAAACAATATTGTCCCCCTTCTCAGACCCCCCCCCTTATTACCGCCACTCGATTGCGAAAATTCAAAAGGAGTAGCAGACCCGGTGAGTACGTAATTATCAACATTTTTGTTTTAATTTTGTTGGTTCTGTAGTGCTGATTTGTCGAACGAGAGTCTTCTATATAGACGTGTCACGAGGAAGGCGATGTACGGCTCGCAAGGCTGGCAAATCCCACCACCTTAGGTCGCACTTCAACGGCACAGTTGAAACCAACAATGTCATTTTGGGAATAGACCTGGATACAAGGTCTATCTGGAGTGTAACGTTAATACGCGTATGTTTTTAGTTTACCTTACACAGCATGTGGTCCGCTTGCCCCACATGAGGAAGATTTTACCAGAACACGGACTGTTTGCCATCATTTTTTTTTTTTTTTTGGTGAATCTGATGTGAAAGCTAGGTTCCAGCTATTTGTGGAAGGCGATAAGCCCAAGGTATTATGGAGCTGTTGGGGAAACAAACGCCCTACCCCAATTCACTATATGCACTCCGCGTGATCAGCTTAAATGCGAATTATTCCCCGACTTCGACAATGACAATGTCAAGGAGCAGGGGTATGTATAGCAGTGTCGTGGTGGGTGCCTAATTCTTTTCCTGCACTTCGTTGTGGAGAGAGATAATGGTAATGGGCCAGGGATCGGCTTTAATTACGGGCACACTTCATGCCCCAGCAGAGATTCCCTAGTGTCAAAGGCTCAGTCACAGTGTACAAAGAAATT
>Ga0307511_10003527_pt1 | contig 16072 bp, 24 predicted proteins | sample 13_EM_MG_FD_200266 | JGI IMG/M metagenome (GOLD analysis project Ga0307511, IMG submission 200266) | Populus trichocarpa ectomycorrhiza microbial communities from riparian zone in the Pacific Northwest, United States - 13_EM | ecosystem: Host-associated > Plants > Roots > Unclassified | place... | reverse complement strand
GCGGTGTCTAGGAGTGCCAGTGATTGGATCCCCGTGTCCTCGTCGTTCAGTGTCGTGAGGATTCGGTGGTCGTCTATGAGCGTCGGGAGCTTTTGACCGATCTCGTAGGGGGGAGATCTCCATGGCTATCATAATCGTCAGCAGATACAACAGGCGAAGCCAGAATGCTCACTCGCCTTCCCTCGTTCCCCTGTCCTCCAATCTATGATGATACCGTAACCGTAACCATCCTCGTTCCATAGCACGAGAAGAATCCTGACGCCGGTTTGGATCAAGAGGTGACAATCAAGTACCGGAGTTGGGTAAAACTGGAGGGAATCGAGGGGAATGGTGGGGGAGAAGGCATCTGGGTGAGGTTTCCCGTCGGACATCCGGAGAAAGTGAAGAGTGTGGGGTCTAGTCCCAAAATCGTTAAGTAATGGCAACTCGTAAGTACCTCGGGCTCCCCACTTACTGTTGCGCGACATTTTCGGTCATCACAATTAGATCCAACTCAGGTTCCACCTCCACGTCGAAGTCCACCGCTGGGAGATCGCGAATGGTCCACTGTTTGGTGGTGATGCCTTTAGCAGGGGACGGTAGCCGAATGAAGTGAATCCCTTCGTCTGGTCCTTCGCGGACATACGCGGCCACACCTCCATAGATCTCTTCGTCGTACCCATCGTATCCTTCCGGTACGGAGATGCATGAATGGTGAGAACGATGAATGTTCTCCCATCCGGAGAGGTACTGTTCCAGCCGCTCCCGGCGTTCGGGAAGGCTAAACGAGCTGCCTCGAGGGCCATCCTCCAACCCAGCTGAATACAAATCCAACTGGTATTGCAGCTCCGGAGAATTGTCGATAAGGTGCCGGAGGTGGTGGTTGACCTACGCGTAACGGGCGTGATGGTGAGTACGAACCGTGGATAACGTGGAAAACGGTCATTACAAGTCTTAAGCGCAGTATTTCTGAGGGATGAAGTCGCAATATTACGGCCTCCCAGAGCTCGGGAGGCAATCGATTCGGAGGGGCATTGAGCGACTTGAGCGGCGGCATGGTTGCAAGAGTCTGTCGGTGATTGCCGAAACGAGTTCCTGTTCAGAAATTCGGGCATCCCCTTTCTGCGGGAGCGTTGCTCACTGGAACCCAGGTGAGAAGCTGTATTGACACGTCGTACACTACGTTTCCGCGATGGAGAATACATGGATTGTGCAAAGTAAGGATTTGACGATCTCGAACAGTCCGCTGATAAGCCCACTGGCGGGAAGGGTAAATCGATCGACAGGGGAAGCGACCGTACAACAAACGGCTTGATACAAATGGCGACCTATTCTTTGTGCCGTACCCGAGGGGTCCACGAGCCATCGACCAGACTGAGTCAACTCGGGCGGACCAGGTTCTGCCCAATCCTTTCCCCCCAAGAATCTTGCGTCCCTTTTGTCATGGCTCTTATCCGCCAGGCTTGTGGGTCGCAACGTCTTAGATGTTTCCCACACGTGTCGGAGCGGGAGAAAACCTGACCACAGGCAGGGCATCCCGCCCCAACCTGCCCAGGGAAATGCGTCGCCCGGTGCCGGGCGAACTTCTTCCCTCCCTCCGCGGTCGAAAAGCTACAAGCCCCGATCCCACAGACTCTAACTGCGCCCGCTGGCTGACGGGGATGCCTAGCGGGGGGGTTCGCATACCTGTACGCCGTCTGACGTCGGTTGCTGATGGGGTGGCCGTGAGTCAATCACGAAACCGAAAAAGGTGATTTGAGGTGGGACGTACCTGGGAACGGGTTGCGGGGCGGCTGGTTGAGTTGGTACCCCCTGGTTGGACGGGGCAGCCAGTTGGGGGCTGACTGGCTGCCGCGGTTGGACGCGGGGCGGCTGGACCAATTCAAATGAGGCCGGCCCGGCCAGCGTGAAAGACACTGGTTGCACCAGTTGGCGTTGCACCTGTTGAGGTGCGGGTCGGGCACCCTCTTGTGGGGTGCGGTCCACCGGTGTTAGCGCACCGGCGAGTGTGGAGTACCCACTTATGGGTATCTCGCGGGGCTAGTGTCGATGAGTAAACGCGGGAAAACAAAACATTAGATGTAACTCGGTCACTTACATCCGCGTGAATTGGTGAATTGAAGAGGGAGGAGTCTTCGGTATAGGAAGTGTAAGAGAGTGCCGAGGGTCCAGCCTGCGAAGGGACGAGGTGGTCACGTCGGAAGGGTAGAGGCGAGTAACACCGAAGACGAGCGCTGTAATCCCAGCCGGACGAAGGCGAACAGGTGTACGAGTAGGGATGGTAATAAGCCATGTCGAACGAAGAGTAGTTCTGATGAGGAAGAGTGCACGAATAGCAGTAGAGCTGATGGGGGAACCAACAGTGGACGAAAGACCTGGCTTTTATCTGGCGGAGGGGGATCCAGCTCGCGTTATTTTCATGTTAATCTACCCCACGCTCCACCAACGGGGAGGGATGAGGAAAATTTGATTAGAATTAGCTGACGGGGATCTGTATGACCACATCTCTATCCGACGGACAATGAAGGGGAGGATACCCCATCCGAGTGGCCAGGCTTCGCGAAGATAGGCCGTCGGATTTCGCCGAACCTTGTGGCACATCGTTGAATATTCTTAAGTGGGAGAACGAGTAGGCGTGTGAACACAGAGGCGACAATTTCCAACCCTATCAAAGGAGTTCCGTGGTAAGGTGCGTAGCGGTGTGAATCCCTTCGCCCCAGCCTATGGAGGCAATTCGTTCCGTGTGGGGATTCCCACCTACTCTAGTAGCCCTCCTCGAGTATCCAAAAACTAGCAAGGACGGAGGGACCAGTCACCCAGAGACAGGAATTTGGATCCTTAGCCGTCCGCAGCGCAGTACCTGGGCGGAGTCCTAAGCGGAACCATGCCTCGCAACCTTCCGCGGCGATATTGCTATATCTGCTTTTACGGCTCCCTCGTACCGTGGATGGAAGACGCGAAGAGATCCTGATAACCGACAACGCACAGAGCACGAGGCTGAGGCGAAACAAAGGAGCAGCCCGTGGCGATTATGTGTCATTTCTGGGCTCGGGGTTTGTGGAGCCATTTGTTAGGTCCTCGTCGGAGCCTTAATCACCATGGCCAGGAATCCTCCGAACCTACGGAACCCATCGCTGAACCCCAAACCAACATGTACACGTCCTGCGGGAATGGGGGTCGACTCAAGACGGGACTCCAGGGGGTGAACAGGAGGATGCATACCAGGGGGATCCACAAGAAACGGAATCGACGAGCCGGCAAAGTAACCAGAAGGGTCGTTTGCAGTGTTGCCGAAAAGGGAACTGGAAGGAGGAAATACAAATAATTCCTGGAATCGCATTGGGCAGACTATTGAGGACGGAAGGGGGTATCTGGCGAGAAGGCCTCGCGATGGGCCTTGTTTCCGACGGCGCTAACGACACGTGGGTGGTAGTACTAGTAATTTGATGTTCGTCACGGCGAAGTTCCAGGAGAGTTGGATCGAAAAGTCGCGGTCGCCGTTGGAATTGTTGGGGGGTAGACCGCCACATGCCTCTCCACTGGTCCAAGCCTGAATCGCGCAGCCCACGGCGTACCCCATTGTCCGAATTTCCTGGACGCGATCCCCATTCGATGATAGGGCAAAACCAATAGAATCCGGCCGTGAAACAAACAGGTCAAAGGTGATCTAATCGTGTCCGGGCTTGAATACCTCCGAAGCGGCACTCCCGCGTCATGGATGGATTCCGTTCGGTTATTCACCCACCAAACCACCCATGAAACCTGCCCTCCCGCCGGCTGGGGGGACGATGGACAGCGCGAGAGACGTGGTGGATCCACCGCGGGTAGAGGTCTTTGACTTTCAACTTGCCATGTGTAGGGTTTTATGGTCCTCCCCTCTCTTGGCATATCACAGACATCGGAACTCACGGTCAACGTATTAGGTCATTGGGTATACTAAACGTGGATAGGGAGATGCGCACTGTCTATATTCCGACCACCTAGTGGGTCGGCCGTCCCAACCCCACATCACCGACCCTACTCACATACGACGACGCTCCAGTCACTCTCGATCTTGCCCTTCTGGATACCAACTAGCCGCTCCCAGCACGGCCTCGAGACGGGTCCCATGCCATCCACACCGACGGGAATATCGATATCTTCGCCAAGATAACCGATCCTGTCCACCGGGGAGATCACGGCAGCGGTTCCGGTTCCAAAGAGCTCAACGAGCTCTCCATTCTGAACAGAAGACTTAATCTCGGCCATAGTCACGCCCCGCTCCTCGATAACCAAGTCAGATGGGAGACCGGGTATGGGGCGTTTCCCAGAGGCGTGATCCCTAGCGAGGGTCAAGACCGAGTCTCGAGTCACGCCTGGGAGGATCATTCCATCAAGAGGAGGGGTGACCAAAGTTGTGGCTAGTTCGAGAGGTCAGCCGGTTCAGAATCCTCGAGAATAAACACGATTCTTACTATCTCCTCGCTTGAAGACGACAAAGAGGTTCATCGTTCCGACCTCAGTGAGGTAATGCTCTTCACCATGTAACCAGAGGTTTTGAGCATAGCCTTCTTTGGCGGCCTTCTTCTGCGGCATGACACCTGGGGCATAGTTTGCGCCGAGTTTATACGCTCCAGTACCTAATAGATGTCACCAGAAAAGATCGAATTGGTTGGTCAATAGCCGCGCTCAATGGCATATGGCATTGGTTGGAACGCCTACCTCCTGGGGCGGCCCGGATGAATTCAGTCGTTCCTTGCAACGCGACGGGTTTGAATCCCTTAGGATAGTAGGGGCCGACGGGAGCGCAAACGACAAAGAGCAGAGCTTCATTTGGAGGTGTGACCCGAAGAGCCCTCTGAGTCCCAACTGAATGACACGATCAGCATTTACACCTGCGGAAGATAAGCCCAAACGACGTACTCAAAGCTGGTCGAATGTATAAACTATGACCCGGCTCCTTTGGAATCCAATGCTTATCGACTTTCACGAGCTCTTTAATGAGAGCGAGGAGCGCATCCCCGTCGAATGTCTTCCAAGAAAAGGGTCAACAAAGGTCCAAGTTGCGCTCGAGGGAATTAATTACCGGGAGAGCAATTCGCGAGGCGCTCGCGTTCATACGCTTCATATTCATGTCCGGTCGGAAGAGCGTTACCTTACCATTTTCATCTCGGTAGGCTTTCATCCCCTCGAAAAGTGTCTGGGCATAGTGTAGGACGGTTGATGAGGGTTCAAGGGCAAGCGGACCATCTATACAGGGTCGATTAGACTTTTTTGCCGCCGTGGAGAGTGGATCCGGATCTGCGCACATGGAACAATCCTCGGAGTCCCCCAGCCGGACGCTGCTTTCCATGGGATGGTTAAGATATGGTCCGTCTGAAAGCGGGTCGTGAGTGTTGGTGTTGGAAGAACACCTAGAAGTGTAGAACTCACAAAGGTTTCTCCGAATACTAGTTTTGAGGCCTCCGGTAAGGTTTTCGGATCTTGCCTCAGGTGGATCTCCAACTTGGCTGGCTGCAGCGGGGGTCAGTGAATCGTCACCGAGGGACAACCAAACCGAAACCTCGATGTCAGCGGGGGTTGGTTCCACTGTTGCAGAGCCATGAAGAACATTCCCCGCATCGACGTTTGTCGAGTTGAACCTTCGGGTGTGACCAGATACGAGCTGGGTTTGTTCAAGGCGCAACGCGTTCCGTGTCGGGAGTGAGGCCCCCGATAATCCCCGCTTGAAAGACTGAGATGGCAAAGCCCTCAACAGGTTTTGAGGGCGTGAAAAGCGGAGCGACATGGATAGTGTGGGGAAAGCGAGAAGTGTGGGGGTGACTCAATGTATGCAGACCAAATGCAGACTTTATATTTGTTCCGTCACTCCGGCTCTACATCGGCGGCGTCTGCGGCCCGACAAATCCCGCGTAAACCGGTGTGCGGACGCAACAACAACGGGAAAAGTAAGGAGGTCATTTCATTCTCTAAAGCTCCGTCCCCTGGTTGGCACCCATGTCTAAGATCCGGCGGGCGGGTCATAAGGAATATTTATGGAGATTTTGCCGGATTTTGCGGCGATATCTTCGTCATAGTTACCAGGAGAATCCACATTCCGATGCACTTCAATGCCTGCTCTATGCACTTCCAAGATACTCGGAGTGATTACATGCGCTTCCGTTGAAATGCCCGGTCTACAGAAGCGCACCGATGTATTCCGAGTCCTTTGAAGTTTCCCCATCTGCAATCCGGTGCACGCAGAGCAAGCCAGTGAGAAGGGATGCATTCGACTGCGATTCTACAGTTTCGACATACTTGGAACTGACTGTCTGTACCGGGAGCGCTTTGAAGTGCTCGCATGGAATTTCCAAATGCTTCCAGTCTGACCCGGCATCTTCCTGGTGATAGTTCGCCGAACCGATCCCATGACACAATCGAACAAGAACGTCCGACTCCCTCCATCCAAACATGCCTCACACGTCCGTTCCCCCGATATTTAACTCTTTCGCGTCCGGCGCTGAGCTCGTCAGGGCTCTCGCGGAGTTCATTCTCAGCGTCCAGAAGGAAGCCTTAGGGAAAAAGGGTCGGTTTACGATCGCTTTGTCCGGAGGTTCCCTCCCGAAGTCACTTGGAGGGCTTATCGGAAAACCCGGAATCAGATGGGACAAATGGTACGGATACAGTGCGAACTCCAGGGCCATAGCTGGACGCTAAACGGGTTTGTAGGCACGTTTTCTACGCCGATGAGCGAGCTGTCCCTCTCGACCATCAAGACTCCAACCACGCACTCTGCCAGGACGTCCTCTTCTCCAAAGTCAACATACCGCCCGAAAACATTCACCACATCGACACCACCCTCCTCGACGACATCGAGGAACTCGCCGACTCTTACGAGAGGCAGCTGATCCAGGAGTTCGCGATGAAGGACTCCGCGCGGTTCCCCGTCTTCGACCTCATCTTGCTCGGTCTTGGGCCGGACGGACACACGGCTTCGTTGTTCCCGGACCACTCACTGTTGGCCGAAGAGGATCGATGGGTTGCTTACCTGGACGATTCCCCAAAACCCCCACCGAAGAGGATCACGCTGACGTATCCAGTCATTAACCATGCGAGTAAAGTCGCGTTTGTGGCTACGGGAGAAGGGAAGCAAGACATCCTCGCCGAGATAATGGATGATCCCGCAAAAAACTCTCTCCCCGCGTCCCGGGTGCGACCAACTCAGCACGGTCAATTGTATTGGTTCGTGGATGACGCTGCCTCCGCAAAAGTCAAGTACGAAAAGACCCCTTTCAAATTGTAGTTTGTATACAGATCGAATGTGTAAGGACGTGTAGCCTATTCTTGAAGCTGTTACAGAAATAAACATGTACTATCACCTGTTCAATAGAGGCGCACTGTACGGGCCGACCACGGAGTCGGTCACACTCCCGCAAGAGGATCCATAGCGCTGGTGCGGTGCGGGAGATCCGACTAGATATGCACGCACTAGGCGGCAGTCGCACGAATGTTGACCTGGGGAGGATTGTGGAACCAAAACCTCGCATTGCTCCATAGGAAACACGACTACTTCTTCCCCTCGAGACCGGGAAGGCTAAACATCTAGATAGACGGCTGGCACCTGTCAGATACGAGATTGAAGTGGATGCGACCTACCTCAAAGATGACTTCCGCGGGTACACCCCACCCGCGCATACCGTCTACTCTACTCCCATCCATCTGTGATCCCAAAACCATCCCGACTACAGTGCCTGTGTCTTCATCCACGATCGGACCGCCCGAGGATCCTGATGTGGGAAGCGGCGTGAACATCATATGGCTCAGGGCGTCATAGGTCCCAGGCTATGCGATCTGCATGAGTGAGGTTCGCCAAACGGAACTGGCTGGACCCACATGGGTTTCTCTGCCGGCGAAATCTCGATAACCCCGCACCATACATTCCGCCCAGGCTCGATAAACTCCAGCACTTCCCATCCACGGCGCCCAATTGTGGTGCCCCAAGGAGAGGAGGGGCCCTCGGCTGTCCGCTACGAAGTGGGCTCGAACCTTTGTGTCCTTATGCACTGGGTATGGTGAAATCGGCAGAGACCTCAGCTTGGGGAGCTCCAGCTTGGTGTCGGGTTGGAGGATTTCGAGTAGTAATACATCGGAACGGGGTACGCACGACGGGATGCTCTTGACGGGATAGACGTCGTACCCGCGCTGTGAGCCCGCTCTTCCGGAGATAACGAAAGACCCAGAGTGCGCTTTGTCTATATGCTGGAACGACGAGGACCTCAGGACCTGGGCGAAGCATTCTAGTTCCCGACAGGCTTATCGGATCAGATCATAGATGAACTCACCTCCTCGAATGTGTGAGCGCACGTCACGATCAGCCCGTTCCCAATCACGAACCCAGATGATAGCTTGACTTTTGATTTCTGAGGGTCGAAATCGTCCTTTGGAGTCATGCAGTGGGCAACCATGACGATTCCCTGGTCGGGTTTACCCAAGCCCACCCTATCAAATGTCAGCCGCCTTGATAATGGTGGTGTGGATTCATAGGGGAGGGACATGTCCAGGATGCGGCCGGAATTGGAGTTGAACTCATGGGATAGGTCGCCGAGGGTTGCCCCATTCTGGGCTGACCAACGAAGGGCTGCGAGGAGATGTGAGTCTAAATCCGCCGTTGGGCCAGGGTGTGGCGGGTGGCCATTGACAACGGTAGCCATCGATCTCCACCCGACGCTACATCCTTGCCGATAAGCTGCGCGGTAGTGAGAGCCCAACGCTCGTCGGTAACAACCAAATCCCGAAGAGTTCGCGAATGAGGGCATAGTTGGGCGATAACCCATGTGACGGGATACACGGAAGGCTGCCGTCGGAGTTCGGAACCTTCCAGGCCACGAGAATTAGCCTCCGTCATCTCGTGAGCGGATTTTCTCACACTTGCTCGTCTGAGCATCAACGATGCATACACAGGTTCGGCACTTCATCTGATTCAAGTGCGGACTCGGCACCCTACGTTTTACGTGACGACCTACACATTGGTTCCATCAGCGCGGTAAAGGCGCCATGGGACGCGCCGTTGTCACCATGGGAGCACACCCGTGCAGGTGGTTGTTTGGAATCATATATCTTTGTGATGGGGGAGAGAATAACTATTGTTTGGCCTGACGAAAAGGCTGGTGGATTTCAAATACGGGGGAACGCATTCATTGTGTACGGGACTGGTTCGGTTTGAAATGAGCCATTGACCGAAGAACTGATGCACAGAGAGCGACTCGTGTTCCAATTGCCGGCCTTTGGTTCAACCAACCGCTGGGCCCGTGGGCTCGGCCATTCGGAGTGGTCTCACGAGCGAGTTTCCCCACCGGAGTGCCGGGTGGGGGAGGACATCAGAGGCTCGGAATCTTCCGGACGATCATCGTCTCCTTCCTCCCAGCTCCCTTGGAACGATCTTTTATGCCGCAGGCGACTTCCCTTTGTTGAACTATTCGTAGGTCATCTCACACCCTCGCTGACCCTCTGAGTTGTCCTGATCTCTCGTTGCCGCAGATTATGTATAGTACCCAGCAATCACGAAACGAAGTGTTGTCGAGGATGATGCTCACAACTCAGTCATTGCGACAATTGTCCTTCACATCCGGCTCAGAACAGGTTCATTGTCGTCTTTGATGTTCCGTATCCTCCACTGAGGGTGTTTTACAGGCAGAGTTGGCCGCCGCCCTTGTCGCAACCCTCCAAACCGATCTAACTCAGATCGCCTCCACCGTCCGCACCTCTCAGAATCAGTACAGGCCCATCTTCCGGCTGCCAAACGAGGTCCTTGCGGAAATATTCTTCGAGGTCCGGGACTCCTTGAACGATAACACATGGATGCGTGTGATGTCTGTTTGCCGTGTTTGGCGAGACGTCGCGATCTCCGTCCCTCGATTGTGGTCGACCATCGAACTCGACCTCGACATGGCCAACGAGGAGGAGCTGCTCGGAGGACTCAAGCTCGTCCTTCACCGTTCTAAACAAGCACCACTCGACGTCACCGTCTCGACGAGGGCCCAGGCCCTTCCCGTCCACAAGATCCACCGCCTGGACACGTTGGCCAAACACGTACACCGTTTCCGGTATGTGCGCATACGGACGATCCACAAGGAAAGTCTGGACCAGGTATCCACAGCTTTTTCTGCACCGGCGCCTCAATTGAAAACGTTGCGACTGGGACGATTCGGTTCGACCGGCCAGCACGGTCCAATCGCATTTCCCCCCATGTTTTCTCTGGACCATCCAAAGTTGGAGCGTCTACATTGCTGGATGCTCTGGCCTGAGGCTGTCGGAAAGACCCTCAGATTCATCTTTCTCCACGCCCCCATGAACAAAGAGCAACAACATCAACTGGCCCTTGCGGTCCGTCGGTGCCCCAACCTCAAGCAACTTACCCTGCGTTGCGTCGGCGTATCACCGCAGATCTCACAACCCACTCCTATACCACTCGACGGCGATATCCATTTGCGGCTCGAATCACCTTCACCCGCGAACATGTTCTACTTTTCACTATCGACGAGCGTTTCCCTAGCGATAGACATGCTCACGAGGACGCACAAAGGCGCAGCGGTTTTCCCACCTAATATCAGTTCATTCCCACAAATGAACAACCTTCAAGAACTCCAAATCAGCGAATGGAACACCCAACCAGCTTCAAGGCTCAAGTCAATAATCCAGGTTACGGCGGTGTCCGCAACGGAAAACGTCCCACCATTCCGCATTTATCGCCCATATAATCCAACTTATCGATCTATCGCTTCCGCCATCGCTATCCTCAACGCACTGTTGCAGCCGTTGGATCTGAGAGGCGTCAAGACGGTCACGATCAAGGCGTTCGATCCAGACCCCTTCTCGCCGCCTGGTCAGGACCTCATCGAGTGGAAGGCTTTCTTCTTCGTCTTGCCATCACTCGAGACACTTACGATCGTCAACGCTCACGCATCGATGATCCTCGGTGCATTAGTACCGGACGTCATGCCGACCTGGCCTTGGACGGAAACCCCGAGATCGGATGCAAGTGTGGAAGGAGAGGTGTCCCCAAAAAAGAAGATCGTGGTGATGTGTCAAAGGTTGAAGGAGGTCGTGTTGAGTAACATCGAATCCCCGTTGAGCGCGGACGAGGTGATGGAAATGGTGAACTTGAGGCAGAAGCATGGGGCGCCTCTCGGGGACGTATTGGTGGAGGGAGTAGAAAGTACAGCGATCCTGTCTGGGTCGCCCTGGAAGGAGCTGCATAAACTGGGAGGAGTGGTAAACAGTGTCCTGCCGCTGACTATCGCTGACCACCCAGGTGATATATCCAGGGACGACGATTTAGATGACGAGATGGTGACATAGTAGTGCGTCCATACGCCAGGTGCGGTGTAATTGTCATGATTGTTCCCTTCCCGCTCGGTCGCAAAGCTCCGGGCTTCCATAATCACGTTTGTATCATGCGTAACTTATTCTATCCTGACTTGTATACACACTCAATGCATGCGTTTGTTTTCTGATTTCTTTCGCTTCACGTCGGTCGCCTTGTTCGCTGGTCGTGACCGGTGATCCTGGGTCGGGCTTCAGGCGATTGGCGCTCAGCGCAGCGATCGCCAATCAAGGGTGCAACCCGGGACCGACCCAAACCGATAAACAACACCGGTGAAGTTTATCCGCCCGACCCCGACGACAACGACGACCATGAGCCAACGACTTGCGCAAATATCTGGACATCTCTCCAACACTCACTCACGGGGTTTGCTTTCTGGAGAAGTTGCTATTATCACTGGTGAGTTATCAGGGACCCGGTGGGCGGCATCGGGTGACTTACAGTTTTGTGCGCCCTAGGTGCTGCTCAGGTTCGTTGGCCTCTCTACCAAACGTTTCTTTGCGTGATCCGACGCATATGTTTCGTCGTAGGGAATCGGGAGGAGTGCTGCTATCATCTTTGCCAAGGAGGGTGCGAAGGTCGTAGTCAGCGAGTGCGTTCATCCCGTTTCCTCCCGACATGAGGTTCTACTGATACGCCAACCCCTACAGTCTCGATGAGAAGAAAGCTCAACTTGTCGTTGAGGAGATACAAGGATTTGGAGGGGACGCTATCGCCGTCGGTGGGGATGTCGGCGCTGATGACTTCCCGAAGAAGATTATCGACGCTACGATCTCAAAGTACGGGAAGCTTAACCACATCGTTAACAACGGTTCGTAACAGTAACCCTCGAGACGGTTTGAGGTCGTTGACGGTCGTTTGTAGCTGGTTTTACGTTTGACAAGATGCTTCACACTCTTCCAGATGATGCTTGGGACATCATCCAGAAGATCCACGTTCGTGCTCCATTCAGGCTGATCCGCGCCGCTGCACCATACATGCGTATCAAGGTACATATGCCACCTTACCCCCACCCATTCGTTGTGGCGCTCATATTGAATTAGGGTAACACGGAAAACCGTTCCATTGTCAATGTTTCCTCGACCTCTGGTCTTCACGGAAACGTTGGGCAAGCCAACTATGCTGCTGCCAAGGCTGCGGTCATTGGCCTCACAAAGACTCTTGCCAAGGAGTGGGGTCCTTTCGGTGTTCGTGCCAACACCATCGCCTTCGGTCTCGTCCACACAAGGTCTCTTTCTGATGGTGGTCCCGGTGATATGACTCTGACGCCTTGATCAGGTTGACTCAGTCGAAGGAAGACGGTGCTACCATCGAGATCGACGGCAAGAAGGTCGCCTTGGGGATCCCGGGTGCCGGCGCTGGTGCCAACCAACCCGGTCCCAAAGCTTACCCTTTGATCCCACTTGCTCGAGGTGCTGTACCTGACGAGGCTGCAAATGGAATGCTATTGTAAGTCGCCTGCATATCCTAAACGATTGCTTTCGTTTCTGACAAGGGAATGACCAGCCTTGCGTCGTCCCTCGCCTCGTTTGTTTCTGGTCACACTCTGGAGGTCACCGGGGGTGCTGGGATCTAAACTCCGACCTAATATCAATCGTTGGGCATCCAACATTTGTACTCTCGAGTTCCTCCTCCTTTGCGAAACTCAATTCAAGCTGTATCCTTATTAGCCTTGGATGGCGGACAACCGCTGTTGCATGTGATAAAATGGCCGAAACGCATGGCACGTGCCGTATATTCGCGTTCAGTAAACGTTACAACTGTATCCCCACTCTGGCTAGCTCAAAACCTTTAAGTGAAAGGGCACGTGTGTGGATGTTGGTTCCCGTGACACATCTTGCCGCCACTGGTCATAGGACTCGGTGACGCTGACCCGACGCAGCTGTTCATCAGACTCATCCAACCGATCCGGGCAGTCCGGGGACGACGCTTTCCAAGTTCCTGTGTGCCATGAGTCTCTTATTGAAGTTGCTAACGAATAAAGATAGATCTCTGCCCTTGCATTCACTGGCGGCGATAGGAGGGTGATGCCCGGTCAACCTCGTGTCGCTTTTTTCCCGCAGTTGCTTGGCCATCTCTGGGACTGTTTTGTCTGCCGAAGTGTCGGGGTCTTCGACTTTCCGGTGTGCGCTGTGATGGCTTCTGACGAAGGCGGGACTTCTGGTCAAGTGGCCTTGGGAAGGCTTCTGCACCGTGTGGGATGCTCTGGTGTCCCTGATCTCCCCTGGGTTTCGTTGGCGATCTTCAACCCAATTTGAGCCCACCGCTGCGATTTGGGTTCCTTCATTCCTCCACTTCAGTTACGCGTGCTGTTTCGAACAGCTCGGAACATCACAGGGTGATCTGGATTTGATTCCCGCCCTGTAGTCGTGGAGTTCACGGGGTTGCGAATCCACGGTCTACCATGCGGCCTTCGTTGCCCCCCGTTGTCCATTCATTGAGTGGGGGGGTTTAAAACGCGCCAGGTTCACCGAGTTGACCCCAGGGCTTCGGTTCTTCGTTCTCTGGCCTTCAGTTCGCGTTCAGCTTCCAGGAGATGTTCCCTCTGTCTTTCCCGAAAGCTTCGAAATTCTTGCTCCTGGCAAGTTTGGTTTCCCTGTCGGTTTGGGCCTCTCCGGTCCCCGAGCCCGGACCTTCCGGGGACGTCGAGGTTGAGAGGGATCTTGTTCCCAGAGCCGTGACCGCCCTCTCGAGTGCGGATATCTCGAGTTTCACCCCTTTCACACAGTTCGCGAGGGCTGCGTATTGCGACCCAGCCAAGGTCAGAACCTGGACTTGCGGAGGTGAGTGGTTGACCGTTTCATAACTCGGATATTGGTTGACGAGACAAACGCTGTTTTCAGGCGCCTGCAACGCTAATTCCGACTTCCAACCGACGTTGACCGGAGGAAATGGTGCTGATGTCCCTTACTGTGCGTTGCTTTGCGCCCCGCCTCCCGCTTTTGGACTTGACTGAAAGCTCTGTCCCCAGTCTTTGTTGGACACTGGCCAGCACAAGGGGCCGTGATCGTTTCACACCAGGGAACCGATCCCACCCAGTTGTAAGTTCTCCACCAGATGCCAGCCGGAAATATAAAACTGATTGTTGGCATGTTGGTCATTCTGTTTCGTTCTAGTTTGTCTGTTCTTACAGATTTGACCATCAACAAGGCACCGCTTGACACTTCGCTATTCCCTGGGGCCCCGAGCAATGCTCAGGTGCACCAAGGGTTCAGAGACGCGCACAAGGCGACGGCGAACACCATCCTCGGGGAAGTTACGGACTTGATCAGTTCCAGTGGTGCCACTTCCGTTGTCGTCGTGAGTTTACCTAGTGGTTTTTTGGTAGGTTGTACTCACCCACTGTCTTATTCAGGTCGGGCACTCCCTCGGGGGAGCTCTTGCTGAGCTGGACACCCTCTTCTTGCGGTTGAACCTTCCGTCCAACATCGCCGTGAGGGGCGTCACCTACGGAACTCCAAGGGTTGGCGTATCCGCCTACGCTGACTTCTTCAACTCGAATGTATGCCGCTCTAGATCGCCAATTCACCTCCTGGGCACCTGACTAATCTCCGACACGCAGGTGGATAACTTCAGGCGCATCAACCACGATTCGGATCCCATTCCCATTGTCCCTGGTCGAGGACTCGACTTCAGCCATGTTGCCGGTGAGGTCCATATCGTTGGGACTGACCGCTGGAACTCGTGCAGCGGAAACGACAACACTGAGTCTGGTTGCACCATCAATCGGGTGCCCAGTGTCGTAGTCGGAAATATCGTTGACCACTTGGGCCCTTACCAAAACGTGTGGATTGGGTCCATCTTCTGTAACTAAGTTTATTTTAATTTTGTGCCATGGGCTAAAGTGTATTTTATCATCGCCCCTGTACATACCCCACTGAAAATGGAGCGCGTCTTGTACTTTACTTCACCTTTGATTGTGGTAGCGGGTTGGTCATTGCACTTTGGCACATGTCCGCGATCTGATCGATCATATGACCAAAGGATGTCCGCACTCTACTACGACTGTCTCCTCGGCTTGCCAGAAACCTCTGACGCGTTCTCGGCCCACCCGAAGATCGCAGGTGCCCCCAAGAACAAGGGTCCCGAGAAACTCCTGCCCTCGACCCATTCACGGAAGACGCCAAAACTTGCGTGGGATGCAGACTCGGCGAGTTCGTCGAGATCGCGAGGGATTATCTCCGTACCGGAAGGATATGGGTACGACGACGAGATCTATGGAGGTGTGGCCGCGTATGCCTGCGAAGGACCAGACAAAGGGATTCACTTCATTCGGCTGCCTCCCCCTGCTAAAGGCATCACCACGAAACAGTGGACCATTCGCGATCTCCCAGCGGTGGACTTCGACGTGGAGGTGGAATCTGAGTTGGATCTAATTGTGATGACCGAAAATGTCGCACAACAGTAAGTGGGAGCCTGAGGTATTTATGAGTTGCCATTACTTAACGGTTTTGGGACTAGACCCCACACTCTTCACTTCTCCGGATGTCGGACGGGAAACCTCACCCAGATGCCTTCTCCCCCACCATTCCCCTCGACTCCCTCCAGTTCTACCCAACTCCGGTACTTGACTGTCACCTCTTGATTCAAACCGGCGTCAGGATTCTTCTCGTGCTATGGGACGATGATGGTTACGGTTACGGTATCATCATAGATTGGAGGACAGGGGAACGAGGGAAGGCGAGTGAGCATTCTGGCTTCGCCTGTTGTATCTGCTGACGATTATGATAGCCATGGAGATCTCCCCCCTAC
>Ga0307511_10003526_pt1 | contig 16075 bp, 25 predicted proteins | sample 13_EM_MG_FD_200266 | JGI IMG/M metagenome (GOLD analysis project Ga0307511, IMG submission 200266) | Populus trichocarpa ectomycorrhiza microbial communities from riparian zone in the Pacific Northwest, United States - 13_EM | ecosystem: Host-associated > Plants > Roots > Unclassified | place... | reverse complement strand
AGGGAGATGGCGCTCAACAACAGCCAGGTCGTACTGGACAGCAGGGAGATGGGGTTGGGCAGCAGCCGGGTCGTACTCAGCAGCAGGGAGATGGCACTCAGCAACAGCTGGGTCATACTGGGCAGCAAGGAGATGGCGCTCAACAACAGCCGGGTCATACTGGGCAGCAGGGAGATGGGGTTGGGCAGCAGCCAGGTCGTACTCAGCAGCAGGGAGATGGCACTCAACAACAGCCAGGTCGTACTCAGCAGCAGGGAGATGGCACTCAACAACAGCCAGGTCGTACTCAGCAGCAGGGAGATGGCACTCAACAACAGCCGGGTCGTACTGGGCAGCAGGGAGATGGGGTTGGGCAGCAGCCAGGTCGTACTCAGCAGCAGGGAGATGGCACTCAACAACAGCCGGGTCATACTGGGCAGCAGGGAGATGGCGCTCAACAACAGCCGGGTCGTGCTGGGCAGCAGGTGGATGGCGCTAGGCAACCAGGTATCAAGCAGGAAACCGGAAACGGCATGCGTTTCTGGAAGCGCAAGAAAACAACGGGTTCGAACGTATAGGTCGGGCGGTATGACACGCCTGAACGGTCTTTCAGGTTTCGTTCTTCACTTGCTTTAATCGCATACCATAATACCCATTCTCTTAATATTTGCCTTTATTCTTCGCAATTGCAGCGTTTCCTGAAAACATTGCCCCTCTCGTGATTTTTCTCCCCCTTACAATCGACCGGGGCGTACCTCGTCAGGATCAGAATCAGTTGTCACTACAAAGAATTCTACCTCAATTCAAGCGAAGCTGGAAGAGGGGCCAAAACTCGGTCGAGATTATCTTACAGTGTTAGGTACCGGTATCCACAACCGCACGGTGCAGGATGAGGGTACCATTCGTGGTGATGGAATAAAGTAAACGACTTGAGTCAGAATACTCGCAAAGGACACAATGAATGGAAATTTTTGGTTTGGACTAAGCGGTCGCTTGAGAGCGTAAAGTGTGAGCGCGTATATGACGAGATGAGACAACGGATCGAAGAGGAAGAAAAAAGCCGGTGGATGAGGGGAGGGATGTACAGTTGAACTGATGTCGGGGGACGGAACACCAGGAGAGAGGAAACATGACCCGAGAGGACACCTATGGCCCATCCAACAAAAAATTTCTATCCAAGTAAATCTCCCAAATCGCTCCTGCCTTCTCACCGATCTCCAAATCGCTCGATCCCAGCGGTATGTCCACATCCCACTCCCATCTCTGCTTCTTGGTTTCCTTCCCGTTCGCTGTGGCGACTTCTCCATTCCCACATTTCTCTTCCTCGGACCCGTCGTTCGCTTCTGCGGAGGCCGAATTGGGAGAACGAAGGGGAACGACGAGTCCTTGGAAAGTCGGCACTCATATGGTATTCCTTTCGTTTCAACTTTCTCTGAAGTCAAAGGATGAGATCAGGTTGACTGCTAGCGATGGGAGGACACGTACAAAGACGTTTTCGAAGCATTGGGGTTTCTTGATGACCTTGTAGTAACCGGGCCACAGTTTCTTGCTAGGAAACTCCATGAACTCTGACACGGGAAAGCACTTGAACCCGGTTGCGCCAATCTCCGGGAAACCAAACGCTCGGAGGAGCACCTTACGAGTTTTATCCCCCAGCTCTTCAGGTCGTCTTGGGGAACTTCCTCCATCCCGGGCGGTGGGTGGCGGAGGATAGTTATGGGTACTCGTGCTCGTCCCACTGGTGTCGGGCCGCCGTTTTGTCCTCGCTCGTTGACGAGAGTGCGCGATGCGGTGCCCCCGTACCTGCTGGACTATGACGAAGCCGAGTTAGATACATACATGGGTGATTGACGGAGTGCCCTCGTCTGATAACCGGTGAAGACGAGCAAATCAATGGCTGGAAAAGAAGGTCCTCACCTGATCTACCTCCCCGGGTAATTGACCGATGACTGGTCTCGGTATCACTTTGACAGACGGTTCCACCGTTTCGGGACCATCCTGAACGCAGGGTGAGACTAATCCGTGCCGAGGTGAGTCGGTGCGGGGTAGACCTCGATGACTCTCGAGCTTGCTTTTGTTTGTTCGAAAGCTTATATGACGGAGCGCACAAGTGGCATTATTGGTACACGGGCGGCGAAATTGACCAGATACGCACCGCTAGCCGGCGATAGCGGAGGGTTCGATGACGAGGAGTCTTGTAGAGGTGATGAGTGGATGCGCAAGGGGGCTGGCGGAGAAGTGGGAAGGGGGGTTGTACACACGAATATAGGTTGGGCTGGGTGGCGTATCTTCCGGCGCTTCAGTGGAGATCCTAACGCTCTCGTATTGGAACGGGGTAGGATCGGTATGAAGAAGAGTCACCGGGGCTGCCTTGTGGGTCGGGGCACCTCCCCCTAGGCACCTCCTCTAAGATATCTGAGTTTGAGACTGGGCTCGAGCCTACCGTGGATTCTCCCTTTCCTCCCGGGGCCGGTGACAACCCACGTATTGAATATTGGATGTTTGTGGAAGTCCGATCACGTGAAGGGGGAGGGGTATGGATCCTGCCACCGCCTACCACCAGTTTCGCGTCGGCTCAACGGGTTTGAGCGATGCACCGGAGTCCTCAATCGCCTCTTCTTCACTCTCCTCTGCGATGCAGATGCCCGCCACCCAGAACGATTCCACTCACGGCGAGCCATCACCCTCGGTATACGGCAACGGTTCCAGGAAAGCTCCGTACGGCGCAGGCGATGCGGACGAAGGCTACACGCTGACTTTTGAGTCCATGACCGCCTTCGAAGCGTGGAGGGCAAAGGAAGAGGAAGACAAGATGATTGAGTTTGTGAGGAACGATCGCCATGTCTCGAAATCCGTGCCGCCTCGGTTCAAAGAACACACCAAGCTGGTAACTCCCCTCTTTTTCGTGTGTATCGGTCGTTTGTTGACTGTGATTAGGTGTGCGCTAGGCATTCGAAGTCCGGCAGGAGCAAATACGTGAAAAAGTACCCCGACAGGCATCGAAAAGTTCCCAGTCGCAAGGTGGGCGCCCTGGTTTTGAACGCGTCCACGCCTGTTTCCTTGACGTGAGATCCCAGCTTGAAGGGACCGGTTGCTCCGCGTCAATCTCTTTCAAGACATACTATGAGACGGAGGAGGTCCGGGTGTGCTGTAAGTCTGGCTGGGTCTCACTGTGGACATGGTCCCTTACCGGTCTTCTAGATCGCGCGCAACATTCGCACGAAATTGGTCTCGCAAATCTTCCTTTCACGAGAAGGGGTCGCCGGGCCCAGGTTGAGCAGGAGAAGGCGCGTTCAGCAAGACGGCGTTCGGACATTGAACAGGACAGGGCTTCGACCTCCGCTCCAACGGCCGCCACGCCAGGAACGGCTCAACGGCTCGAAGAACCCGACCTTCACTCAATGACACCAGAGATTGAAGACGCTCCATCTGAACAAACGATTGACCCCGCTTTATTCACTCACGACCCCACGACGCAGTTCACACCCATAACGACTCAAGCCGTACAAGCCGTACCCCAAATGCCTCCCACTCCCGCGCCTCCCCCTCCTCAACCTCAACAAATGATGCCACCTCCGCCCCAGCCCGCCACCCTCACTCAAATCACGCAGATGCATCACCCGCAAAGCCTGGTGCAGGATGAGCAGGCGCGGTGGGACAGGATGTCGGTCTTATTTGAGCACGTAAGGAACGCCGCACGGACATTTGAACATCCTCCGCCATCTGTTGCCGCTCTGGAGAGCGTTTTGATTAGGATGTATTTGGAGGGCCCGTTGAACGGCGCCGGGCATATGGCTCGACCCTCTAACTAGTGTACCATTACTCATTTCTTCATCTCTCTTATCTCTCTCCTTCTCAGTTAGGCGCCGGATATACGTTGCAACTGTGGGAAATCTGATCGAGTTTTCTTCCCTTTCTTCCGCCTCGGCTTTGTCTCGCGTTTGTTGCTCGCCGTTGGGGCGTGAACTTGCTTAGTACCCCAGGTGAACCTTTCACTCAAATGTCCTCCCTACGGAACTCGCTTCACCGAAGAAATCACAAAGAGCGATCCCAGTTGGCCCATCGAGCCAAGTTCGGGATCCTCGAGAAACACAAGGACTATGTGCTCCGAGCGAAGGATTATCACTCGAAGCAGGAGCGCATCAAAACGCTGCGGAGGAAGGCGGCGGACAGGAACAAGGATGAGTTCTACTTTGGGATGGTGAACCAGAGGACAAATGTGCGCGTTTCTTTGTTCCTCACAACCGATTGTGGTTGGTAGGAGTGACTAATTTCGTCGCGTAGGATGGGGTGCATATCCAGGATAGAGGAAATGTTGCTATGCCGGTCGATATGGTCAAGGTCCTCAAAACACAGGATGAGAATTATGTTCGCACGATGAGGAGTTCGAATTCCAAGGTTTGGTCGTTTGAGTTCGATGTGGTATTCGAAACCTGAACGCCTCTTCTCACAGAAACTCGACCGGATAAAATCCCAGCTGAGTACCATGGCCGACCTTGTACGTGAAGGCGGATGCGTGGATGAGGGGGAGCTTCTCGTATTGGAGAAGAGCGGGGTTTTGGCGAGCCCAAAACTGAAGGGGAAGGCCAAGGCTCGTTCAACGAACCGGCCTAAACATATTGTTTTCGTGGAGGAGGGGGAAGAAGGTTCGTCTTGCCTCGTTTCCTGTCGCACGCATGTTGGAAAATTATCTCGACCAGGCACCTATGAAGGGCCCTCAAATTCTGTTCCTGCTACAGAAACCACTCCCGACGACGACGGATCTGACATTGACTTGGGCTGGAAACCTGAAGCTCGCCAGAAGCGAAAGAAGGGGAAACAAAAGTCACAAGGACAGGATGAATCTGATTTACAGCTTCTGGAGGAAGAATCGAAGGTTTGGTGTATCCCCCGTCCTTTCGACGGTCTTACTGACCCGAAATTGCTTCGCCCAGAAACATCGACGGCGGCTGGTTCAGGAGCTTTCAGCTCGGATGGAGCGGGACCAACAGCTACGGTATGCCGAGCGGGAGCTGGAGATGCAGAGATTGTTGATGGGGAAAGGTCGGACGAAGAAGCTGAAGGGAGTCGAGGTGGTGAAGGGTGAAAGTGACGAGGACGAGGGGGATGGGGAGGTGGATGAGGACCGACCAGCGAGGTCAACTGGAAAGACCTACAAGCCGCGGGTGTACAAGTGGAAGGCGGAGAGGAAGCGGTGAAATTGTAGTTTGCTCACCGACGTCATTTGACCGGGTTCACGCTTATCCGCGGGGCACGGTGGCTGTGCCGGAGCCTTTAAGTACTCTCGTCCCTGGGTGGGGCCCAACTTCCTCCCCCTCCCCCATACTTATCTCTTCCCCCCTCCGCTAACGATGACGACGGCAACGAGTTTCGCAAAGAGTGCACTAAGCGCATTGAGGCAGGATAAACCACACGTGAGGGCCTTATCATTCACAGCGAGGATCAGTTTCCAAGTTAACGCTTTCTACCCGGCTCCCTATCTTGGGGACGTTCATCCTCGCGATAGTCGTCCATCACTGATTGGGTGGATATCTTAACGGGTCAGGGTTATGCCGACGATACTTATGATGGGTACGCCTCATCAATCCCACCCTGGTGGTCCTTATGCGAACGCCGTTTGGTTTGTAGGATCCCAGAGCTCGTGGACTCGATTAGCATCCAAACTACGGGGTGATTATCGCACCTTTTTCATCCCCCCGCCGACGATTCCAAATCATGACCTCGAACACCGTTTTATCCTTTGCTCCTCAGTCCAGCGGAGGCATCTCGTGCTGTCAGGAAAAAACTCAAGCATGGAAACTCACACCAGCAATACCGGGCTCTCGTTGTCAGTTCTCCGACCTTGAAAGGTTTTTTTCGCCCTATCTGTCGCTGACCAACCGTCTGTTCCACTCCAGATCCTCAACGCTTTGGTGGAGAACGGAGATGCAAAACTGAAAAGTATGTCATCATCTGTCACTGCTGCTGCCCCTTGAGATCCGTTTCGATTTTCCACCCCGGCGTCCCGTGTATAATTCGGCCCTGGTTATCTGACTCCTTTATACCACAGCAACCTTGTTTGTCGATGGCCATCTCACTGACGTCCTTCGGAACATGAGCAACGACCCAGTCATCGAGTACAAAGTCAAGAAGAAGCTCGTTAGAATGCTCGCTGCATGGAACGCCCAATACAAGAACGACCCGTCGATGAGGACCGCCGCGAACCTATATAAGCAGCACAAGAGTGATGCGCATAGTGTGTGGCGACCAGACACACAGGTGCCCAAGGACGAGGAGTTTGAGGCTGTCAAGCGGAAGAACAAGGAGGAAGCGAAACGGAAGGCAAAAGAGGACGCGGAAAGAAAGGCGAGGGAAGAGAAGGAGACGACCGAGAAGTTGAAGAAGGACCGCGCTGGGAAATCGAAATCCAAGAGGAAGCCGTTCAACTTTGAAGAGGTACTTCAAAGTTTCTCGGACTCCTGTTATCCTCCGGCGACTGAATCGTGGTTTTAGGAGAAACCGAAGATCCTCACGCAGATCGCGGGTGCAACTCAGTCCGCGAACAATCTCGTGAACGCCATCACTGTGAGTCCTTTGTGCACCTTCCGAGCACCTCTGGCGATCTTGACGATGTGCGGTAGCTGGTAAATAGGGAGAATGAGACTTTACAAGAGAACGAAAGGGTGCAAGAGTGCCTCGCCAAGGTCAAGCAGGAGCGAAAACCCATCATTCGTTACATCCAGGTTTGTCTGCGAAATCATCCGTTGCCCTTCGTTTTCTGATACTGTTAATGCGGACATATAGCTCGTAGAAAATGAGGACACGATCGGGACACTGATAGAAACCAACGAAAGAATCATCGCAGCTCTCGAGATGTACGACACGGTGAGCTCTGGGTCTGCACAATCCCGTTTCGTCCTCCCTCATAAGCGCACCAGTTATCCAAGCCCGGGGTGACACAAGAAGACGTCGAGAACGTTCAGAAGGGCCTCGCCGCGGCCAAGATAGACGATTCCGAGCTCACAAAGCTACAGGAAAAACAACGTGCCGCGGTGGATCGTGTCGTTCGGGGTGGAAGCATCCGTGGGGGCCGTGGGGAGCGAGTTCACCCTGATCTGGAGGACCTCAACTTCGGAGAGTTGGGGGAGGATAAAAGGTGCTCCAATCGTTCTTTAGCATTTTCCCCCGATAGCTGAATTCGGGCAAAACAGTGGTCTCCAGCCCCCTCTCAGACCAAATACTGGCCGCACGTCTTCCGGCGAGGAGGAATTCGGTATGGGGACTTTGTCCGACTATAGTGACTTCGGGTCGTCGGACGAGGAGACGCACAACAAGAATGCTCAGAACGGTGCGTCGTCTTCAAAAGATCGTTCTGGGCGGCGCTCGTACCCAGGAGCCTCCGACTTGGACGTGAGCACAAAGAAGGGGTTGTTGGACGCAGACGATCCATTCGCAGACCCATTCGGCGATAGCCACGGCGTATGACCTCCCCGGACATCGGGGTAAACGGAAGCAGAGAGCGCGGTGAAAACCGGACTTGTGATATGCAGGGCCGGATATTAGGATGGCAAGGGGTGTAATATTATCTATGGATCGGTATATGTTTTGTTGTATCTACTAAGAATGTCCGCATTAACTGGGATCGGTAAAAGCCAATGCCCCAATGCCCACAGGGGGCAAGATTACACCCATCGTATGATCTTTGAGTGCTCGCCCACCCAGAATGGTCTGAGAGATGAGGGGAGGTCGAGGCCCACCATTGACCCGGACTCGTCGAACCTAGCCCCGTTTTCAAGTAGGGCGACAATGAGACGGGGGACGGCCGCTGCAGTCCCATTCAGGGTATGCACGAAAGAAAGTGAGCCCTGTACGGGTGATGAGGACGGAAAGTCCGTTTCTGACCTGCGGTAGCGGATGTGCAACCGTCTCGACTGATAGTCCGTACAGTTGGAGGTGGAAGAGATTTCTCCCCATCCACCTCGCCCCGGCATCCAAGCCTCCATGTCGTACTTCCTATACGCGCTCGCCCCCAGTTCTTCCGAAGGCATGTCGAGAATCCTGCAGGGTTCAATTCGGTCATTCGCGAACGGAAGTCTCGGACTGTGTGGAAAAATACCTGAAACTCAAACCGAGGCCCTCGAAAATCTCAACCTGGATCATCCTCATCTCTTCCATCAGTGCCTCGCTCTCTTCCTCCTTCGATACGACGAAGAGTTCCACTTTCGTAAATTGGTGAACACGGTATAGGCCCCTGGTGTCGGCTCCACGAGCCCCAGCTTCTGCTCGGAACGCTCTACCGTACCCGACAATCTTTTTGGGGAGTGTGGTAGATGGGATGATCTTGTTGGCGAAGAGGCCAGCCAGAGGTATTTCAGCCGTCCCTGCGAGGACGAGGTCGGGGTGTGTGTGCGTCGAAGGTTCGGAAGGGGATGGTGGAAGGGTAGGGGAAACGGTCGAGACGTGGTACGATTGGGAAGCCGCATGTTCTCTGGGTTGAAATCCACACCGTCTTGCGATGTCCGTCCTGACTACATCGGGGGTGATCACTGGTGAGAAGCCATGCTTCAGAGCGATGGATAAGGCGTAGTTCGTCAGGGCCATCTCGAGAAGTGCGCCTTCGTTGGTGAGGTAGTACCATGAAGATCCAGTCACTTGGGACCCAGCCTCCAAGTCAAATAGGCTGAGAGCTTTTCCGACGGTAACGTGGTCCCTCGTAGGTGTGGCAGGTAGAGGAGGAGGACCGTGAGTCGAGAGGGTGACTGCGACATTTTCCGGGCCAATGGGGACGTCGGGGTGTGTGTCGTTCGGTACAGAACTCGCGAGGTCGAGTAGTTGGTCCTCAATCTCGGCGAGTTCCTTCTCCAGCTCGCTGACCTGAGCCTTCAAAGCCTTGGCTTGTTCCAGTGCAGCCTTCTTGGTCTCGGTGTCCTTGTCCTTTGCAGCCTTTTGGATCTTGTCCCCGATCTGGGACTGGGCGTGTCTCTTAGAATTTAGAGCACTCGAGGTCTCCTTCTGCTTCGAGTAGAGTTTTTCGATGGTCTGGATGGCCCCTACAGGTAACGCGGCCTTTCGGTTGAAGGCGTTATGGGATTTGAACACCACATTTTCCGAGATCGAGCGGTAGTCAAGGCGTGGCTTTGGTAGGGATGCCGAGGGTGGTTCCTTGGCCGTAGAGTAGCATTTCGTTGACCCTTGCAATGGAGGTGATGAGGGAACCCGCCAAGGCGTGGTCGGAGAACATCGCAACCGCCTCCGCAAGGCGCGTGAAGTGTTGAGCATCGAGGCTGCACGTGACTGACACGACGCGCCGTCTGCAAATGACTTCCTCCATCGCGAAGGGAAAGGCTCCCGCGAACAACAACTCGTACGAGTTACCGTGGTATGTTCCGCGTCGCTCGTGTCTTCTAGGCTTCTCAGCCCATTTAGGGTAGAAAAGTACCGGCCTCAGGTCTTGGACGATATCGTCGGGAACCAGGAGACGATCGACAGGCTCAAGGTCATTGCGAAGGATGGGAATTGCCCGCACGTTGTCATCTCGGTATGAAATTGACTGCCCCTACTTTGTTACAGGTTTGACGGACGGCTCTTTCTAGGGAATGCCTGGTATCGGAAAAACGACCAGCATCCATTGTTTGGCTCATCAGCTCTTGGGCGACGCGTACAAGGAGGGCGTCCTGGAACTAAACGCTTCTGACGAAAGGTTCGCGTCTCGGGATACTCGCGAACTGTCACTGATCGCTGGGCAGAGGAATCGATGTCGTCCGAAACAAGATCAAATCATTCGCTCAGAAGAAGGTCACCCTTCCACCCGGTCGGCACAAGATCATCATTCTCGATGAAGCGGACAGGTTAGTGCCACCACTATCACCCCAGGGGTGTGTTTCTGATGTGGCACTGGAAATAGCATGACAGCTGGTGCGCAACAAGCTCTCCGACGGACGATGGAAATTTACTCCAATACCACTCGGTTTTGTCTGGCGTGTAATATGGCAAACAAGATCATCGAACCCATCCAGAGCCGATGCGCTATCCTGCGATATGCCAAGCTGCGCGACACGGAGATCCTCAAACGGTTACTCGAGATATGTGAATCAGAAAAGGTTCTGTTGGTCACCGATCCCCCCCGACTCCAGCTAATCCTCTGATAACCAGGTTAAATACAACGACGACGGTCTCACGGCGCTCATCTTCACATCCGAGGGAGACATGCGCCAAGCCATCAACAATCTCCAATCGACCTGGTCCGGATTCGGGTTCATCTCATCTGAGAACGTATTCAAGGTCTGCGACCAGCCTCACCCGATCGTCATTCAAGCTATCCTGGAGGCGTGCCAAAAGAGCGACATAGACACCGCTATGGAAAAGATCCAAGAGCTATGGGACCAGGGGTATAGTGCGGTGGATGTCGTGGTGACGATTTTCAGGGTTGTGAAGGCGTCAGACAAGATGCCCGAATACACAAAATTGGAGTTTATCAAGGTACTGGGTGCGACGGCTCCAAGTTAGGAAGGTACTGACAAACATCCCGCTAGGAAATTGGGTGGACTCATATGCGTATTCTGGAAGGGGTCGGGACTCTTGTCCAGCTGGGGGGCCTCATGGCTCGCCTCTGTAAAGTGGTTAGTGATCTCTCCACTCGTTTCCTTCCATGACGATCAAACTGAATGTGATGTAAACTTCGCAGGGGATGAAGCCAGACTTATTCCAAATATGATGACCCATCTGACGAATGCTATTGCGTTTTTGAGTTTTCTATCGTTTGCTTTGTCGCCCCTGCGATAACATCACCCTTCCTATCGCCTGGCTGAACCCCAGCTTACCTGCAGAGCACCAATGCTGAGAGCTGGACCGTGGTCGTTTCCGTCTGACCCATCGGAGCTTGTGTAAGTCGCGGTGCCATGATGGTAGAAGATCTGCGTTCCCAAGGCCGAGTGTGGTAAAGCTTTTTTCTATCAGGTCGTGCGCGGTCCAGGGCTACTGGAAGGCCTCGAATACGAGGCCGTTGGTGGCAGCAGCATCTCCAAAGGGGCAGCATTTTGAAGGTTGGAGAACGAGTACTGGTAGGGCCGGTTTCTGTCGGTTCATACCCGGAGGCTAGGGACAAACAATGGCCAGCACTTCCAGGACTCAACCGACTGACCTCGGACACGGGGATATATTCCGTCACCCTTGTCGAAGTCGGTGGACGGCATCCATAGGAGAGTGTCTCTTTGAACCATTGAACCAAGTTTTACCGGATACCTCCCCGCCACCCGTAGCTGAAGTCGTACGCTCGAACAGTGTTGCGGAACATGGGCTTCGGTCATGGAAGCGGTGGGCACGATTTGACAACTCAAATGTGACTCCTGTTCCGGAGGTCAGAGGGGGGAGGTGGCAATGTGACTGCCGGAATGTCTCGAACATTGGGGGGATCGTTGTGAGTTCACTAGGTGGTAAATGTGACATCCTTCAACTTGCGCGGCGTGTGGATCCATTACCACGACTGCATTTCTTACGATAGTGCGGAACCCTTGTAATGGGTGGAATAACGAGCCGTATATGCCAACTGCCAGCCGAGTAGTATTTGAGCGTACGAACAAGTGCATCGTGAGGAGATTACAGGTGGTTGTTTGAGTAGTGGATGCCTGTATCCATTTTTGACACGGACAGGTGTCGACGTCGAAAAAAAAGGCGTTCAGGTCAAGGTTTTCCGAAACGGCTGCAAGTGCGCTTCATATGTGGCGTCAGTTGATAGTTGCCAAACGCTCCAACCCGCTCAGTTCTGCTGCTGACCCTCTGCGACCCGCCGGCCTCGCTCCCGCTTGCTCGGACTCCTCAATGGGGCTGATCGTTAGGTGAGGGCTTCATCACGGACAAAAACCTTCCTCTGGGAGTCGAGGATTAAGTTCGTGGGTACGTTTGGTTTCTTCGTTGGCAAAAATAGTGAATAGGTCGATATCCCCGCCCTCCTGAAGGAACTGGTGAGGGTGGTACCCTCGAATCCTCGCGGCAAAAGCGGTCGTGCTTTGTTTGTTGCGCAGCAGGTCATGGAAACTTCTCAGTTGCTCGATATCGTCTCTGAGGATTCGCCTACAGCATTCTCTGAAAATGTATGGTGAGCTGAACTTTACCTCAGGCCTGGCGCGGTCAGTGGGTGATGGCCCAGTGGACGACAGGTAACAGCAGCTGTCAGAGGCGGTGTCGGCCCATCTGAATAAACGAGCCAGCCCATCAACTGATAGCTTCCTGATTTCATCAATGACCACTTCTTCGTAAAGTTCAGGGGTGTGGGCGAATGCAAATAGGTCCCTGGGGGATGCGCCATACGTGCGGTGCATGTGCCACAATTTCTCCTCGCTCAGAGCCGGTTTGATGAGTGAGCGGCTGTAGAACCGTGAGTACCATGGATTCTCGGGGCAAATCCACCTACACTTGTAACACCTCTGAGAATGACCATAATTCCATATAGAAGAACCTGAAAGCCCTTTCTCTAGCCCAATCGTTGCGTGTGTGACGGGCGGACGCAGCCAGGACGACGAAGAAGGGACTGTCTTTGAATAGCGAGGAGGGGGTGAAAAGATCGTCGTTGGAGTCCACGAGGGCCCAAATCCTGCCGAGAGGGCCAACTTTAGACTCTAGGTCGCCGTAGTCGTGCCTCCCGAGCTGTCCGAATTCCTTCACACCACCTTCGTGGAAGAGTAGCGCGTAGGATGATTTAAATTGCAGGATAGTAGGGAGTTTATAGGCGAGGCGCCGCAAGAGAGTGCGAAGTAAAAAAACAGTTTTCCCTGACGAAGGACCGTGAGATCCTGTCGAGGTTGGGCAGAAAGGGGGGACAGACCTATCCCGGGTTGACCTGTGATTACGACTCCGGGTGCCTCTTGATCAAAACCAGATAGAAGATATTCCTCGGCTTCCTCGTACTCGGATCGGATGAGAAACCTTTCGGCTCCGAAACGCCAACATTTGCCTAGAGGGTTTGGTTTCAACATCACCTTGCAATGGCTGGGTACGACGTCTGGGAGGATAGATGTATTGTCGATGGTGTCGGGGCCGCGGATAACCGGCTCCGTTGTGTCTAGAGAGTCCGGATTCTTGCCCCAGGCGGAGGAGTGGAGTTGTACCCAGGCCGGGAAAGGGGCCTGTCGGAAATAAAGGTCCTCGGGTTTCAAAAGCGGTCGGATGAGGCCTTCCTGACAATGAGCGTAGTGCCAAAGAGATTTTAGTGTGCGGGGGGGATTCGAATCGGACGACATGGCGGTTGAGGGGAATGTTGTCTGGCGAGTCAATGATCTTCGACCCCCGCAATCATTTTACATATCTTTAAAGTGGTCGAAAGTCACAAAGCCCGTAAATGGTCATGCTCTCTTTCAAGTCCCTCGGAGTAGTTCGACCACCTGTAAAACCCTTTGGAATGATCGAGAAGTGTCGCAAAGTGGCTCTCACCCCTGCCTCGCCTCCTAAGACTCGATAGGGACAGTACCTCAGTCTCACAAGTACCCGTCGTGGCCACGGTCCTCACAGGCAGACCGGGGCGGCCCCAGAGGGTTATATCAGGGTTATTCTTCGGGAGATGTTTCGGCCAACCTCCGAGCTCAACTGAAACTCTAATCCCTCCAACCGTCTGGTACCATCACCCCCACCATTCCATCGATTTCCGTCAAGCCCACGGGTGGTTTGACCTCAAACACGACCGATCCGGGGACGTTCATGGGGCTCAAGACTCTGGAACCGATCGAGCTGCCAATCTCGAAGCTCGAGGGCCTTAACGCGCATTGGGGGTAAATGCGGCGGTGAGCATGATTTCAAAGTTCTTGCATAGAAAATTTGGTACGAGCCTGAGGCACTACGCTGCACACATGTACAGAGACGACGATATGGATAGAGTGAACATCTTACATGTGCCGTCGTTTCATAGTGGCCGTAAAAACGACCTATGCAAAACGCTCCAACCCACTCGGCGGTTCCGGTCATGTCTGATCTACGTCGGCTGCTGACCCTCTCCGATCCGCCAGTCCCGTTCTCACTCCCCCAGACTTCTCAATGGGGCTGTTTTGTCGTCAGAGCAGGGGATTAAGTTCGTGGGTGCGTTCGGTTTCTTCGTCAGCAGAAATAGCGAAGGGATCGATAGCCCTACCCTCCTGAAGGGACTGGTGAGCCCGGTGCCCTAAAATCACATCGGCAAAAGCGGACGTGCTTTGTTTGTTGCGCAACGTGTCATGGAACCTCTTCAATTGCTCGACGTCGTCCTCGAGGATTCGCCTGCAGCATTCTCTGACAATGTACGGTGAGCTAAACTTCATTTCAGGCTCAGCACGGTTAGTGGGCGATGGCCCCGTGGAAATCAAGTAGCAGCAGCCGCCAGAGATAATGTCGATGGATAGGGATAAGTGAAATAGCCCATCGACTGATAGCTTCCTGATCTCACGAATGACTACTCCTTCATAGAGTTTCGGAGCGTCCGCGAATAGGAATAAATTCTTGAGAGATGCGCCATACGTGTGGTGCATGTTCCACAATTTCTCCTCACTCAGAGTCTGTTTGATAAGTGAGCGGCTGTAGAAATGTGAGTATCATGAATTATCGGGGCAAAATGACCTACACTTGTAACACCTCCGAGAAGGCCCACATTTTCATATAGAAGAACCTGAACGCCTTTCCACTAGGCCAATCATCGCGTATGGGACGAGGGGGCGTCGCCAGGACGACGAAGAAAGGGCCATCTTTGAATAGCGAGGAAGGTTTGATAAGATCGTCGTTTGAGTCCACGAGTGCCCAGATTCTGCCGAGAGGGCCCACTTCAGATGCGAGTTTGTTGTAGGTGTACGTCCCGAGTTGTTTGAACTCCTTCACGCCGCCTTCGTGGAAAAGTAGGGCGTAGGAGGATCGAGTGTGTAGGACAGTAGGAAGTTTATGCGCGAGGCGGCACAAGAGGATGTAAAGCAAAAACACAGATTTCCCTGATGAAAGACCCTGAGATCCCGTCGAGGCTAGGCAGAAAAGGGACAGACCTATCCCGGGTTGACCGGCGATTACCACCCCAGGTGCCGAACCAGACATAGAGAGAACATATTCCTTGGCTTCCTTATACTCGGGTCGGATGAGGAACTTTTTAGCATCGAAAGTCCAACATTCGTCGAGAGAGGCTGGCTTCGGCATCACGCTGCGATTGCTTGGTAAGACGTCGGGCAAGATTAATTGGTCATCGATGGCGTCGGGGCCACGGATAACTGGCTCCGTTTCTTCTAATGAATCCGGATTCTTCCCCCAGCAGGAGGAGTGGAGTTGTGCCCAGGCCTGGAAAGGGGTCGGTGAGAAGTAAAGGTTCTCGGGTTCCAAAAGTCGTTGGATAAGGCATTCCTGACGATGAGCGTAGCTCCAGAGAGACTTTAGTGTACATGGGGGATTCGAGTCGGACGACATGGTGGTTGTTGTCTCGACAGGGGCGCATTGAGTGGTGCCGCAAGATACCGACTCCAAGTCACCAACCGGCGACCGGCCCGGCGACTCGATCGAAGGCTTCGGGTTCAACCACAACACGGATCACTCCCGGTGGCGCCCATCTTCGCTTGAGCTCGACTCCCTTGGCTGCGGCGGGTAAGACTTATCAATTGACGAATCCATCAAGGTCTGACCCAGACGCACACACCTCACTCCAGGGTGCTGCGCGTGTGGCTACGCGGTCAAAGTAGTCTCGACCGTCTTCCCAATGCACGCCGTCGTCAAGGATAACATGGCGAACGCGAGTGAACCTACGGTGTCCCATGTGTCTTCAGGTTCGATGCCGCAGCCAGATTGGAGTATCTTGACGATCCCGCCAGAGGTGGTCCTCCGAATATGTGTGTTCTGCAGTCGTAACGTTCGAGGGGACCTGCTAACGCCTCTTTCGCAGTATCGTATCTCGATATCCCAGATCTCACCTCCCTCTCACGAGCATCTCCACAGCTCGCCGTCCTTACTTCGGACCCAATCCTTCACAGGGACCGATTGCGTTTAACCGCGCCCTCCCGGGTCGCTCACTCGCTCTTCGGTATGAGCCCTGGTGGTATCCTGCTCAGACCCAACGTCGGAGAACTACTCCAGAGAGGCGTTATGAAGGGGTTTGGGATTGAAAGACGGTGGAAGACCGGTGGATACT